>FWWM01009056.1_pt1 | contig 18663 bp, 13 predicted proteins | sample 2228351 | NCBI WGS metagenome assembly FWWM01 (sample SAMEA103939774, study PRJEB20133) | metagenome
GCATCTCTTATGAAGCTCACAAGCGACTCTTCGCTTCCCCTTCGCTTCCCCTTCGCTGCCCCTTCGCTGCCCCTTCGCTTCGCTCAGGGCTTCGGCTCAGGGCTTCGGCTCAGGGCTTCGGCTCAGAGTGACACTTCTGCGATCTACTGAGATTAGAGAGAATGATCGGCCTTAGTTTATCACGAAATAGTGAGGGCGCAACCCGCGACGGGTCTCACACCAGGGGGGGAGGGGGTGAGTCCACTTGCATCAAACCCGCTACGCGGGTTTCCCAGAAGAAGCCGCCGATTAGAAATCGGCGGCGGGTTTTTTCCTCCCCCTGGATGGGGGAGGGGCAGGGTAGGGGTGATAAATAAGCCGCCATGAGATTATGTAAAGACGCCATGCATGGCGCCCAGTCCGCCCCGAATTTGAAATACACCTGGGAACGTATGCGCCCTGGACAATGACCCTCAGATCAGTGTACACTACAAGATGCCATGATCGCCATGACCCGTTCAGAATTTGAGGAACTCGTTGCTCAGGCGCTGGACAGCCTGCCGCCTGACATTGCCAGGCACATGAACAATGTTGAAGTGGTCGTGGCTGGCTGGCCAACGCGCCGGCAACTGCGCAGCGGCAATGTCCCCGCCGGGCAGACCCTCCTCGGCCTGTATGAGGGCATCCCCCTGACCCGCCGCGGCGCACACTACCACCTGGTCCTCCCCGACAAAATCACCCTCTTCCAGGGGCCGATCCTGGCCCAATGCCAGACACGGGAGGAGGTGGTGGAGACGGTGCGGCGCACCGTCATTCATGAGATCGCGCACCACTTCGGCATCTCCGACGACCGCCTGCGTGAATTAGGCGCATATTGACGACGGGGGATTACCCGTCCTCCTGGCATACATCTTGCATCTTTCCCTGTCGTGGAAAGCAGCACGAGCCTCGTCAGGTCGTGTGCGCGGAGGCCACAGGATTGACCGCGTTCGTCACTTCTCTGGCCGCCCTGGATGTCCTCCGTGTTCGCTCGCGTGCTCAGGCAGGGCGTCTGCGCCTCTCCTGGGTTCTCGTTTGGGCGCTCCTCCTGACCACTGTCATCACCCTCACCGCCGATAGTGCGCCCCCAGCCGTCCTGTCCCTCCCTCGCAGCGTGACGTGGACGCAGACAGGCACGGATTTCCTGCGCGGCAGCCTCCAGGGGGTGATCGTCAGTGGAATGGGCGCGGGCGCATTGCGGCTGGCGCCGGACGCTGTGGATCATCGCGGCGTGTACACCTCGGCGCCCACCTCGTTCAGTCTGCCGCTCACCGCGCTGGCCGTGCGCCTGGACGCTGACATCCCCCCCGACACTGAGCTGAGCATTGAGGTGCGCACCGGGCCGGATGGAGCGCAGTGGTCTGCGTGGGAGCCGTTCTACACCCTGGAGCCGGACGCCGATGGCCGCCTGAGCGGGGAAAATCTGGTCGTGGCTGCGCCGGGGGATCGCTGGGCTCAGGCCCGTGTGACGTTCAGCGGCCAGGCCGACGCCTCACCTGTGGTCAGGGAACTGAGCCTGGTGGCGATTGACGCCTCGCGCGGCCCCGGCCTGGCCCAACTCATGCCAGCGGCTCAGGCGCGCCAGGCATCGTCCCCGGCGGCAAGCGTGCCCCAGCCGCGCATTATCTCGCGGGCGGAGTGGGGCGCCAATGAGGGCTGGATGACCTGGCCGCCCACCTACGGCTCTATCCAGAAGATCATCATCCACCACACCGTCACCGGCAACGCATACACCGACCCCGCCGCGGTGGTCCGCTCCATTTACTACTACCACACCGTCGTGCGCGGCTGGGGCGACATTGGTTATAACTACCTGGTGGACCGCTATGGCAATATCTATGAGGGGCGCTATGGCGGCCCCGGCGTCGTGGGCAGCCACACGCTAAGCTACAACATTGGCAGCGTGGGCATCGGCGCCCTGGGCACGTTTGGCAATGCCGGCGGCAGCGTGGACCCCTCTTCTAACCTTATTCGCGGGCTTGTGGACCTGTCGGCCTGGATCGCGGCGCAGAACGGCATTGACCCGTTGGGCCAGGGCTATTTTGTGGATGGGGTCCGGCCCAACATCGCCGGGCACCGCGACTATGACATCACCTCCTGCCCGGGCGACTACCTCTACGATGACCTGGCCCCGATCCGGCAGGCGACCTGGCAGCGCCTGCAAGAGGCCGCCCTGCCTAAGCGCCGCGCCCAGTTCGGCGCTCACAACACGCCGCCAACGCTCACCTCTCGCCAGACCGTGCGGGTCAACGTAACGGTGCGCAACAGCGGGTCCATGACCTGGCCGGCGGGGGGTGACCATCCGGTTCGCCTGGGCTACCACTGGGTGGACGCCAACGGCCAGGTGGTGGTACAGCCGCCGGAGGACGATCACCGCACCGCTCTGCCGTACGATGTCGCCCCAGGCCAGGAGCTCACGCTGGAGGGCGCCGAACTGACCGCGCCGGTGGCGCCGGGCGACTACACGCTCAAGTGGGACATGGTCCACGAGGGGGTGACCTGGTTTGAGGCGAAAGGGAGCGCCACGCTGAATGTGGCTGTGACAGTGATCGCGCCCGCTGCCCAGACGGTCTATCTGCCCCTTGGCCTGCAGAATGCGAACTCGCAGGCGACGCCCCCGCCGCCTCAGCCCGGCCCCACCGCAACACCGCCCCCCGCCCCAACATCAGGCTGCCAGAACCTGCTGGTCAACGGCGACTTTGAAGGACAGGCGGGCTGGGTGATTAACGTGACCGACCGGCTGGCGGTGTATTCCAACCTGCGCCGCCACGGCGGTCGCTGGTCCATGCGCGCGGGCGTCCCGCCTGGCGGCTGGAACTTTGACAGCTACTCGTCCTTTGAACAGGCGGTGACCCTCCCAGCCGATGCGAAAAGCGCCACGCTGCGCTTCTGGCGGCTGGCGCTGACCGACGACCCCATCAACGACCTGCAGTACGTCATGCTCCGCGTGGCCGGCGGGGAATGGGAAGAGCTGCTCATGGAGCACAACAATGCCGGGGTATGGCAGGAAACCGAATTTGACCTCATAGCCTATGCCGGGCAAACGGTCCGCATCCGCTTCGGCGCCTACAACAATGGCCGGGGCGGCGTAACCTCGCTGTGGATTGATGACGCCTCCCTGGTCGTCTGCCGCTAGCCCACCCGCACCGCCGCCGCAGCGTTTACGCTGCGGTGTGCCCTCAGGGAACCACGCTCTTGAAGATAAGCGGCAGGTACTGGACGAAGTTGTGATAGATCGTGCTAAACTCCTGCCAATCCAGGCGATTGTAGGGCAGGGCGAGCTGGGGCAGGATCAGGACACTTGCCGCCAACAGGATCACCACAATGATGAAACGTATCTCTCGCCTCATAGTCTCAACTCCTCGCTCAAGACATTGCCTTCAGAGACCTGACCAACCGGGCTGAAGCCCGGTACTGGGTGCCCGGTACTGGGTAGGGGAGGGTTGGGGTGGTGGTAAGGCGCCGGGCACCCCCATCATCGGTGTAAGTTCCGCCTCATTTGCTCTCTCATTTCGGTAGAAGGGTAAGGGTCATTTGGCGGCCAGGCCCGATAAGCCCCTCCCACCGGAATGAGTGTGATATGCCTGACCAGACCGCCGTCAAACTCCACGAAATAGATCGGGCGCGATCGGCCCTGCGTGGCGATCAGTTGGAGCATGTCCGCGTGGCTGATCAGCCAGCGATTGATGAGCACGACATCGGGCCGCCAGCCTTCCACGATCTGGAGGTACTGCATGGGCGGTATAGAGGCCCACCAGCCGAGGACAATCGCGTCAGGCTCAACGCGGCGCAACAGGTCCTCGGCCAACTCGCGGGCGCGGCGGTCGCGCGAGACGTCCACGCGCGGCGCATTGATCAGGAGCGCCGGGATAACCGCCAGCGCGAGCAGGGCCGCTGGCGCCAGCGCAGCCACTCTGGTGCGCATTTCGGCTGCCCAGTCAACCAGGGTGCGAAAGCCAACCGCGATCCACAGTGCCCAGACCAGATAGACCGGCAGGAACATAGTCTCTTTATCCACAACGCGGTAGTTGATGTAAAAGACAGCGTTGGCCAGGAACATAAGCGCCAGCATCAGGCCGGATGCCCGTTCGCGCCGCCACAGCGCCACCAGCCCGATCAGGCCGGGCAGCAGGCCGACCGAGAGGAAATTGCCCCACAAACGGTAGATGAACAGGCCGATCTCCCCGGGCAGTTCGGCCAGGGCATAAGCGAACATCTCGCCCTGAAAGGGGGCGCCCGTGAGCATCGCCCACAGTTCCGCTGGCCGGGTCAGGTCCGCCGGAATGAAGCGCCCGCTGGCGTCAAAGTGCCCAACATAATTGAACGCCGGGGAGGCCAGGTAGCGCAGCGGCAGATAAAGGTACACGCTCAGGCCCAGGACAAACGCCCCTACCAGGGGGATCAGCCGCCGCCAGCGCAGGATGTCTCGCCCTTCAGCCATGAGGACAAAGGCTGCAATTCCAGGCGCCAACAGCACAGTGGCCATATGGTTGCCGAAGCTCAGCCCGTAGAGCCCGGCGATCACGGCTAAGAGGCGAGGGGCACGCTGTTCACGCCAGCGCAGGAGCAGGAGGATAAGCGCAGCCATCAGCGCTGTGTGCAGCGTGTACACCTCGGCGATCACCGCCTGGCTCCAAAAATAATACGAGAAGCCCAAAAACAGCGCTGCGGATAGAGCCAGGCTGGCGCGGCCCGCCAGGCGCAGGGCGATGCGGTAGGCGAGCGCAATCGTGAGCGCTCCAAAGGCCGCCGACATCAGATTGAGCCGGTAGCCCACATCGCCGACCGGCAGCAGGCTGAACAGCTTGCCCAGCAGCAGATACAGCGGGTAGCCTGTCGCCCGCATCAGCCCCAGGTTGTAGGCCGCCGTGGTCATCTCGGCGCTGTCCAGGTTGTACACTGTCGGGCTGAGCGTGAACAGATACGCCAGGAAGGGCGCAAGGAATGCCAGGAGCGTGGCCGCCCAGGGTGGGGCAGCCTGACTTACCGCCCAGAGGCAAAGGGCGCGGAGGGCGTGCAGGGAGGCTAGAAAATCCCTGCGCCCGCTCTGCGCTCTCGTAGAATCTACGATGAAAAATGGGCCTGGGATCATCTACGCCACCCAATACCAGTTGGCGAATAGGACCGTGAACAAGGCCAGCAACAGCAGGCTGGCGACAACAATGGAGCGGTCCAGCCATTCGCGCCGCCCCCACACGGCCAGGGCGATAAACGCCGGAAACAGAACCGCGACGTAGCGCGGCATACTGATCAGGGTGCCAGAGCTGGCGGGGATAGCGGCGCCGAAGAAGACGAACAGCGCATAGGCGGGGCGGAAATGGCGCAACATCACCAGGCCGATGATGAGAAAGGTGATAATAAAGGCCAGATCGATCATAGAGGGGAGGGGCAGGTTGCCCGCCAGGAGGTCATCCGGCGAACGGGTGACGATGGCCTGGATGACCGAGCCCGCCACCATGAGGAACGGCTGGGGTGCCCGCTCCCAGGCGCCCAGCGCCTGCAAATAGGCCGCCGGGTCACCGAACATTCGCTGGAGGAAGATCAGATAGCTCACCAGCCCGGCGGGGACGAAGAGGGGGGCCAGTGCTCCTGCGCCGGGGGCGCCGGCGCCCCACCAACGCTGATGAGCCCACTCGGCGAAGAGCACTGGCACCAGCACGATTCCCACCAGCCGCGTGGCGCAGGCCAGCAGGCCGGCCAGGGCCGCCAACCCCCAGGCCCCGCGCCGCGCAGCATACAGCGCCCCGGCAGCCAACAGCAGGAAGACCGACTCTGTGTAGGCCGCCGAGAAGAACAGCGCTGTTGGGAAAATCGCCACATAGAAGATCGCCCGCGCCGCCACCTCTTCGCTAAAGTCCAGCGCGGCCAGGCGGTACAGCACGATGAGCGCCAGCCAGAAGGCCAGATTGGAGACCAACACCGCCCCCAGCACCACATTCCCCAGCAACAGCCTGGCCCCATAGACGAGCAGCGGATACACCGGCAGGAAGGCGATGTTGGCAAAGTGGTCTCTGGGGAAGGCGTAGCCCTCGGTGGCGATGTTGAGGTAAAAACCGCTGTCCCAACGCCCGCCCCAGACATCCAGGAAGACATTGCCGGGCGCGGTGTGATACTCGCCGGTAAAGCGCCCATGAACCAGCGCCACAGCCAGATAAGCTAGGGCAAACAGCCCCAACCGCGTCAGCAGGAAGACAAAGGTGGGCCGCCACACCCAGGCGGGAGGGCGCCGCAGCCAGGGTCGGCGTTCGGCGGATGACACAGAGTTCATTCCCAACTCAGACACACGTCATCAAAAGCCACCGCCGACTCCGACGTATGCAGGCTGAAGTAGCCAGCGGTGAAGCGCAGCGGCTGAGCGCGCGCGATCTCGCTTTCATCTACAGCGATGTCAAAAGTCTCTGGCCGCACCGTCAGACGCAGGGTATGCCAGCGGCCATCGCCAGCGTCCATCCCTTCGGGGAGGGCAGCTCCCCCCATCGTATGGAAGCCTGTTTTCTCGTCATAATAGCCCCATAACAGGCCCTTTCCGCCGGCAAAGCGCACGAGCTGGCTGTTCACAAACGCATACGGGCGTTCCATATTGAAGGCCAGTCCGCCCCCCATCACGCCCGATATGTATCTCATACGTACAGAGAGCGTGTAGCGATCACCGGCGCGGAAGCGCGCCATCCCCGCCCCGCGATCAAAGCCGAGGGGTACGCGCTGGACATAGCCGCCGTCGGCCAGCGCCCAATTGCCGGAGAAGGGCAGCCAGCCATACAGGATGTCAAAGCCGGTGGCAAACACACAGGAGGGGGCACTGCCGCCAGTAGAGCCGTCTCCAGCCGCTGCCCCTACGGGGGGCGCCGCACTGCGCGGCGCGAGCGGCCCGTACAGGCCAGCGTTGATCATCAGGAGCGCCGCGCCGATGCCCAGGGCTGGCCACAAAGCACGCAAGGCGCGCCCTATGGGGACGCGAACGTCTGCCGCCGGATAGACGCGAGTGGGGCTGCTTCGGCCTTCTCCCCCATCCGTCTCCCGCCCTTCGCCCTCTGTCGTCAGATGATGCGGCGAAGGTGGAACCTCTACGTTGTCCCGTATCTGGTTCACGCGATGTCTCCCCCCAGGTCCCTCAGCCTTCTCCGCCCCCACCCCCGCCTCCTTCCCCCAATACCGCAGGGGGAAGGAGGAAGGGGTCCTCTTCGCCAGGCATCATGAGAAGAGGATCAGGGGGATGGGGCTAATGTTGCACCGTGATCCATTCTAGCCAGTAAGCCGGTGCAAATCTACGGGCGGAAGTCGCTTTATTGATCCGACTAAGGTCGGATTAGGAATAATATCTCATCCGCTGCCCGGCACCACTGGCACATAACTTGCATCAACGAGACATGCATGGGTACACTCACCTGTCCCGCGTTCGGTCATCGGGTACGGTCTGCCCTCGTCCTGGCTGCGCTCACCATCCTCGCCAGTCTGCTCCTGAGCGCCAGCGCCCAGGGCGCTGTGCCCCATGCCCCATCCCCGGTCTCCCCGGCGCGCCCTGGAGCTTCGGCCAGCCCCACGTCACCCGAGGCTCAGCAAACCACTCCCATGCGAACCTATCTGCCCGCCGTCATTGGGCAGGCCGCACTGCCCACCTATGAAGCGCGGGCCTTATGGGTGACGCGCTACGACTGGACAACCTATGGGCAGGTCCCACGACCGGAGGCCATTGACGCTATTGTGAATCGGGCCGCCGACGCGGGCTTCAATATGATCTTCTTCCAGGTGCGCGCCCACGGCGATGCTTATTACACGCCCGGCCTGGAGCCCTGGGCCGCCCGCCTGACCGGGACGAACGGCGCCACGCTCGGCCAGGACCCCGGCTGGGACCCGCTGGCCTATATGCTGGAGCGCGCTCATGCGCGCGGCCTTCAGGTGCATGCCTATATCAACGTGTACACCGCCTGGCTGGGCACGACCGCGCCGCCGCACACCACGCCGGAGCACATCTTCTGGGCCTTCTCGTATATGCCCGGCTCCAACTGGGCCTACTGGCGGCAGTGGGACCGCAACCATCACCCCATGAATTTGAACACAGGCTACTTATGGGCCTCGCCGGGGGTGGAGTTCGTGGAAGATCACGCCGTCGCGGTAGCCCGCGACATCGTCTCGCGTTACCCGGTGGACGGCCTCCATCTGGACCTGGTGCGCTATGCCGGGGCGGATTACTCCTGTGACCCACGTAGCGAGGAGCGCTATGGCAGGACGTGCTTCTCAAGCTGGGATTACGCCGGGTTTCAACGGTCGCTGGTCACCAACCTGGTGCGCCGCATGTATATCCAGGTCCGCCCGCTGCGCCCGGGCCTGATGTTAAGCGCGGCGGTGTGGTGGTATCCGATTGACCAGTGGGGCTTTGGGTGCAGCGAGGGCTACAACGACTACTATCAGGACAGCCAGGCCTGGCTTGCGGCGGGCCTGGTGGACGCGGTGGCGCCGATGCTCTATGGCTGTCCGGCGCTGGAGGACCTGAGCAACTGGACGGCGGTGGTGCGCGATTTTCAGGCGCACAGCGCCGGGCGCTACGTCTTCCCTGGCATCAGCGCCGAGGTGAGCAGCTTCAGCGCCATCGCCGACCGCATCGCCGCCGCCCGCGCTGCCGGGGCGGCAGGTCAGGCGCTGTTCTCCTACACCAGCCTGAACAGCCACAACTACTGGGATGACCTAGCGAACGGGCCTTATGCCCAGCCCGCCGTCCCGCCGCCCATCCCCTGGCCGTGAGTTCCAGCCAGCCCGCTAAAAGCCATCAGCCTTTATCTGACTACTGACTACTCCTCTCACAGGTCCCGCGACCGCGTGGCGATACGCTCCTGAACCAGCGCGATGAATTCAGCCAGCGGCATATTGTCCCGGCGCTGACCATCGCGCCGGCGCAACGAGACCGTGCCGTTGGTGACCTCCTGCTCGCCGACCACAAGCATATAGGGCACTTTCATCAACTGCGCCTTGCGGATTTTCGCGTTCATGCGCTCCGGGTCCAGGTCCACCTCGGCGCGGATGCCCGCATCGCGCAGGCGCTGGCCCAGTTGCACAGCGTAGTCGTTCTGCGAGTCCGTGATGGGGATGACGCGCACCTGCTCCGGCGAGAGCCAGACGGGGAAATTGCCCGCGTAATGCTCCAGCAGGAAACCGACCAAGCGCTCGTGCGTGCTTAAGGGCGCGCGGTGGATGCACAGCGGCGTCTCCTCCCGCCCCTCGCGGTTCGTGAACGTCAGGTTGAAACGGGCAGGCACGGCGAAATCCACCTGGTTCGTCGCCAGCGTGAACTCCTTGCCAATGGCGCTCCAGATCTGGACATCAATCTTCGGCCCATAGAAGGCGGCTTCGTCGGGCACCTCCACAAAGGGCACGCCGCCGTTGCGCATGGCGCTGCGCACCATCTCCTCCGTCTTGAGCCACAGGCGCTCGTTATCCACATACTTCTTGCCCAGACCGCGCTTGTGGTGCGTGCTCAGGCGCATGACGTAGCGCTCCAGCCCGAACAGGCGGAAGTACTCCAGATAGAGGGAGACAACGTTCAGGAACTCCTGCTCAAATTGCTCCTCAGAGCAGTAAATGTGCGCGTCGTTCATCTGCATGGAGCGCACGCGCAGGAGACCGAACAACTCGCCGGCTTTCTCATAGCGGTAGCACGTGCCGTATTCGGCCAGCCGCAGCGGCAGGTCGCGGTAGCTGCGTGGCTTGCTGGCGAAGATTTTATGATGGAAGGGGCAGTTCATGGGCTTGATGTAGTAGCGCACACCTTCCAGCTCCATTGGCGGGTACATGCTCTCGGCGTAATACGGCAGGTGGCCGCTGCGCAGGAAGAGCGCCTCCTTCGTGATGTGGGGCGTGCGCACACGCTGGTAGCCGGCTTTATACTCCACCTCCCTGGCGAGTTTCTCCAGCTCCTCAATGATGATCGCGCCGCGTGGCAGCCAGAGCGGCAGCCCCGGCCCCACCTCTTCGTCAAACATAAAGATCTCCAGGTCTTTGCCTAGCTTGCGGTGATCGCGCTTCCTGGCCTCTTCCAGCATGTGCAGGTATTGCTCCAGCTCGTGCCTGTTGCGCCAGGCCGTGCCGTAGATGCGCTGGAGCATAGGCCGGTTCTCGTCGCCGCGCCAATAGGCCCCGGCGACGCTGAGCAGCTTAAAGGCGTCGGGGGGAATCTGGCCTGTATGCTCCAGATGCGGCCCGCGACACAGGTCCTCAAAGCCATTATGGCGGTACGTGCTGATGACCGGTCGCTCGTCCGTCTCGTTGCCGTACTCATCGCTCCCGCCCTGCACCAGGCCCTCAATCAATTCCAGCTTGTAGGGCTGGTCTTTGAACAGTTCACGGGCTTCTTCCGCGCTGACCTGGCGATAGATGAATGGGTATCTGCCGGCGATGATCTGGCGCATACGTTTCTCAATCTTCTCCAGGTCTTCGGGCGTAAACGTGCGCGGGCGGCCCTGCTCGTCTTTGCCCAGGTCAAAGTCGTAATAGAAGCCATTTTCAATCGGTGGCCCAATAGCGATTTTGGCCTCTGGGTAGAGTTCAAGCACGGCCTGCGCCATGACATGCGCCGCTGAGTGGCGCAAGCGGTGCAAGAAGTCATCCTGCCCGTTTGACGGATCGTGGTTTCCCATCGTTATCCCTCCTCAACTTCCAAAGTCTCCGCTGTGTACAACCTGTTTCAAAAACAGGCTGAAGCCCTCCGCATGGCATGCTGAGTCAGGCTCACCCAGTACCCAACCAGGCTGAAGCCTGGTACTGGGTCAGCCCGGTTGGGAGGGGGTGGGGCCCTTCACCTTTGAAATAGGTTGTAAGCAAGAAGCCCCTTGCCGATTGGGGCGAAGGGGCTTCGCGGTTCCACCCAACTTACTCATCCACCAAAAACGCGATGGATGAGCATCTCTCAGGCCGATAACGGAGCCAGCCGGGGCACCATACTCTCCTGATGGATTTGAGGCGCCCGCTCCCGGGGGGTTTTCCGTGGGTATCCACGAGGCGGGCTTCCAGCCATCGGCCCGCCCTCTCTGGCGCTTCCACGCCACGTACTCGTCCCGGTCAACGCTTTAGGCTATTGTGTGCCAGATTATATCACAAGGCAGTGGGAATTTCAAGGGGTGGCCTGAGCCATCTCCCCTGTATCCTGGCCAGCGACCTCGGAGATGACCTCCTCGGAGATCAGGAACAGTGGGTCGGCGATACGCTCCAACGATTTAGCCAGTTGGGCCTGATAGTCCGGATTGAAGAAGGCTTTCTCAAAGGTCTCCATATCCGGAAAATAAGCTTCCGTCATGTAGCGATAAGGCGCCTGTTCCCTCTGCCATGCACGCTTGATGATGTAGAAATCGCTTTTGATGATGCCCGGAATAGACATATTCGCCTTCTGATGTGTGGTCGTGCGCCAGCGGATGAACTCCTCGTGATCAGCGCCGGGCGGCAGGTTGTACATGACAGTGAGCTTTATCATGGCGGTAAGTCCTCCTTCTATAGGGTCCCCTTGTGATCGCTCTGATGGCTCTCAAGCTTTTACGACCAGCTTGTGGTCAAAGCCGGTGAGGTTGCGCACACCCGCTGAGGTGACCACCACAATGTCCTCAATGCGCACCCCAAACTGCCCCACCAGGTACACCCCCGGCTCAATACTGAACACCATGCCCTCCTCCAGCACAGTCGCAGAACCGGCCATGATCCAGGGGGGCTCGTGGCCGTCCAGCCCCAGGCCATGGCCGGTGCGGTGGACGAAATAAGGCCCGTACCCCGCCGCCTCCAACGTGCTGCGCGCCGCACGATCAATCTCCCCGGCGGTCACCCCAGGCCGCACCGCCTCCATGGCCCGTTGATGGGCCTGAGACACCGCTTCATAGGCCCGCAGGAATTCCGGGGAAGGCTCACCCAGATAAACCATGCGCGTGATGTCGGACTTGTAGCCATCCAGGGTGGCCCCGATGTCAATGATGACCGCGTCCCCTGCCTGGAGCCGCCGCGGGCCGCTATGGTGGTGCGGATAGGCCCCGTTGGGGCCGGAAGCAACGATGGCAAAGTCCACAGCTTCGGCGCCATCCTGCCGGAAGGCAGCCTCCGCTGCCCAGGCCACCTCAAGTTCGCTCACGCCGGGGCGGCAGGCCTCTATTGCCGCCTGCATGGCCCGGTCTGCCTGCGCCGCAGCCCGCGCCAGCGCCTCAATCTCCTCAGCCGACTTGTGCAGGCGCAGGGGGGCGATCAGCCCGTCCGCCGCCACCACCGTCTCAGGCGCGGCCACCGCCTGCAGGTGCAGCAGGAAATCAGCCCGCATGGCCCCGTCCACCGCCAGTGTGCGCGGGCGGGGGAACGCCGCCAGAGCCTGCTGCAACGCCTGGCGCGGCCCCTCGGCATCGGCCCAGGCGAGCAACTCCATCGGGGTATGAGCCGCCATCTCTTCACGGTTAAGCGCGGGCACGACCATACGCACAGCCTGCTGCCCCACCAGGAGCAGGCACAGCCGCTCATCGGCGTGAGGGGCAAAGCCCAGCAGATAGCGCATGTTGGTTGTCGGGCCAATCGCCGCCAGGTCCACGTCCTGTTCCCGCATCCGCGCCTGGAGAGCGCTCAGTCGTTCTTTACCTGCCACCATGGGTTCCCCTCCTCACTTAATGTCCCTCTCGTAACATCCGCGTTGCCTCCTCATCCACAGCCAGCGACTCCGGGGCAAGGACAACCCCGTATAGCCGCCGCGCATCAGCAACGCTCAACAACCCATTGCGCACATCCTCCCGTACCAGGTCCGGGTTGCGGGTCAATGGATCGCCGTAACCGCCACCCACGCCGGTGACCAGGCGCACCACATCGCCCCGCCGCAGCGGATAACGCGCAAGCTTCCCCTTCCACAGGACAGGCTCAGCCTGACCGGCTGGGATGATGGCCACGCCGTTCGCCGACCCCTCCTGACCCCCGGCGCCTCCCCAGGGTGGATAACGATGGCGACCAAACGTCGTGGTTAACTCGGCCCGCTCACACAGGATACGGTAATCGCGCACCAGCCCAAAGCCGCCCCGATAACGCCCGGCCCCGGCAGGTTGCGTGTTGAAGCTGAACTGCTCCACCAGAAGGGGGTAACGCGCCTCACACACCTCCACCGGCATGACATACGTCTCGCCATCGCCAACGACCACCAGCCCGCTCTCCCCATCGCGAGTAGCCGTCGCCCCCCAGCCGCCCGCCTGCGGCTCTACCAGGATGAAGGTCTCGCCCCGCTCATCCTTACCGCTGATAATTGTACCGCATACGCTTAAAGAATGCCCGGCACTGAGGCGGTCCGGCAAAACCGGGAAGAGCGCCCGCCAGATCAGGTCAACAGCATAGGCCCCCGTCTCCCAGTAGGTGGAGACCGGTGCAGGCCGTTGCGCCGTAAAGATGGTCCCCTCCGGACAGATGACCTGCAATGGGCGGAACCAGCCTTCATTAACTGGCGAGCCTGGGTCCGTGATCGCCTTGAAAATTGTGCGACAGGCGGAATACAGGCGGGTGCGGGTGCAGTTGACCGGGCCGCGCACCTGAGGCGACGAACCCGTGTAATCGGCGATAAAGGCTTCGTCGCTGATGGTAACCTTCACGCAGACGTAGATAGGGTCGGGGCTGAGGCCATCGTCATCAATCCACTCCTCCGCGTAGAATGTCCCCTTGGGCAACCCGGCCAGGGCTTCACGGGCCAGCCGCTCCCCATGATTGAGAATCGCGCGGACGGCGGCGCGGAACGTCGCCAGGCCGTAACGCTGGCAGATCTGGACCACGCGCCGTTCGCCGCTGCGCAGAGCCGCCACGCCTGCATATAGATCCCCCAGTGTCCTCTCCGGTGTGCGCACATTCGCAGCGATCAGATCAATCAGGCCCTGAATAGGCTCCCCGGCACGATAAAGCAGGATAGCCGGGAACTGCAGCCCTTCCTGATAAATCTCGGTGGAATCGGTCGTCCAGCTCCCCGCCGCCATGCCGCCCACCTCGGTCCAATGGGCCTTGTTGACGCTGAAGGCCACGACCTCATCCTCAAAAAAAACCGGCGCAATCAGGGCAACATCCGAGAGATGATTACCGCCCCCACTGTAGGGATCATTGGTGATGAAAATGTCGCCGGGGCGCATGGTAGCAAGTGGATGCTTCTCCAGGATGGCCTTAACGGCAAAGGTGAGCGTCCCCAGGAAGCCGGGCACACCATTGGCCTGGGCAATAAGATCACCGGCGGGATCAGTCAACGCGCAGGCATAGTCCAGGACCTCGTAAATAATCGGGCTTTGGCTGGTGCGCCCCAACGTAATAAAGCTCTCCTCAGCGGCGGCGATCAGTTGCTCGCGGATGATCTCAACAGTAAAGGGGTCAGGTGTCATGCCCCACTCCCCATCTCTCTTCCCCCAGGCGCCGTTGTGCTCGTAGCGCCTCGGTAGCTACATCATCAACGGCCAGGGTCTCAGGGTGGATGACAACACCATAGAGCGCCCGCGCCTGCGCAATCGTGAGGAGCGCATTGCGCACGTCCGCCTGGACAAGCGCCGGGTCGCGGGTCAATGGATCACCGTAGCCGCCACCCACGCCGGTGATCAGGCGAGCCACATCGCCCCGCCGCAGCGGGTATCGGGCCAGTTTACCACGCCGCACAGCGGGCCGGGTCCATCCAGCGGGGTAAATCTCAACGGCGTTTGCCGACCCCTCCCGGCCACCCCCCGCGCCCCAGGGCAGGAAGCGATGGCGACCAAAGGTGGCGGTCAACTCGGCCCGCTCACACAGGATACGGTAATCGCGCACCAGCCCAAAGCCGCCCCGATAACGCCCGGCCCCGGCAGGTTGCGCGTTGAAGCTGAACTGCTCCACCAGAAGGGGGTAACGCGCCTCGCACACCTCCACCGGCATGATATACGTCTCCCCGTCCCCCGCAACCACCAGCCCACTCTCGCTGCGGCTCCACCAGCACAAATGAGCCGCGCTCAGCATCCACGCCGCTAATGATGGTACCGCACACACTCAAAGAATGGCCCACCGGCAGCCGGTTCGCCGCGATCGGAAAGAGGGCCCGCCAGATCAAATCGCTGACATAGGCCCCCGTCTCCCAGTAGGTGGAGACTGGCGCAGGCCGCCGCGCCGTAAAGATCGTCCCCTCCGGACACACTACCCGGAGCGGGCGGAAGAGGCCCTCATTGTTAGGGAAGTGGGGGTCTATAATGGCCTTGAAGATCTCGCGACAGGCAACCTGCAAGCCCGTCCAGGTGGTGTTGATCGGCCCACGTGCCTGGGGGGCCGATCCGCTGAAATCGGCGATAAACGCATCAGGTCGGACCGTGACCCGGACGCATACGCGCAGCGGCTCAGCGCTTAACCCATCGTCATCAATCCAGTCTTCAGCAGTATATTCCCCTGCCGGTAGCTCAGCCAGCCGCGCCAGGGCCACCTGCGCGCCCCGCTCCAGCAATACCCTGGCCGTCTCACGCAGCGCAGCCGCGCCGTACTTGCGGCACACCTCCACCACCCCGCGTTCGCCCACGCGCAGAGAAGCGACGCTGGCATACAAATCCCCCAACGTCATCTGCGGCAGGCGCACATTCGCGGCGATCAGGTCAATTAAGCTGGGGATAGGCCGGCCCTCACGATAAAGCTGGATCGCCGGAAATTGCAGCCCCTCCTGGTAGATCTCCGTCGCATCCGTCGTCCAACTCCCCGCAGCCATGCCCCCCAGGTCCGTCCAGTGCGCCTTATTCGCCGCGAAGGCCACCAGGTCGCCCTCATAGAAGATGGGCGCGATCAACACCACATCGGAGAGGTGCGTGCCGCCGCCGATATAGGGATCGTTGGTCGCATAGATGTCGCCGGGGCGCATGGCCGCCGCGCCGAACTTATCCAGGATGGCGCGGACAGCGAAGCCCAGACAGCCAATGAAGCCCGGCACCCCCTCGGCCTCGGCGATCAGCTCCCCCCGCTCGCTGAGCAGCCCGCAGGCGCAGTCCAGCACCTCATAGATGATTGGGCTTTGGCTGGTGCGCCCCAGCGTAATGAACATCTCCTCCGCCGAGGCGCGCAACATCTCGCCGATGATGTCAAGTGTAAAGACATCCACCCTTGTAGGCCAGTAGTCAGTAGTCAGTAGTCAGTAGTCAGACAAACGCTTATCCCCACCAGCTTTCAGCGGTCAGCTTTCAGCTTTCAGCTACCCCACCGTAAACGGTGGGGCGTCCAACCCCCACCCTTCACGAAGCCGCAGCGTGAACGCTACGGTAAATACCTTCTGGCGCCCTGGTTAGCGATGGGCAAAGGCGAGGCGAACAGCCCCCAGGCAGCCACCTCTTCTTCCGGCGGCGCCTGGCTGCCCCACTTCCGGCTAGGGGTCCAGCCAAAGCGCTGCGCCAGCTCGGCCAGAAACTCAGCGTATTTGAAGGGAGCCAGGACAGCGTCAATCACAGGCACGCCCAGCGCCTCCTGCATCCTCTCGTGAAAGCCATATTCCGCTGTACAGCCCAGGATGAGCACCTCGGCCCCGTCCTCCTCCACCGCCTTACGCCCCTCGCTCAGCAGACGAGCACAGGTGCGCTCATGATCCGCCTGAAAATCATGCACGCCCAACTCCAGCGGGCGCATGGACACCAGGCGATGGCCATGCCCATACAGGCGCACGTTTTCGGCCATCTTGGGTATCCACTTCCGCCGGCCCACCAGCACTGAAAAGGTATTCCCCAACTGACTGGCAATGGCTGTGGCCGACTGGCAGGGCGCTGTGACAATCGTTCGCCCGGACACCTCACGCGCCTCGCGCAGCCCAACGTCGTAGAAGCAACCGATGACAACCGCATCATAGGCGTCAGCAGCCTGGCGGGTCAGGCGCACGATGTCAGCCACCACCAACCCCTCATAGGCGTGGTATTCCAGATGGCGAGGCCGGTCAGCGGGCAGGGAAACCACATCCACCTGCGTGTCCGTGCGTTTCGCCTCGTTGAGGATTTTCGTTGTATCTGCATCAAATACATCGGTCCCCACAGGGTTGATCCACAAGATGCGCATGAACCCTCTCCTCCTTTTGCGCCACCCTCTCAGGTCAGGCCTTCAGCAGGCCAACGCATCCAGACCCATGTTCTGCTGTCCCGGCCCCAGCGCAATAGGGGCACGGCATACCGCGCTGAGTTGCTCCCTCCTACGCTAACGCCGTGCCCCTATGGGATAGGCCCCCTTCCCCTGCCCCATACTCCCCCCGCATTCAAGGCTATCAGGGGCCACCCCCTTGTAGGGACAGGCCAGGGCCTGTCCCTACAGACGCCGCCCGTTCACAAACCGCTCAACCGCCAGCGTCTCCGGGTTCAGAACGACGCCATAGTCCCGCTCAGCCATCTCCAGGGTGATATAGCCGCTCTTTACGTCGCTTTGCACCTCTTCCACAGGCCGTTCCAGCGGATTGCCATAGCCGCCGCCCGTGCCGGTGATCAGGCGAGCCACATCGCCCTTCTTCAGGTGATAGCGGGCTGTCTTACCGAAGATGTCGGGCTCGCGCCCATCGGCGAAGATGATCTTGGTGTAGTTGCGCGACCCGGGCTGTCCGCCCGCCATGCCCCAGGGGAGGAACTTGTGCCGCCCGAAGGTGCCGGTGAACCAGGCCTCCTCTGCCGTGATGCGATAGTCACGCACCAATCCGCGCCCGCCGCGATAGCGCCCCGCGCCCCCGTCCGTGATGTCAAACCCATACTGGTCCACCAGCACCCCATAGCGCGTCTCGCACACCTCAACGGGGATCACATACGTCTCGCCATCCCCCACGCACACCAGCCCGTTCTCGCCGTCCTTCGTCGCCCCGGCGCCCCAACCGCCCGCCTGCGGCTCCACCAGCAGGAATAACTCGCCGGTGTCCGGGTGCAGCCCGGCCAGCACCACCCCACACACGCTGAGGAAGTGCCCGGCGGGCAGGCGCTGGGGCAGCACCGGGGCCAGCGCCTTCCAGATCAGATCGGCAGCATACAGCATGGTCTCCCAGTAGGTGGACACAGGGGCCGGGCGGCTGCAGGTGAAGATCGTCCCATCCGGGCAGATCACATCCAGCACGCGGAAGCAGCCCTCGCTGGCCGTGATGGAGGGGTCGGTCATGGCCATCAGCATGGCGCGCGCCGCCGAGTGCAGGCCCGTGCGGTTGCAGTTCACCGGGCCGGGCACCTGGGGGTGCGTCCCCGTGAAGTCGCAGATGAGCTTATCGGGCGTGACCGTGACCTTGACGCACACCCGGAAGGGGCCGTTGCCGATGCCATCGTCGTCAATCCAATCCTCGGCCTCATACACCCCCGGCGGGATCTTACGCAGTTCCTGGCGAATCATCTCTTCGCTGTGATCCATCAGCGTCTCAATCCCCGCCAGCACCTTGTCCACACCGTACTTATCGCACAACTCGCGGAAGCGGCGTTCGGCGATGCGCAACGAGGCTGCCTGGGCGTACATATCCCCAATGGTCATGTCAGGCGTGCGCACATTCGCCCGGATGAGGTCAATCAGGCTTTGCAGTGGCTTCCCCTCTTCAAAGATCTTGATGCAGGGGAACTGCAAGCCCTCCTGGTAGATCTCGGTGGAGTCGGTCGTCCAGCTCCCCGCCGCCATGCCGCCCACCTCGGTCCAGTGCCCCTTATTGGCCGCGAAGGCCACGATCTTGCCATCATAGAAGATCGG
>FWWM01009064.1_pt1 | contig 18648 bp, 17 predicted proteins | sample 2228351 | NCBI WGS metagenome assembly FWWM01 (sample SAMEA103939774, study PRJEB20133) | metagenome
TGATATTAGATTGCTTATAGAATCTGCAAAAACTCAACCGATTGCTGGTAAATATAAAATATTTATTATCGACGAGGTTCATATGCTCTCTAAGAGTGCTATGAATGCTCTACTGAAAATTCTTGAAGAACCCCCACACTACCTAATTTTCTTATTAGCCACTACTAATGAAGAAAAACTTTTACCGACCGTTTTGTCCCGCCTTACAAGATTGCAACTAACTAACCATTCTGAAAAAGATATTGTGGCTAGACTGGCTTATATTGCTTCTAACGAAGGAATGAACATAGGTGAAGAAGCTCTGAAAATTATCGCTAAAAGAAGTGGCGGCAGTCAAAGAGATGCTATAAATTTGTTAGAGACAATTGCTAGTTATGGTCTAGAAACTTACAATGCCGATAATACTTCTGAATTGTTGGGGCTATTGCCAGTTGAGCTTTTGCAAAAAACAGCCGAGAATTTGCTGTATAACGATTTTCTAGAAGTACAACTTCTAGAGCAAATTGAATCTAGGGGGATTGATGCCTATGGGTATTTGTCGCAGCTACTGGAATTTTTATTAGACCAAAGTTTTGCCGGAAACAAAGAATTTGATAGACTAATCTTACCTGTAGCAGAAGTAATCAGTTTGCAACTTCCTCTCACTAGTCCAATATCACTTTTGAGCATAATAAAAGTTAAAATGGAATCACAAACCTCTCAATCCACAGAATTACTAGAAAAAAAAAGTCCTGAGATATCCAAAACCCCAAAAATAGCCTTTACAGAGACTTCTAGTATAAATTCTGCAAGCTCAGCCAACTTGCTGCCTCAAAAAACGATTATTAAGAAAAGGAATGAGTTAACAAATAGTCAAGCAGAATCAAGCCAAACTACTTTGAAGCAAACAAAGGAAAATAGTCAACCAAGTCAATCTGAAAAAACTATAAAAAGCACTAACCTAGACCCACAAAGTTTATTTAAATTTATCCAAAAACTTCCTCACCTCCCTGAAGCCAAACCTAGTTTAAAGATAGTCGCTACAGATTTAAAAGCAGAACTCCGTGGTCAACAGTTGGTTTTGATCACTTCTAAAGAAGTATTTCAGGGACAGCTAAAATCTAAAGAGGTTCAAGATTGGATAAGTGCTCAATTTGAAGCTACCTTTGGTTTTAGGCCCAGTATTGTTTTAGAGCTTAGAGAAAACGAAGCACTCTTATCATCAACCAACTTGGAACAAAACTTGAATAATTTAACAACTTCACCCAACATAAACGACTCGATTTCAACAAGACGACTAGATTCAACCTTAAGGACAACGATTGCAAGCAACCAAAATTCTAAATATTTTTACAAAATCTATAACCAACTTCCAGAAGGTTTAACCGAACCGGTTGAAGTGATTAAAGGACCTTTACCCTTACCTAAAAAAGTTGATGCGGACTGGGATAACCACACAAAAGAGTTGTTTGAGTTTGAATAAAATTGACAACAACGAATTCTATTGAAATTTTAACCAGAATCCCAAAAACAAAATATGGCTATTATTATTTCGGTAACAAATCAAAAAGGTGGAGTTGGGAAAACGACTACGGTTGTGAACTTGTCTGCAGCCTTAGCTCATCTAGGCAAAAAAGTGTTAATGATTGATTTTGACCCTCAAGGACACACTACCGAACATATTGGAGCTAAAAATTTAGTTGACGATCCAACCAAAACCATTCTGGAACCTATCAACGGGCAAAATAGTTTGGCATCTTGCATAGTAGCCACTTACCTACCCAACCTCTGGTTATCTCCTGCCAATTTACGACTTGGACAATTTAATCAACACAATCCAGTTGGCAAACAATTTGCTTTGAAAAATGCTATCACCCAAGAAGACAGGCAAAAATTTGACTTTATTATAATCGATTGTCAGCCTTCGTTGTCTTTGCTTACCCTTAATGCTTTAACAGCCTCAGATAAGGTAGTTTTGCCTGTTCAAGCCGAGTATTTAGCACTAGATGGACTAACTCAACTAATTTTAACTCTTAAAGAAGTCAAACAAAAACTTCATCCAAATTTATCTATTTTGGGAATTTTGCTAACAATGTTTGATCGTCGAAATAATTTGAGTGCCGAAGTTAAAAACGAATTAGAAAAAAACTTCGGACCAGACTTGTTTAAGGCGATTATACCTAGGGCTGTCAGACTGGCTGAGGCACCATCTTTTGGTAAATCTATTTTTGAATACGATCCCCGCAGCGAAGGAGCACTAGCCTATTATGCCCTAGCTAGAGAAATTTTGGAACGACTGGGAATGTAGCGATATACCGTTTCACTAATCATATAACCGCTAATTGATAAAAAATACCCCGTCAACCGGCGGTTGACACTCTTTTAAGAAAGGAGAATTTTAAACTAGTTCATGATTTTTATCATACAAAGATAGCTAGTAGTACTTTTTCAGTTTTGTCTCATATTGCTAATTCTCCCTTTATGGAAGAACCAGCTCGTCAGAGCAAGAGGTAGTTCAATTGAACAGGTATTGATATTTAATAAATGGATATAGTGTTTATTTCGAATTATAGCTTTTAGCTGTTATGATTGATTATCATGTCTACTACCGGCAGCAAAGAATTACCCGGCAAAAAAACTTTGGCATTGTCTTTCATAAATTTGTTTTCTGAATTACCTTGAAACCCTATAAAAAGTTTCACTACATCTTGAGTAGCAATGTCATTTGCTCCGTCTCCAATCATAGTAGTTTGACTTAGATCAATATTTAAAGTTTGCAACAATTTTTTCTTACCCATATGACTTATCAGCACTTGACTTTGATCTAGACCCAAATACTGCCCGTTCTCGTCAAAAATTAGCTCTACTCCAAAAATGTTGGTTTCAGGAATGTTTAATTTTCTACCCAAAATCCTCAGAGATTCCAAGTAGCCAGCACTTATTATAAACACTTGTCTACCTAATTTTTGCAGTTCGCTAACAGCTTCGGCTGCACCTTCTGTTAGTCGTTCACAGTACAATTCTCCAAGCCGCATCAAATCATTTTTGTGTGGTTGAATTATATCTAATCTTTTAGCAAAAACCTCAGACAATTCAACTTCACCCCTCATTGCTTGCTCTGTAAGAGTTTGCACCTCTTCTGTTTTGTTTTTTAATCTTGCTAGCTCAACTACACCTTCCACTTGCACCAAAGTGCTGTCACAATCAAAAAAAACATTTTGAATCATAAAAACAAAACGAATTCTTGTAGAAAAAAGTCTAAAATTATTGTCTCGATTGGTTAAGTCAATTTAACTCCCAAAGTTTTGCGAACTATTTGATCAAAGAAAGCATCTTGAGAAAAATCAGCAAACTGGACACTGGAAATTAAAAGATGATTTGGCAAGTGTTTTTGTAGATAGTTTTCGATTGTTAAATCCTTAGAATCTATTAAAATCAACCTAATTTCCTCTTCTTCTGATAAAATTTGTAAAATATCTTTAAGAATAGTTTTATGATTATCGGAAAGCAAACAAGTGCGACAACCTAAATTAACAAAAAGAGGTGATAAATATTCGGATGTCAGCACTAAGATATTGGGCTTATCGGAAAGTTTGGCAGTCGTTTTGAGCTCGTCTGGTAAGTCAAGATCTGTTTTAAAGGGATCTTCTAAATCTACATTACTAAGTATAGCCAATACCCTAATCCCGTAAAAAATGGCGAAATCTTCGGTTACCAGAGCAAGCTGACCCTCACGAATAATTTGGTTTATTTGGTTGATGTCAAAATCATTTTGTTGCCACCTGATTAATTGACTCTGAAAGTCAGTTTTTGGTTGGAGTTGGATTTGCTGAGTATGAACAGGGCTAGTTAAATTTTGCCAAAAAGAATAAGCAAATTGTAAAGACTCTTGTTTTAAGAGATTCTCGTAATTTTTAGAAAATTGATCTTTAATTCTTCTGGAAACATCATCAATAGACAATCCCTCAAAATCACTGATATTCAATTTTGGCATTGAAGCTAGATCTAGACTAGCTATTTGCTCCAAAGTTAAAGGTAGCTTGATCGAATCAAGAACTTTGTTGTAATAATATAATTGACCAAGAAGCATGGTTATTTCGATAGTTTTTCAACTAAAATTTGAAACTGTAAACGATCCTTTAACGGTTGTGGATCTAAAATATAAGTTTTGTTTTCCGTAGAAATTCTAATTTGGCCTGTTCCTTCTGTGGTATCAAAACTTAAATCACCCAGAAAAACTTTCATATCTTGGGTAGCTACTAATTTAGCACCAGATAGTTTTGATAAAAGTTCTCTAACAAATTCTCGCAAACCAAAAATTAAAAAAAAACTATCTATAGACTGGCTAATTTTACTTTTAATTTGAGTGCTAAAGTTAAACTCTTTTTTCCTAAGATCCTCTAATTCTTGGCTTATCTTTTCTAATAATTTGGATTGTAATATATTTTGCTTGATCCTGTGTTTTTCAACTTTCAATTGATCCTCGTAATACTTTTGAGTTTCTTCTAATTTTTGTTTTATCGAGCTCAATTGAGTACTCAACTCTTCAATTTCAACCAAATACTGGTTGATTCTTAGAAGATCCGAAAAATTAGGAGTATTCATAGACTTTTATTTATACTAAATACTAAAATTATCCTAAATAAGGACTTAAACCAATCAGTAGAATTAGAAGAGAAACTACCAAGCCAAAAACAGCAAAGCTTTCGGCCAAAGCGGCTAAAACAATAGCCTGAGTCAGATTTTCTGGCTTTTCAGCTAAAATTTTTACACCACCAGCAGCAATCTGACCTTGTCCAATTCCAGAACCGAGACAAGCCAATCCAACAGGCAAAGCAGAAAAAAGGAGAGCCCAACCAACACTAGTGTCAAAAGTTTTAACACCTTCACCTAGTATCCCAACTTGAATTAAAAAACCATAGAGCAAACCGTACAAGGCTTGAGTGGATGGTAAAGCCGACAAAATCAAGGCTTGGGCAAATTTTTTAGGTTCACGAGATAAAAGACCTGCGGATACCTGACCCACAGCACCAATTCCCAAAGAAGAACCTATAGCACCCAGACCAACAGACACACCTACAGCACTTAAAGCTAAAGCAATTGATAAGTCCATAACACAGCTAATTATTAGTAATTGTTAAATAAAAAAATTGATTTTGTAAAGGCTTTATTTGTCTTGCATTACCCTCAAAAAACTTAGGGTAAAATTCTACATAATTTAGACGGAGAGGGTTTATGTAAGCACCAAACAAAGCAATTACCAAATTAAAAATATGACCAATAATCAAGAAAATTATCAACAAGATCGTTCCTAGAATCTGGTTAGGAATAACTTCATACAAAATTGATCCGAGCTGGTTAATCACATTAGCAATAATACCACTGGTCAAACCAACCGCAATCAAACGGGTGAAAGATAAAACATCAGAACCAAAAGATATTAAACCATATAAACTACCAAGACCAGAAACTATTTTCCCTAAAAGATTTTTACTTTCATTAAAAATAAATAATCCGATAGCAAAGAGTCCCATCATTAGCATTACAGTCGTTGGAGAGAAAATACTAGAAGTTAAAGTAAACACATATACAAACAGTGATACTAAAAAACCAACCCAAACTATGTTACCTGCTAATTGCAAATAGTTTCTAGATTTAAGCGAATTGTTAATTTTCAACAGGTATCCGATAAAAATAGTTACTAAACCTATAACTAAAGATAAACCAAGTAAAAACACAATTGGATGAATGTTGCCAGCCTCGATTAACCACTGATTTATAATTGGATTCTTATCTAAACCAGAATCGGGGTTCTCAACTACAGGATTGAGAGAAAGCGGGTCTAAAACTTGAAGATTAGCAAGAAATGGTCCAATTGGAGTTTTTTGAAAAAGATTTCCTGCCCAAGAATTAGTTAAAGCTCCGTATATTACGGTAGTCACACCAGACCAGAAAAAGACAGTTACCATATCTTTAATTGCTGGTTTAGGCTTTGCAAAAAACAATAGACTTCCGGTGACCAAAGTAATAATTAAACCATAAAAAGCATCCGCTAAACAAAAAGCGAAAAATAAACTAAACAAAATAGCTGTAATGATAGTAGGATCCGATTCGGTGCTACCAATAGTTCCCATAGCTTGAGGTATGGATTGAAAACTACCAAGATCGCCTTTATTTTTCCATTCTACAATTTCTTCTGACCAACTAACTGGTTCACAAACAATATCAGAATTTTCTTTCGCTAGTTTTTGTAAAAGAGCAGAACTATTTTGAGTAACTGCCAAAAACATGAAAACTACCTTCGGTCTAGTACCAACTTGAAAAACTTTACTTTTAGTTTCAGCTATAATCTCTTGAAGTTGCAAAAAAGCATGAGTAGCTGCAAGTCTTTTGAAATTCTGTCTGCTTAGTTTGGCTGGGGTAAAGTTTTCAGTCTCTAAAGCAACTCTAATATCTTTCTTTTGAGTATTGATAAAATCAATGAAATCTGAAATTAAATAAGCTTCTTTGTCATAATTTCCTTCTGCCAAAAAGTCTCTAATTACTTGAGCATCTTCGGGTTGAAACTCGATAATCGAATAATCTAATAATTGGTGCATTTTGAGAACTGGCTTTTCAAAAAATATCTTAGGCTGATCAGGGTGCTTTTGATTAAAATCATCAACAACCCTGGTAATAAACTTGTATAATTCAGCCTCAAAATTGTCTAAGTTTTTACCTATAACCAAATTATCTTTTTGCAACTTAGCTTTTCTTCTAAAATTTTCCACTTGCTCTAAAAGTTGAGTGTATTTTTGGTAACGGCTAAGTAGCGAAGCTAGATGTAAATTTTTTTCCAAATCCTGACCTGCAGATTCTACTTCAGCAAAAGTAGCCGGTATACGATTATCTATTAGATTGGCTAAAAGACCTTTAGGTTTATAATAATCCAAAACTTCTGAAAGTAAATTTAATTCTTCTGTTAAATTATTTTTTAAAGGGCTAATAAACTGAACATCCGACCACTCTTTACCAAGTTCTTGAGGTGACAATGGCTCAAAATTTACCACTGCCGAAACCAAAGTTTTAATCCATGAATCAACTTGATTAGGTTTGAGAGTAATTAAGAATGTCTGAGTAGTTTTTACGGACATATTATTTCTTAATTTTCAATTTTGAATATAGTATATAAAGCTTGTTTAATATCCTCATCAGTTACACGAAAATTTTCTAAATCTAGCTTAGGCAAGCTTAAACCCAAACCTTGAGATTCGTAGTTGTTCAATTCTTTCTTAACTTCTTTTTCCAAAAAACTCTTTCTAAAACCAAATTCTTTTTCTATCTCTGTAATCTTTTGTTGAAATTTGTCTATATCCTGTTTTAGAGACTTAATTTTGATTTCTAAGCTCTGTAGGTATTCGGCAAGATTAGTATATGATGACATAAAACACAAAATTAACCAAAAATTTTAATTAAAGTTGCCTTTTCTAGATTAGCTTTCTCGTTGAGAGAAGTGGTGATAAATTTTTCTTCGATTGTTAAATTCTCGATACGATTTTCTAAATTGGAAATTTGTCGATTAGTTTTTTCTATTTCTTTAGCTATCCTCATACAATTTAACTTTATCTGAGTAATTTCTAAAATTAAAGGGAAAAATCTACCAAAATGGTTTAAAGATTCTCGAATATCATGTTTTACATATGGTCTAGATGGTAATTGTAAGTCTAATTTGAGATGATTAAGGTATACCCCCGAAGTTCTCTTTTTTTGTACATCTAATTCCATTATTGGTTCTAGAGGTAAATTGCTAATAAGTTTTTGGATGTTTGTAAAAGTTGTTGCTTGTTTATATCTATCCAAAACCTTCCGTAAATCACGAGACAGTTGTTTTTCTAGCTGTTTACCTCTTCTAGCTTGCTCAAGAAAAATTATAACTAAACTAGTTCTTTTTTCCCGCAAAAGCTTCAAGCCATTTTTAATGACCTTTTTCTGTTTTTTTACCAAAAGTAAATTTTGTTTGTTAGGAGCAAGCATATTAATCTTGAGATTTAGAGTCGTTTTTGGTATTGTTTTCTGTAAATGTTACCAAAGTATCTTTAGGTCTTACATAAATTAAATGAATAGCCAAAACAGCACCAGAAATAAGAATAGTTAAAATAGAATTCAACATTTCATTTTGATATTGAGCTTCTTTTCTAAGTTCAGCTTGTTTCTCGTAATAATCTTTACACTCTTTAACCTCCTCTGGAGTCAGTCTTCTTGGTTCAGTTTGATCAGGATTGTAAACATGATCCGGTAAATCATAATCAAAAACACAATCTCTTTGTGCAACAGAGATAAAATCATCATCTGCTTTCGTAAAAACGAATCTTAGAAGATTAGCTCTGGCAAAAGCAAAAATACCACCACATAAAAACAGTATGGAAAAGGCTACAACTACATAAAAATAAATTTTTTTGATAAGATCTTGCTTTGTAGACATACTGTTAATTTTTTAGTCTAATTTAATTTTAGTGCTGTATTTCTGGATTAAAGGATCCTTCAACTTCTTAAGCTCTTCTCGTGGTAAAATAGATAATAAATCCCAAGCGATATCTAAAGTCTCAATGATGCTCCTATTAGTTTTTCCTTGATTCAAAAATTCCTCAAAATATCTTTTGTTAAATTCTAAATATTTTTTACCAGTCTCCGTCAAAGAATCTTTTCCAAGCACCACAGCTAACTCCTCTTGGCGAATACTTTCAGATAAAGAGGCAAACATTTGATCTGCCAAACTTGAGTGATCCTCTCTAGTCTTACCCTCACCTTGGCCTTTATCTTTTAGTCGAGATAGAGATCCAAGGATATTGATTGGAGGGAAAATTCCTTGTTTGTGTAAATTTCTGTCAAGAACTATCTGACCCTCTGTAATGTAACCAGTTAAATCTGGCACCGGGTGAGTCTTGTCATCGTTTGGCATTGATAAAATTGGAATTTGAGTAATACTGCCTTTACAGCCCTCCACTACACCAGCTCTTTCCAACAATGTTGCTAAATCAGTATACAAATAGCCGGGATAACCACTACGACCGGGGATTTCTTTCTTAGCAGAAGAGATTTCCCTCATAGCATTGGCATAGTTGGTCAGGTCAAACAACAAAGTCAATACCGAAAAACCAAGATCATATGCCAAATATTCAGAAACCGTTAAAGCTAATCTAGGAGTTAAAAGTCTTTCTACAACCGGATCAGAAGATAGATTTATATACATCACACTACGAGCCAAAGCTCCACTTTTCTCTAACTCTCCTTTAAGATATTGATATTGATCGTAGGTGATTCCCATTCCAGCCACTACAACCACAAACTTATCTTCAGGATCGTTAGTTTTGGCTTGTGTAGCAATTTGAGCCAAAATTTCCAAATCAGGCAAACCACTACCCGAAAAAATAGGTATCTTTTGCCCTTTAACCACGGTTGCCGTCAGGTCAATCGCAGAAATACCAGTTTGAATAAAATCATGAGGCTCGGCTCGGCGATATGGGTTGATAGCTGCTCCGTTAACATCTCGATATTGAAAAGGTAAAACAGAGTCTGGCAAATATCCAAAGTTTACATCAGATTCTTTGCCTTCAACTTGTCCTTTATTATCTATTGGATCGCCATAACCATTAAAAATTCTACCCAAAATAGTTGGCGATAGAGCTACTTTTTTAGTCTCTCCAACAAAAATAGCCTCTGATCCTTGGGTCTCAAAACCTGCTGGATTACTAAAAATCTGAACTACAGCAGTATCTCTATCTAAAGCGATTACCTGCCCTTGAAACTGGTCACCTTTTGGACCAATTATAGTTACCATTTCTTGGTAACCAACTTGTTCTGTTTTTTTTATAAACACTAGCTGACCCTCTACCGCATCAACGGTTTTGTAAGCAATCATATTAAAACGATTTGAGAATTAGAAACTAACACAGTTAGTGCTCAAATAAATTTACATAAATTGTCAATACCCTGAATTTTTTCTCTTGGAGCACAAAGCTAGCTTTGTATTTTTTGTAAACACCAAACCTTTCAAAGAAAAAAGTCATTTTATTTAATACTTTAAATTCATCAGTTATTACTAATTTATTAACTACTAAATTAAAAGGCTGGCTTATTTTATTATTTTATGATATGCTTTGTCTTAATTAAAAAATTAATATAACTTTAACAAGTGAAAAAGAAATAAACAGAAAGGCTATGTAACAGAATGTGAAAACAAATATTGCTAAGCCTATGGAAAAACCTAAAAACTTTAAAGAAACAGATCCAAATCCAGACAGAAATTCAGGTGGTAATCAAGGACCTGATCAATTACCCACAATTTCAAGAAGAAGATTTATTAGATTGGGATTTGGATTGGGGCTGGTGGTATTGTTGGGATTATCATGGCCTCATCGAGAAGAAATTGCATCAGAAATAGGAAAGACACTAGATCGATTGCTCGAAGTAGAAAATATGTCAAACCCGAATGTTCCTATAATACTACCAAGAGAAACAGACCAACCTATAGTAACAGTAACCGAAAGTGAAAAAGAAATCAAAACGATTGATTTACAAATGATTTTTGATAAAAACAGTTCAACTTATAGACTTGTCAATCATAACCAAAGTAGTAACTGGGGTTTAGAATTTCCACAAAAAGAAGAGCTAAAAATAAACTTGTCGGGTAATCTAACAGAAGTAGGGTATGCTATTATTACCGATATCCGAGGTCTTCAAAAGGGTGAACAACAGTATTGTGTAATGTTTCGAACTACAGATAATCAGTACATTGCTGTAGGTTATGAAGGTGGGTTGTATTTTTTTGAACCTATAAACAAAGAGTGGGTAAGAATAGTAGACGAAAACAAACAAGTTCTAAGAACCAAACCAAAATGGGAAGGATTAAATTTAGCCCCTAAACCAATTAGAGATCAAATATATGAAGGATGGCAAACCTTTTCCGAATTAGGATATGAACCTTTTGGGGGTATTTTGCCAAATGTGCAAATGCCAATGAACAATAATCGAGTTTTTAGTAGAAATGAATTTTATACTGATGATAACACAGAAAATGTGGCCTATTTGCTGGGGCAAAACGGAGAACTGTTGGACTTAGTCCATGTACAAGGTACCGCAGAAAAACTGGTTCTTGTGGCAAATCAAATATTCCAACAATACCAACAAGGCAAGAAAACTTTTGAAGTTACAATACCTCACTACGAAGGTGAAATGCCGTTTCCATATCAATACGAGGTAATAATTAATGAAAGTATAACAGACGAAGATATACCTTTATTAGCATTTTTGGTAATTCAGGCGATGAGTTTTCAAATGGAAGCTGTATCACAAATGCTCGTAAAAGAAATAGCACCAATGTTTCCTCGTGGAGGGCTAACTCCAGAAGACAAATTTAGCAACACCATTGGAGCTTGGACTATGGTGCAATATATTTTGCATGAAGGGCTAGTCGACACCCTAAACAGCATAAAAGATAATGACCATAGTGCTCGAGCACTTCAAGAAGTTTTAGATAATGTAATACAAAAAATGGGGTATCAAAAACCTAGTTCTGATGTGGATGTCAAAACACTGGGAATTAACCCGTATATACCTGTTCTGGCTAAAGAAATAGATGCTCAAAACTCTCAAACTGTCCAAATTCCCAGATTTTTTGATCTTGAAAAAGATGAAAATTATATAGAAAGATTAAAAAATTTAAGGGATAAAGTCCAATTAAAAACATTAAAAATACCCGGATTTGATTATAATTTTGTAAGAATGTTAAGGTAGGTCATTAAGTTTTTAATTTCTTAAAAAACTTATAAAAATTACTTCCTCAATAAACTAATCTTGATAACCTATGTAATAAGAAAATAAATCATCCTTTATAAAAATTACTTTAAGTATAATTTAATAATTTATTATTTATTTTATTAATTTATCTCTCTAGCAGTAGATTTAAAACTTTCTAGTGCAATAGGTCTAAAAATAGACGAAATTATTTCATATTCCAGAATATCAGCAAATTCTTTTGGCGACATTCGCTTGGGTACTCCAAAGTCAGGTGAAGCTTTAAATTTAGAACGAAGTTCTTGCATTTTTGATTTATATCTTTCATCCTCTGAAAAACCACATATAAGAGCTTCTTCGTCTAACAGCTGATAAATTTCTGCTTTACTAATACTGTAGTTGTTAGAAACCCATTTTCCGATAATCCTTCTTGTCCACGGAACATGTCTAGCAACTTGCTGTGTAAGATAAAATGTAACAATTTGATCTGAAGAAGCCAAACGAATTCCTGCATTAGCTAATCCGTTAATAAATCTGTTGAGTATTGTGAGACTTTTATGACTTTCTCTTATTGTACCACTTTCCTTCTCTCCCGATGTAAGTATTGTAACTGGAACAAACTTAATTTTGTAACCACTTTTTTCTATATAATCCTGCAAAAATCCGTCTACATACCAGCCGCCAATAGATTGATTTTCGTTGATAAAATTTCGTAAAATAGATCCATCAACAATACTATTTCCCGAAACTAGTTTAGCCACAGGTCTGTTAATCAAATTTCTTAGTTCTAAAAAGGTTAATACTAAAAGATTGTATACCTCTCCCATAATATCTGAATCAACATATCTTCTTGGTCCTGTGGCTGCAAGAAAAGTATTGTCATCAGTAGAAATACTTTGGTAAAGTTGTTTAAGCCAATCACTTGGAACAGCACTATCAGCATCCAAAAAGGCAATTTTCTTACCTTTTGTAAAATAAGCTAAAAGTTGCCATCCAATAGCTGCTCCTGATAGAATTTTATCATCTAATTGAATTACTCTAATTCTATTTCCCAACTTATTTTTTAATTCATAAACAAATTGTTTAGTTTCTTCATCAGAGTTGTGTAATGTTATTAAAATTTTAATAGGCGGTAAAGATTCTGTGTCTAGATGTGAAAGAGAATAAAACAACACAATAAGATCTTTTCGGTTCTTATGCACAGGTATTGCTATTTCAATATCTGGATTTTTTAGTTGTTCGTTACTTAATTTCTCTATTAATCTTTGACAAATCTGTTCACCATTTTCCTCCCAAAAAACCTCGGCATTTTGTTTTATTGTCAAAATCTCTCTTTTAAAGAGACTCACTTTATAAAATCTTTTAACTAATTCAGTCAAATTCTGCCCCATAGAACCTCCAGATCCTCTAGCTTCTCTAACTAGAGAGTTTCCTTGATTTTTAGCTTTTAAACTATTACTTATTTCTTGTCCCCTTAATGCATCCTCTTGGTCTGAAAGTCTCTGTTGTCTCAAGATTTCAGCATATCTTAAGGCTTTCAGTTTGTTTAGCAATTCTTCTATTTTCTCTCCCGAATAATTTTTTGCCTCTATCGATCTTCTTTAAGTTGTTCAAAAAGATTTGATACACCCATAATAAAAAGTATTGCACAAAATAACAAAATAGACAATTATAATCATCCATTATGATAACTGGTTATTTAAATCTAAATCTAAATAACTCCTTACTCATTCAAAAGAAAAATGAAATCTTAATGACTGAGCAAGACAATTTATAAAGTTTATTGCTCATAGTAAAAAAATTTAGTACCAACTAGACAATAGCGACATGCCGAGTCTAGTACTAATGATTCAATAGGCTTATTACCAAACCTTTTCTACCGAGTAGAAATTCTGTTTTCTAACTAAAAAATTTTGAAATTCTAGTCAGCCAGTATATTTAGCACAAATTTTTAAAACTCTAACTCTTCAATGAATCAAAACCACAACTTCTACCAAAAAAGTCAACACAACAATTTTTGCAAAGTCTCTTCTTTAATCTCCGATCCAGTCAAATATTTTCTCAAAGACATTTGTTTCTCAAATAAATCTACTTTTTGTTCAAGGCTCAACTGTTGCCAATTGTTCAAAAAATTTAAAATAGATTCCTCACTTTTTGGTTTAATAGGGCAAACTGAAGCTAACTCAGGCTCAGAATAGCGAGGGTCAAAAGTCGAAACCATCACACAATTAGAATTTAACAAAACATTGATAAAGGTAGTTCGTCTAAAAGTTAGATAATCAGTAAAAGGCAAGATAGCTACATGACACTGCTGAAGAATTTCTTTAAATTTAGGCGACCCCGGTTCAACATCACCCCAGATTTTTAAGTTTTTTTTCAAAGACTTGCTGTTTTCAATTAAGTTCAGACAAAACTTTTGATAATTTTGTACTTCCTCTAAATTAGTATAATTCAGCATTGTTTTAAAATCTCCCAATATGTGTAAAGTAAAAGGATAAGAATAATTACTCAAAGCTTTTAATAAAAAATCTAAACCTTTGGTCGGTTGAATGTACCCATGATAAGCTATATGTAGATGGTTATCTTTAAAGTCAGGTAAAGTAAAAGTGTGATTGGCTAAGTCCGTGTTTATGCCTGTTATGATAGTCGTGAATTTTTTATCAAACAATCCGCAAGTAAATTTAGAAGCACTGGTTAATTGAGTTTGGTCAGAAAATAACACTTTATCAGAAAACAAAATAGCCAAAGTATTCCTAATCTTTCCTTTTAAAGTAAAGCCATCAAACTCATGAATGGTGCTAATAACTTTGACTTTTGGATAAGCTAATTTAGCCGCTAAAGGGAAAAATACATCCCAATAATTTTTAGCAAAAGTCTGATATTGTATATTAACTATTTGTGGGCGAATTTTTTTAACTACTTTATATACATCGTCCAGCCCACCCGCCAGTAAGTTACCGGTGTAAGGTTCTATCTCTAAAGGTTTGTCTTGAGGGTTAAACTCGGGTTGTTCTTTGTTAGTTAAATAAAATACTTGAACTCTTTTAGAAGTTAATAAATGAAAAATTCGGGCAGCAAATTTCCCAATCCCACAATAAGTGGGAGCAATAGAGCCACTAATTATCAAATATTTACTCATTAGTTTAAGTAAAAGGCATTTTAGAAATTTAAACTTTTTTGTCAAAGTAGTTTTTGAAAAGCAAAAATAAAATTTTTTACCAAAAATATCATAATTTACTCTAAAACAAACACAAATTACAACTAATTTACTGACTTTTAAATTTTTAGTAAAAACCAAAAGGAGTTAGTGTTGATAAAAACGAATAAATATGCTATTCTAAGAAATAGAAGGCATAGCTTGTTTATGCCTTCGAGGGTAGATTGCCCTAAACTGCTTTGCCCAAACCCGAGCTAGGATAGATGGTGATTTTTGTAAATTCCCAAATAGAAAGGGGGTGATTATATGATTCCATGGGATCTGGTACTAGCGTTAGTTTTAGTAGTTTTAATTTTGTTTCTTTTATTATTTATAAAATAAGTTTAACCCTCACACTTTTGCTCGGAAGGTGTGAGGAATTTTTTCAGTCAATTAAGCTTTTCACCGAATGGTGAGTCACTGGCAAATAGTCAAGTTTTTTGGTGGAAGTAGATACAAACCAACTGGCTTTTTGTAGAATATTTTGAAATATCGTTTGCTCTCTTTGGGTATCTAGTTCATTAAAAATATCATCTACCAGCCAAATCAAATAAGGTTTTGGGGCTAAAATCGATGCTAAATTTTTGACAAATAAAACTAAACTTCTCATCTCTCCCCTTGACAATACGGATTGACAGTCCAACCCATTACACATCAAGCTAAAATCGTCTCTGCTTGCTCCATACAAGATTTTTTCAGTGGCAACCTCTGTACTATAAAGATGTTGCCAATCTGGCTCAGTGTTTTGATTTGTTAGAGTCGGTTGCTTTTGTCTTTGACCGAAGGGGTTGGTGATTTGCCAAACTATTTGCCAATTTTCAAATTTATTGTCTATCCAGCTCACAACTTCAGGTAAGCGATTCTGCCAAAAAACAAAAAACTTTGACCTAAAATCCCACAAAATTTGCGATTGAGCAAAAATTAGCTCACTGAAAGTTAGGTACAAAGTATAATCCACAGGAATTTCTTTTTGTTTGGAGTTCTTAATCAAAGAAATCTTTTGTGTGCAAACCTGTTGTAGTTTTTTGAGGGCTTCTCTGTATGGCTTGCCATATATTTGCGACAACAAATCATCCAAAATTTTTAGTTTTTGAGTGCGACTTTCAAATAACCAAGTATTGTCGGTAGGTAGATATGTCAAAACCTGCAAATCGTCAAAAACAATTTTTGAGTTACTTAAAAAATCCAGTTCCAAAAATTCAGGTCGCTCAAATTTTACAATTAGCCTACCATTTGCAGCTCTTTTCCCATTAAGAAACCATTGAGTTGGGTGGTCTTGAACCTGCAAACCAAAATAGTCTTTTTGGAATTTCAGTGAATAGTTAAATTTTGTATTGGGGAAAGGTGCTCCAGTAAAAAGACTGTAAATTGCAGACAAAACGCTCGTCTTGCCGCTACCATTTTGATCTACAATAATAAAAGCCTCTCGAGGTAAGTTTAAATTCACAGTATCAAAACACCGCCAATTATTTAGTCTCAAAAGCATTTAATAACAACTTTCCCAAAAACCCTAGAATGTCAAACCAATGCCGAACCAAGCAACTACCAAAAAACCAGTAAATACGAGAATATAAAACTTTGATATAGAAAATATATCTAAAATCTAAAAAGTCTAAAGAATGTTTGAATAAATAGTCATTATTTCAAATAATGAACCTAGTCTTCTAAATGATTTTTGTGGAGCCAACAACCGGGATCGAACCGGCGACCTCATCCTTACCATGGATGTGCTCTACCTACTGAGCTATGTTGGCAATCTAAAAATGACAGTTTGTTCAAATTTTTTCAGAACTAAGAAAAACCTAGAAAATTCGTTTTGGTCTACTCAACCACGAATATTGATTTTCAAAAAAGATTATGGTTGTCAAGTAATATCTTTTCCAAATCAAACCTATTTAACAAAGTTGCTAAAAATTAAATCAAAAGAACGACCAATAACCACCCTCATAGTTGTTTGTGTAAATCTTCAGAAAAATATTTGCTAGAGAATAGCACAAAATATAACCAAGACAAAGCCCAATAAAGGGCTACGGTTTGATTTTCCCAAATGTGTAAAAGCAAATTACCCAAAATTACTCCGAAAAACCCTAACCCAAAAAAAATTGTAGAAAAATCAACTTTCTTAGTTATTTCAAAATTAATAATGCTTTGCCACAATCCAAGAAGTGGTAACGAAACCAACATAGAATAAACGAAAAAATAAATTAAACCTCCGTTGAGAATCAGTTGTAAAAACCAGTTTTCAGGCACAGCCAAACGGTCTGGTAAAATTCCGTTTTGGTAAGCAACATCCAAATTAGACATAATCATCTTGTTTTCGTAGTGATGGATATATTCTTCTTTAGCCGCCGAACCAGCCGAAGGTAGCCCCCAACCAGTGAATAACTTGTTAGGGTTATTTAGAATAATCTGTATTGCCGCTGCAGTGTGCCTTGCATGTAAACTTGTGGAAGACGGTTTAAGCAAGCCTTCAGGTAATGGCAAAGAATTGAGTGTTTCGGTATTTAGATTAACTGCAATTATGGCTATAAACAAAGGAATTAATAAAATCAAAAACAAACTTGTTCTGACAAACCAATTGAACCATCTTACTTTGGGTAACCAACGACGAGCATACAAAACCAAAGCAAATCCGGCAAAGACAGCTAGCCCCAGCCAAGCAAATCTGGAATAAGATAGCAAAATAAATAAAACAATCAGCATCACTGCCAATATTTCAAACCAAAATTTAGCCAGTTTGAGATAAATGGTTTTATCATAAGAGCTAAAACTTTTTAACAACTCAAAGGTTTTTTTTAGTAAATCTTGCTTGCCATTAGTGTAAATTATGTTAACCAAAAAGATAGGCAAAACCAAAAGCAAATAAGCCACAAAATGATTTGGGGTGCCAAAAGTTCCAGCCAGACGACAAGTATCAATTCCATAATCTACTAAATGACACTTTGGAGCTATATGCACAAACTGAGACTGTCCTTCACTGCCTGCCCAAAGCGATGATACCAGCGGTTGACCAAAGAAAATGCTGGCAATGGCCACAATAGCAGTTAGACAAAAACCTAAATAAATTGACAACAAAAATTTTGGCAAAAACTTAGAGGCAATTTTTTTTGTATCCACAATCCTAAGCCAAGTAGTAACCACAGCAAAAAACCATAACCACCACAACTCAAATCTAAAGCCCCAAATAAAGTGAATTAATGACTTATTGTTAAAAACAAAACTGCTTGCCAAAATAATTATGGTTGATAACAATACCAAAACCAAAGGAAGTTTGGAGGTTAGATCAGATTTGTAATTTGAGTTTTTGAGTTTTGCTAAAATATCATACAAAAAATACATCATCAAAATTGCTACTACTCCCTCTTTCCAAAGACTTGTCCATTCGGGCAACTGCAAACGAAAAACCAGCAAACCTACAAGCATGTTTTGAATAGGTAACAAAGTTGCCAGAATGAAAATGAGAATTTGGATAAATTTAGGCATTTTAGTTGTTAAAAATTGTAATTTGTAATTTGTTATAATTTTTCAAAAGTCTGAAAAGACCTAGTTTTTTGAAGTTTTGTAAAATTGTAAATATGAACAAATACTACTAAACTTTAAAACTTAAGAAACTTAAGATTGAGAACCAAAATTAACTCTTTGTTTAAGTTCGTTTGGTGAATGTATATTTCTAAATACAATTCCAGTTGTGTCGTTACCAG
>FWWM01009067.1_pt1 | contig 18629 bp, 15 predicted proteins | sample 2228351 | NCBI WGS metagenome assembly FWWM01 (sample SAMEA103939774, study PRJEB20133) | metagenome
TACGTGAACGAACAAATCGGAACGATGGAGTGCAAATCGAAAAGTATCTTGCGGAACTGAACCTACCCAAATGTTCGCCGTATTGTGTTGCAGGGCAGTATTATTGTTTTGCCGAATCGGTGCGTCGACTTTCATCGCGAACCGAGAGAAACCCATTGCCGAAAACAGGACTTTCGACCAAAATGTTCAAGGAATTAGCCAAAAAGGGAAAGCGAAGCGGTTTTCTCCCCCGGTGCGATGACTTGATTTTCTGGCAGCGGGGGACTTCTCGGTTCGGTCATTGCGAAAGAATCATCCGAGTTGGGGCAAAAGGTTGGGTAACAACAGTTGGATTCAATACAAAACGATACGACCCGATTAGCAAAAAATTTGTCGAAGGTGTTTTTGTGCAACGCCGAAACCTTCTTGCCCCTTTCGGGCATTTGAATCTGTTAGGGCTTGTTGGCTTTGGGAGATAGAAGATATGGTTCTTGAAATATTAAAATTCTGGAATATGTCGCAAGCGTGGGAATCGGAATGGCTACCATTCCGAACAAAATTCAATGATTCGGGAAGGGAGTTCTTTGCAACATGCATTGAATTTTTTTGGGAATCAGTTTCGGGAAATTTTGATGGGGTGCTTTCCATTTTGGTTTCGAACAACAGGAAAACATTTCGAATTCTGAAATCATTCGAAGTTAATTCAATCGGCAATTTGCAAAATTCTTTGTTTTTTGCGATTTACTTTCCTTCATTCGAATTTTTCAAAATCAAATATCAGCCAAATGGGATCATCGATGGAAAACTTAACATTGGAATCCTTTACCGCTAATGAAGAAAATGCAGAATTTCATTTTATGCTATTCGACAAGTGTTTCGACTCGTTCGAACAAGTCGAAGAAGATACTTTGTTGATTTTCTTGAACAAAATATGTGAAGAAGATGGACGCAGGTAAAATTCAATTGCTTTTACTAGGCATCGGTAGCCTTTTGTCTTTGTATGGAATGTTCCGAAACATTCGTTTAGAATTGAGAAACAATTACAAAAATCTTCAAGAAAGCAAACTTGCCGAAGAACGAAGAATTATGGCATTCGAAAACAGATTGAACCTGCTGGAAGAAAGAATCCGACATTACGATGAACTGATAAATGTTCGTTTGCAGGAAATTAATGCTCGATTAGACCTTCTTGCAAGTAGTTATTTCGAAAATATCTTTGGAACAAGAAATGGAAACGATTAAGTCTATTACAATCTTTCTACTCGTTGTAACGCTATTTGCATTGTTGATTTGGAAAGGTCAAAGGCCCCAGCGCGAAACGAGGATTATTTACGACACAATTGTTAAGACAATCGAAGCAAAACCAATTGTAGTCGAAAAAGTCAAAACAAAGGTAAAATACATTAGGGACACAATAATTTGCGAAAAGCCATTCGTTGCAGAATTGGACACAATTTCGAGTGGCGATACCATAGTGGCACAGTTCTATTTCCCCGAAAAGGAAATATCGTTGCGTATTACCCGTGCAGCGGACACATTGAGGATTCCAACTCCGATAGCAAAGGTAGAATCCAAACAGACAAATTGGTGGGAAAAGCCACTTTTCTTTCTTTCGGGTCTTGCACTGGGCTGGTTAGTTTTTAAAAAATAGGAGGGAAAATGGTTACTAAACCAAAAGAGACACTAATTCGGGAAATTTTCAATCGATATTATCGGATAACAAATCTACTTCCGAATCCAGATTTAATTTTAAGAAAAATCGGTCGTGGATACGAAGCCTACCGTGAATTGAAAAACGACCCGCACGTTTGGAGTTGTATTCAATCCCGAAAGAGCGGAGTCTTATCGTTAAGGTGGGAACTTGAACGAAACCAAGCAAATGAACAGACTTTTGAACAAGTTCAAAAGATGATGAACAGAATTGATGTATATCAGGTTGAAAGCGATATACTGGAAGCCCCGTTGTTTGGTTTCCAGCCAATAGAGATAATCTGGGAATATTTCGAAGGCTTGTTATTCCCAGTAGAATTAAAGGCACGACCCCAGGAATGGTTTATCTACGATACAAGTGGAAATCTGAAATTTTACAATCTTAACACCCGACAAGCCGAAGAAATCCCCGAGTATAAAATTATCAATGTTCGATACGAAGCATCGGCAATTAACCCGTATGGTCACTCATTGCTTTCGAAATGCTACTGGCCTGTAACATTCAAAAATGGTGGCCTTCGTTTTTGGGTGAATTTCACCGAACGATATGGAATGCCTTTGCTTTTAGGACAATACCAACGTGGTGCAACAAGCGATGAAATCGAAGAACTGGCACGGACATTAGAAAATGTTTACGAAGATGCAATTTTTGTTACACCAATGGATATCAAGTTAGAAATATACGAACCGCAACGCTCATCGAGTGTTGATTTATACACTGAATTAATAAAATTTGCAAATAACGAAATATCGAAGGCAATTCTTTCGCAAACATTGACAACAGAATTGGAACGTGGTTCGTATGCTGCTTCGCAAACTCACTTTCAAATCCGCAAAGAAATTGTTGTTTCCGACTGCCGACTTGTCGAGTCAACTTTCGATACCTTAATCCGTTACTTTGTTGAACTCAATTTCGCTGAACAACCACTACCAAGATTTAAGATAATACTAGATATTCCCGAAAATAATGAGTTTCCTAAAGGAAATATACTTTAAACATTTCGTTTCGAGAAAACTTGGAAAAAAAATTGTTCAAAAAATTTTCTATAAAATTTTGATAAACGAAAAAAGATTTTTAATTTTACATTGTTATAATTTTTTTCTATGGAAAGAACGAATACAAAAGAAGTTAAGAAAATTAGTACCATTCAGTTTGGCGAATTGGAAATCGAACCACAGCATATTTTTTACTTCGACAATGGCATTTTAGGTTTCGAAAACCTTCGGGAATTTGTTTTGGTAGCCGACGAAGAGACCCATCCATTCAAATGGTTAATTTCAATTGAAGAGCCAGCAATTGGTTTCCCATTGATTAGCCCGTGGTATCTCGACATAAACTACGACCCTGGAGATGAGTTCGATATTGAAAAGCTTGTGCTGATGGTAATTGTAACTTTGGAAGACGAGAACAAGCAAATGACTGCAAATATGAAAGCTCCCGTTGTTTTCGATGTCGAAAACCAAAAAGGTTGGCAAACAATCTTGCCATCCGATAAATATTCGACAAACTTTGTAATTTCTCAAAATAAAAAGGAAGTAGAAGAAAAGTAAAAGGAATATATGTTAGTACTATCACGGAAGATAGGCGAAGTTATTACAATAGGTTCTTCAATTAAAATTACAGTATTAGACCTTCGGAAAGGCACGGTTCGATTAGGAATAGAAGCGCCACGTTCAATCCCGGTACATCGAAAAGAGGTTTACGATAAAATCATCGAACTTAACCGCCAAGCAGCTAAAATTGAAATCCAAAAGCTAAAAGAAGCGATGAAATCAATCTCGGTGAAATCGAACGAACAGATTGAAGAAAGCTTAAAACTGCAAACCCTTGTGCATTCTAATGTTCCACAAAATAAGGAAGGAAAATAAAATGGTAGAATACAGTGCATTGGTAATCGATGATGATATTTGGATGCAAAGAATCCTTTCGAAGACTCTTCAAAGCTACGGTTTTCGGAAAATCTACCTTGCATCCAATGGTTACGAAGGTGTAGCATTAGCAGTCGAACACCTTCCCGATATTATCATTTTGGACATTCTTATGCCCGACCTTTCGGGACACCAGACACTTGCCCTGCTGAAAACAATACGAATGACCAAAAATATTCCTGTGCTGATGGTTTCGGCTCTTTCCGATACTGAAAATCTTGGCAAAGCTGTAAAGCTTGGCGTAAATGGTTTCATCTCCAAACCCTTCACCCGAACTACGGTATACGATAAGTTAGTCAGCATTTTTGGAATTGACCGAATGGAGAAAATATCCGCTGGTCTTCCGATTGAACCACTTCACCCCGCCGAAGAGGAATTAGTTCTACCTCAATTCGAAAGCAAAGAGGAAACTGAAGAACCACAAAAAGAAGAAACCAGCGTACCACAAGCACAAGCCGAAAAGGCTGCCGAAAGTTACCTCCGCTCCGACCAACAATCGAATATCGAAGCCATAAAAAAGCTCATAATGAAGACAAAAAATAAGTAAACAAGTTGAAACTCATTGCGGGAAGTCGTGGTAGTCGTCTTGCTCTTTTGCAAACCGAAATTGTAATTCAAAAGCTTAAATCTTCCTTCCCAAATCTCGAAGTTGACATCAAAATTATAAAAACAACGGGAGACAAACTTCAAAACTCTTCCGAACCTTTACCTTTGGGCAAAGGACTGTTTACCAAAGAAATCGAAGAGGCTCTTTTACGCAAAGAGATAGATTTTGCTGTTCATAGCTTAAAAGATTTGCCGACACAAATTCCCGATAGCTTGCAAATTACTGCTATTTTAGAACGTGCTTCCCCCGAAGATGTCTTTGTTGGTCGCAATAGCAAAACCTTTTTCGAACTAAAATCAGGCTCACGTATTGGAACTGGCTCTCCGAGGCGAATTGTCCAACTTCGTCAGCTCCGCAATGACCTCATCTATGCTCCAATCCGTGGTAATGTAACAACTCGGCTGGATAAGCTTCATCGTGGTGAATACGATGGAATTGTCCTGGCAAAAGCAGGATTAGAACGGCTTGGCTTGGAACGTGTCATCAGTTATGTTTTCCAAACAAGCGAAATTCTTCCTGCTGTTGGTCAGGCTGCAATTGCTGTCGAAACTCGTTCCGACGACCATACTACAAATGAATTCATTATGCAACTGAACCACACCGAAACATATATTTCTACGAATGCCGAAAGATACTTCCTTTTGGCTACGGGTGGTGGTTGCACATCCCCTACTGCTGCCTACGGCAAAATGGATAACGAAATACTCATACTCGAAGGTATGCTGGCAACGCCCGACTTAAAATTTATAGTCAAAGACAAAATACAAGGACAAAAGGTAGATTTCTTCCAACTTGGCAAAACCTTAGGCGAAATTTTGAAGAATAAACTTACTCAAATACAACAGAAAGGTAAGTGATGAAAAAAGTAGTTATTATTGGTGGTATGGCAGCAGGTTGCAAAACTGCTGCTCGTCTTCGTCGTTTAGACCCCGATTGTAAAATTACAATTATCGAAAAACTGCCCTTCGTTTCCTTTGGAACTTGCGGAATGCCTTTCTATGCTTCTGGCGATGTAAATTCTTTCGAAGATTTGATGAAAACACCTTGGGGTGTTGTTCGTAATTCCGATTATTTCCTTCAAGCAAAAAACATCGAAGTGCTTACCCAACACGAATGCCTTGCCGTTCATCCAAATGAGAATAGGGTTGAAATTCGAACACCCGAAAACACCACTATCGCTCTGGATTACGATTATCTTGTAATCGCAACTGGTTCTGTGCCTGCACAAGCCCCATTCCCTGTCCTCGGAAGCGAAAGGATTTGCTTCTTTCATTCACCATTGGATGCTAAAAAGTTCCGAACTCTTGCCGAACGTGGTAAAATCGAAAGTGTAATTATCATCGGTGGTGGCTTTATCGGTTGCGAATTAGCCGAATCTGTTAGCACCCTTTGGGGTATCAATACTACAATCATTGAAAAAGAATCCCATCTTGCCCCAAAGATTTTCGATTCTGATATGAGTAGAATCTTGTTCGACACCATAGCCCGTCAAGGCATTTCCGTTTATACAAATGAACAAGTCAAAAAAGTAGAAGAAAATGGCGATTCAGTAATAATCGAAACCGAAAGCAATACGTTGCAATCCGATTATGTAATTTTAGCTTTGGGTGCGAAACCGAATGTTTCCTTCTTGGAAGGAAGCGGAATCGCAATTGGTAACTTGGGCGGAATTGTTGTCGACGAGCATTTACGAACAAACTTCGAAAACATCTACGCCGCTGGCGATTGCATCGAAGTAACTCATTTAGTCACTCGCCAAAAGACGCTATGCCAGCTTGGTTCAATCGCAAACCGACAAGGTCGAGTTATTGCCGACAACATTGTGGGCTTCGATTCGAAATTCGAAGGAATTGTTGGTGCTTCCTCCTTTAAAATTTTCGATACAATTTTTTCCTCTGTTGGAATTACCCAAGAATTTGCCAAACGATTGGGAGTACCAAATCTGGGGGTATGTGGAACTTTTTACGACCGACCACATTATCATCCCGAAAATCAGGTTTTGTTCGCAAAACTAATTTACAACCCCACTAACCATAAGCTTTTAGGCTTGCAAATGATTGGCAAAGGGGAAGTTAACCGATACATCGATTCATTTGCCCTTATGCTAAAACACAATGCAACGGTCGAAGATTTGCTCGATTTTGAACATTCGTATACACCTCCTCATTCTTCGCCAATTAATCCACTGAACTATCTCGGTGGAATGGTTGATAACATCGAGCGATACAATATCGAAATCATCACGGCAAGCGAGTTTTCTTCGCACAAGTTCGACGGAATAATTATAGATTTGCGTCAAAACGACGAAATCGAACAACTTCCTTTGCCAAATTCAATGGCAATTCCGTTCGAGCAATTACGACTCAGGATTGGAGAAGTTCCAAAAAATTCAAAAATTTTATGTGTTTGCCAGAAAGGACCTCGGGCACTCGAATCTGCAATAACATTGAAACAGCTTGGCCTGCCCCAAGTCTCTTTTTTGGCTGGTGGGTTACAAATGTTAAATTCTTCTTTTTAGTATATTTAAAATTGAATAAGTTCGATTTGGTTAATTTTTGCGTAGCAAGATGAATGAATTTGCAAATTTGACAGTTATTGGAACAAGTTATAAATTCTCTCAAATTGAACTACTGGAAAAGCTCCAACTTAATCGGAAAGAACTTAACGACGCTTTAAATCTTTTCACAAAAATTTGTTCCATCAATGGAATCGTTATAGTTTCGACCTGCAATAGAGTTGAATTTTACATTTCCCATAGTAACGAAATTGACTTCAAAGAAAGTTTCAAAAAATTTTACAATGAATTCCGAAATCTCGATACTACCCTGTTCGAAGATAAAATTTACGTCAAGACTAATTCCGAATGTGTTTCCCATTTATTCCGTGTAATATCTGGATTGGATTCCCTCGTTTTAGGCGAGTACCAAATTCAAGGTCAAGTCAAAGAAGCATACAGTATTGCTTGCCAAGCCAAAACTGCCGACAAAATGATTCATAAGCTTTTCCATTCTGCTTTTCGTTGCGGTAAAAGGATACGAAGCACTACTTCGATTGGGAAAGGACGGCAATCGATTGCAGGAATAAGTTCGGAAATAATTGTCGAACAGCTCGAACCGAGCTCTTGTGTAACAATTGTAGGTATTAATGAAAATTCTAAAATAATTGCCCAAGATTTAATTAAACAAGGTTGTAAAAATATTTTTGTGGTTAACAGGACATTGCATAAAGCAATGGCTTTTGCCGAAGAATTTGGTGCTACTGCCTTCCCATTGGACAGATTGGAAGAAGTTTTGCCAAAATCGGACATTATTTTTACTTCGACTTCTGCACCGAATCCAATAATTTCTGCCAATTTAATTGCCGAATCCTTTCGATTAACTCGGAAGCCTCGTTTGATTATCGACATTGCAATCCCTCGGGATGTTGAAACTGCTGGTTTGCCAAAAGAAATCAACTATCTCGATATAGAAAATATCAAGCAATTTTTAGATAATCGATTGAAGAACCGAGCCGAAGACCTCCCCCTTTGCGAAAATATTATTGATGAGGAAACTAAGCTTTTTCTTGCCTGGCAGGAATCCCAAAATGACGATATATTTGCCCCTGTTGCCGAAAAATTAGAAGCGGTTCGGCTTCAACTTCTCGAAGAATACCAAACGACAGTTCCTCCGACTTTTTTCGAAAAAATTGACAAAATAACCCGCCAATTTCTTCACCGAATGAAACCTGTATTTATTTCGTTGCTACAAAGCAATCGTGAAAATTCATAGTTTTTTTAATTTTTATTTTGAAATTTAATTTTTTCTTTCTAATTTTGTAACTCTTTTTTATGTTAAGAATGTAGAAAGATGAATTACACAGGACCAAAAGTAAGATATTCGAGAAGATTTGGCTTTGCATTGACAAAGAAAGCCGAAAAGATTCTTCAAAAGAAGCCGTATCCCCCAGGTCAACACGGGCGAATGAAACGACGCGTCAAGCTTTCCGACTATGGCCGCCAGTTGCTCGAAAAGCAAAAGCTTCGTGCCCAATATAACGTTTCCGAACGCCAACTTGCAAACTATTTCGAAAAAGCAACTCGAATCGTCGGTAATACTGGCGAAACATTGCTCCAATTGCTCGAAACACGACTGGATGCTCTCGTCTATCGTGCTGGGTTAGCTCCAACAATCTATGCAGCTAGGCAATTGGTTACTCACGGACATATCCTTGTCAATGGCAAAAGGGTAAATGTTCCTTCGTATCAAGTTCGACCAAACGAAACTGTTTCAGTCAAAGAATCAAGCAGAAAGATGCAGGTAATTCAGGATTCACTGCGTAGCATTTCCTCGCCACCGCCATATATCGAACTGGAAAAGGCAAGCTTTTTGTTCCGTCTTCTTTATGTTCCACCGAAAGAAGAAATTCCCGTCGTTTGCGAACTACCCCAAGTAGTTGAATATTACTCAAGGTAGTCGCAATTTATATAAAATCTTTGCTATCAACGAGGCTGGCACAAATGCCAGCCTTTTTTAGAAAAAATGGTAAAGCTTTCAAATTGCTTTGTCTCTGCAAAATTGGGTTATTTCACACTATTAACAAATTTTTCTGCCGTCTGTCGAAAACTAATGCGTTCCAAAACAACCCACAAACCTACCTGCCATTTCGTGAAAATGATTAATGAAAAGCCGAGCATTCCTTCCCATTTTTGTCAAAAAATTTTTCATTTTTACATAAAAATGTGGCAAGAAACGTTCGCCCCTGCTGGCGGGGGGCAAAGGGGGTGGAATGATATAAAAATCTACAACACACTCGGCGAGTGTGTTCTTCCCACCTTCGTGAACTTTGTCGACAACTCCGCCAGCGGAGGACAGATAAGGATAGATGTTTCGCAACTGCCTGCGGGCGTGTATTCCGTTTGGATTGGCACAGCAACGTGTATGTTTGTGAAAATGTAGAATCCGTATGGGCACGGCAAACCGTGCCCATACGCGTTTCTGCTCGCTGAATTTGTAGGGGCAAAAAATCTTTTGCCCTACAATATTGTTTAATCCTAATGTTTGGTAAAATTCGTATTTTATTGTAGAGGTTCAAAATTTTGAACCCCTACGAAACGAATTTCACCAACCATATGCATTAAATAATATTCTAGGAGCGTATAATTATTTGCCCCTACACCTACGCCCTGGGTTTGTATGGGCAAAAAATTTTTTGTCCATGCATTATGGTTTTTTTTAACAATTACATAGCGAGCTGAGCCTTTTTATTCGTTTATGAGCAAAAAAGGGGCATTTGCCCCTTTCTGTTTTGCAAGATAATAAATACAATTCATTTACATTCTATTGAATTCCAAATCGAGTTCGAGAGTGAAGTTGTCGTAAATTAGATTGTCGCCCAGGTTATCGAAGAAACTTCCCGAACCGTACTTAATATCGAATTTCGAGCGGTCAATATCGAAGTTTGCCTTTGCTCGGATTGTATTTTTGTCGAATTTAATCCACGCAGGGAATGCAATAGTTTGTGTTTTCCCTTTAATTGTCATTTTGCCTGTGATTGCATAATTGGGTTGATTCGCCTTTGCATCTTTAATTTGAGTCACATGAGTAATGACAAATTGGGCAGTAGGATAAGTTTGAACACCGAAGAAGTCATCGGATTTTAAATGCCCAACTAATTTTTGGTTCAAACTTTGGTCTTTTAAATCAACGTTTTGGATAGTGTTCATATCGACTTCGAAGCTGCCACCAGTAATTTTGTCGCTGCTGACTTGAATTTGCCCGCTTTTAAAATTGACATAGCCCCAGTGCGAGCCGAGAATTTTCTTGCCCGTCCACTTTATTTTGCTTTTGGTAAGGTTTAGATTATAGTTTTGCGAAAAAGCAATAAGTGGCAGGAAAAGAATAAGAACAAACAAGTATTTGCGTCCAAAAAAATTAATTTTGTTCATACAAAATCACAATTTTATTAAACATACATTATTTTTAGACGTAACAAAAGAATTAATATTTTATTTTGAACAACTTGATAAAAATGTTATTGGAGTTTTAATACTTTTTCGAAATGATTACCAATTTGGACAAAGTATAAACTTGCAAGCAAATTATAATCATTAATAGAATATTTGATTTGTTAGGCAATCGTTATCCAATCATCAGCAGAGTAAAGCAGAAACATTTACTAGAATGTACAATATGATTCGACCCTACATAGATAGGTAAATAAGCAAAGCTAAGTACTATGCAAAGTCAATAGAAGTTATGATTTGTTCATTAGCACTTTTACTTTATAAGTAGCAACTTAAATGTCTATCATTTTAGCAAAACCTTCATTAGCGAAGTTGCCAAAATAATTTAACAGATAAAATCCTTAAAAACCTATTAGACTACTTGAATTGAAAAAGAACAATGATTAATTTAAATTGACCAAAAAATCTGTTTTTTATTAAAGCCAATAAAACACAAAAAATACAGAATTTCTTTTTTGGTTGTTAATATAGTTTATCAATATCAAGTATTTTCCACTATTTTTGTAAATTAAATTGTAGCAATTTTTGCTACATGATGTCAAAACAAAAAAAGGAGGTTTAATATGTCTCTTCTCAAAGAAAAGTTAGCCAATATCTTTCCAAAGCAGCGCGAAGAAATCTCAGCTTTTGTCAAGCAATATGGCGACAAAGTTGTTTCGCAGGTTACTTTGGCGCAAGCCTATGGTGGAATGCGTGGTATCAAATGTTTGGTTTGCGACACTTCGGAAGTCCCACCCGACAAAGGTTTGATTATTCGCGGAATTGAATTGAAGAATTTGTTTGACAAGTGGCCCGAAGAAATTTTCTGGCTTTTGTTGACTGGCGAGCTACCCACTCCCGAAGAATTAAAAGACTTGCAAGCTGAATTGAAGCAACACGAAGATGTTCCGGATTACGTATGGCAGGTTTTGGATACGATGCCAGCCGATAGCCACCCGATGACAATGTTCAATACTGCTATTCTTGTGATGCAACGAGAATCGATTTTCGCGAAACGCTATGCCGAAGGAATGAAAAAAGACCAATACTGGGAAGCAACCTATGAAGATGCAATCCGAATAATAGCAAAATTACCTGCAATCGGTGCTTACGTTTACCGAAAACGTTTTAACAAAGGCCCACGCATTGAAAGCGACAAAAATGCAGACTGGGCAAAGAACTTTGTTCATATGACCGGATTACCCGACCCGAACGAGGAATTTTCGAAGCTGATGCGATTGTATTTCACTTTGCACTGCGACCACGAAGGTGGTAATGTTAGTGCTTTTTCGGCTGCTACAATTAATTCGGCTCTTTCGGACTTGTATTATGCACTTTCGGGTGGTTTGAACGGCTTAGCTGGACCGCTTCACGGCTTGGCAAACCAAGAGTGCTTGGCATGGATTTTAGGTCTATTAGAAAAATTCAATGGAGTTCCAACTCACGAACAGCTCGAAAAATATGCTTGGGATACTTTGAATGCTGGTAGAGTAATTCCGGGCTACGGTCATGCAGTGCTACGAATCACCGACCCACGATTCGATGCCTTCTTGGCATTTGGCAAACAATACTTCCCCGAAGACCCAGTGTTCAAGACAGTTGCTCTTGTTTACGAAGTTGTGCCTAATGTTCTTAAACAAGTCCAAAAGATTAAAGACCCATGGCCAAATGTCGATGCTGCTTCGGGTGCATTGCTGTATCATTATGGTATGCGGGAATTCAGCTTCTACACAGTGTTGTTCAGCATTTCCCGTGCATTAGGTATTTGTTCACAAGCAATAGTCGCTCGGGCAATGGGTTATCCAATTACACGACCGAAGTCGCTAACTACCGCAAGCTATCGTAAACTTGTTGAACAAGCCTAATAATTGGGGAGGAAAAATGAAGATAACTGTAATTGGTGCTGGAAATGTTGGCGCAACTACTGCTATGCTACTTGCAAGCAGTGAATTAGCCAACGAAATATACCTTGTCGATATACTCGAAGGAATTCCTATCGGGAAGGCACTCGATATGTATGAATCGATGCCAATAATGGAATCCGATACCAAAATCTATGGCGTAAATTCATACGAACAGACGAAGGATTCCGATATTGTTATTCAAACTGCTGGAATGGCAAGAAAGCCAGGTATGTCGCGTGATGACCTGCTTGTCGCTAATGCTCAGATAGTCTCGTCCTGCATCAAGCAAGCATTCGAATACTCGCCAAATGCATATTATATCATTGTTTCGAATCCTTTGGATGTGATGACGTATATGTCGATGAAACTGACGGGTTTGCCCCGCTCGAAAATGTTTGGAATGGCAGGAATTTTGGATACTGCGCGCTATCGTGCGTTCATTTCGATGGAATTGGGGGTTTCGATGCAAGACATTCAAGGATTGATTCTCGGTGGTCACGGCGACACAATGGTTCCTTTACCAAGGTTTACTACGGTAGCAGGTATTCCGGTTACAGATTTAATACCAAAAGAAAGATTGGATGCAATCGTCGAGCGAACAGCCAAAGGCGGAGGCGAAATCGTTTCGTACTTGAAGACGGGAAGTGCATATTATGCCCCTGCTGCTGCTGTTGTTCAAATGGTAGAATCGATTGTCAAAGACCAGAAGCGAATCCTTCCTTGCTCGGTTATGTTGGAAGGCGAATATGGATATAACGACGTTGTTGTTGGTGTTCCCGTCGTTCTTGGCAAAGGAGGAGCCGAAAAAGTGATTGAATTGAAATTAAACGAAGAGGAAAAAGCATTGCTGCATAAATCTGTCGAACACGTCCGCAAAGTAATCGAAGAAGGAATGAGCCTGATTAATATGTAATGCGATACTTTCGAAAACAATATGGGCGGGTCGGTTGACCCGCCTTTTTTTGCTATTAAGCATCTATGCCTAAAATGAATCTAAAATACGGCAAAAACCTAAACTTCGCTTGTATTGTAAAGATGATAAAATGCATTAGAAATTATAAATACGTGCAACACGAAAAAAATTACCTCTTAACCCGCGAATATCGTATCCTTCTTTTTCCTTAAACATTAACCCCAACCCCCTGCTTTCTGTTAATTTTTCACAATACAAATACTTGTATTATCTGATGTTTGTTTTGATACGATTGTTTTGTTCGGCGAGCTTTAAATGTATGGCCGTATTGCTATATGCCTCTACAAATCTGGTCAGTAAACATTCATCCATAAAAAATTAAATTCTGAGAATTGAACCAAGGAAAAAATAGGTAAGTATTTAGACATTCGAAATTTGAGAAAAATTTTATACACTGAAATTTTTTACTCATTTTTTTTAAAAAAAATTTTTATTTTAAAAAAATACTTATATTTGCAAGTAAGAAAAGTTCAAAAGCTTTTCTTATAAATTATTAATTGAGGAGTTTTTATGGAAACACCTTTATTAAAGACCTCTTTTTATAACACTTTCACTGTGTTTGTGTTATTCGTTTGTTTTACTTCCAACCTTCTCTTTGCTCAGGTAGAACAAAACAATCAAATGAATCGAAGTGTTTTGCTTTCCAATGATCAGAAATGTATGAGTCGAAGCGTTTCGCAGTTGGAGTTTATCGAAAACAAGGGGCAAATCGCCGACCAAAATGGAAATGTGAATTGGGATGTGCTCTTCATTGCACAAGTGGAAAATGGCACAATCACTATCCGAAAAGATGGAATTAGCTTTACTTTCGTGAAATACGACAAAGTTCCAACTCAAACTAAAGAAACTGAAGACTTACCTTTAGCTGAACACAGTAAGTTTCGTGAACCCAAACTCGTAAATGTGGAAATGTACCGAGTAGATATGAAATTGAACAATGCAAAGATGCCAACACGAATAACCAAAAAAGAAATGACCGATGACTACAACAACTACTATCTTGCACATTGTCCCGATGGTGTTACCTTTGTCCGAAAGTATCGCACGGTTGTTTTGGAAAATGTGTATCAAAACATTGATTTGGTGCTGTATTCAAATCAAGAAAACAAGTTTCAATATGATTTTGTAGTAAAACCGGGAGCAAATCCGAATCAAATTAATTTCAGATTTGATGGAGCAGAAGATGTTCAGATAAGCGAAAGCGGGGAATTAATAGTCAAGACACCATTTGGGAATATCGAACAGAAGGCACCCGTTGCGTACCAACCGAATGATTTAAAGAACTACACCAATAGTAGAACACTTACGAAAGGGATTCAAACGATTGAGGGGAAATTTCAGAAGAATTGGGACAATTCCATTTCGTTTGTTGTAGAAAGTTATAATCCCCAAAAAGCATTAATTATTGACCCACCTACCCGCCTGTGGGGAACATATTACGGGGGAAGTAATGATGATTATGGCAATTCTGTTGCAGTCGATGGTAATGGGAATGTTTATCTTGCAGGCGAGACAAACTCCACAAATGCCATAGCTACATCAGGTGCACATCAAAGTTCCAAGGGTTCAACCGATAACTATTATGATGCATTTTTAGTGAAGTTCAACAGTAGTGGAGTTCGGCAGTGGGGAACGTATTATGGGGGAAGTTATAATGATTATGGTCGCTCCGTTGCAGTCGACGCTAACGGTTATGTCTATCTTGCTGGTGAAACTTGGTCGAGTACAGCAATAGCCACTACTGGCGCACACCAAACTTCGTATAATTCTTGGGGTGATGCTTTTTTAGCTAAATTTAATAGCGATGGTGTACGCCAATGGGGCACTTATTATGGCGGAGATGAAATAGATAAAGGATATTCAGTGGCAACAGATGCATCGGGTTACGTTTACCTTGTTGGCTCGACAACTTCTGATAATGCCATAGCAACAACTGGGGCTCACCAAACTACAAATGGCGGTAGTTATGACGCTTTTTTAGTTAAATTTAATAGTAATGGTGTTCGTCAATGGGGTACTTATTATGGGGGGAGTAGTAGTGATGATTGCTATTCCGTTGCAGTTGATGGCAGTGGTAATGTGTATCTTGGGGGTGAGACAGAGTCCACCAATGCCATAGCAACAACGGGTTCGCATCAAAGTTCTTATGGCGGTGGTGCTGGGGATGCCTTTTTAGTAAAGTTTAATAGTAGTGGAGTTCGTCAGTGGGGTACTTATTATGGTGGAGTTTCTACTGATTATGCATATTCGGTGGCTATTGATGCATCGGGTAATGTGTATATTGTTGGTGTAACAAGTAGCTCAAATAATAATTATGTTATAGCAACATCGGGAGCTTTCAAGGAAAATATTTCAAATATTTATTCAGATGCTTTTTTAGTAAAGTTCAATAGTAGTGGACAGCGTCAATGGGGTACATATTATGGTGGAACTAATTATGACGGGGGTCATGCAGTGTTAGTAGATGCTGGATTTGTTTACTTTGCTGGTTACTCATCATCTTCTAACACTAATAATGCGATTGCCACAGAAGGCAGTTACCAAACAGAAAATTATAACAGCGGTTTCAATGATGCCATTTTAGTTAAGTTCAATAGTGATGGCACTCGTCAATGGGGAACTTATTATGGTTCGGGTGATGGCGATAAGGGTTACACAATTGCTAAATATGGCAGTGCTCTGTATCTTGCTGGTTACACATATTATTCAACAATGTCCAACACTGTCTTGGCAACCTCGGGCTCTCACCAAACTTCTAATGGTGGTTATTATGATGGTTTTTTGGTTAAGTTTTTGGATTGCAATGTTATTCAAGCTTGGGGAGATGACTCAGTTTGCGTGGGAGATGAGTTTCAGTTATTTGCATCCGATGGCTGGGAAACTTACTCGTGGAGTGGACCGAATGGATTTACAAGTAGTTTGCAGAATCCTGTTGTTTTAGCGGATTTTGAAGAAGGTACTTACACATTTGTTGTATATGGGAGCAATTCAGATGGATGCGAATCTTATACAATGGTAGAGGTAGAAATTATTTCGTCTCCCGTGGTAACTATTAACACTAATTCGGGTTCATTTATTGAAGTTATTTGCGAGGGTAGCTCATATCAATTTGATGTCACATCGGATGCTGTGTATCATTACTGGGTAGGACCCAATGGATTTGAAAGCGAAGACAAAGAGCCGATATTAACTAATGTCGATGAAAGCAATTCTGGTGAATACGAGCTTACAGCAATGAACGAAGCGGGTTGTATAACGAAGGAAGTATTGTATCTATATATCAGTCCACTACCGGAATCAGAGCCAACATCTAATTCACCGCTTTGCGAAGGAGAGGATTTGTATTTGTATCCTAACGATGGATACCTTCGAGTAGGTAGCGATGAGAAGGGAGCCGAGGAGATACCATTGAATGGTTATAACTACCATTGGACAGGACCGAATGGTTTCGAAAGTGATGATATGTTTCCAATAATTGAAGAAGTAACAAAGGAAAATGAGGGAAGATATTACTTAACTGTTTCGAACCCTTATGGTTGTTCGACAACGAATTATGTAGATGTAACAATTAATGAGATTCCAACGTTCGAAATAGCGACGAATTCGCCTGTTTGTTCCGGCGAGACGATAATTTTGAATGCAATAGGCAACGAGAATTACATTTACAATTGGAGTGGACCGAATGGATGGACTGCCCAGGGACGGAATATAAGTATAGCGAATGCGACGACGTGGCATTCGGGAACTTATACTTGCGTGGCGATAAATCAAGGATGTACATTTGAGAGATTTGTTCAAGTTACAGTAAATCCGAAGCCGAATGTGACAGCGTCGTCGAACTCACCGATTTGCCAGGGGAGTACGTTGAATCTTTATGCCGAAGGACCAGTTGGAGCGAGTTATTCTTGGAGCGGACCGAATGGATTTACAAGTAGTTTGCAGAATCCAGTAATAAATGATGCACAGACGAGTAACTCGGGTCAATACACGGTAACTTGCACTTACTTAGGTTGTTCGTCAACGGCTACGGTAAATGTAACAATTAATGCAAAGCCAAATGTTAGTGCTGGCTACAATAGCCCAGTTTACGAAGGTGAGACGATACAGTTTGACGCGACGCCTGGAATGGCGTCATATCAATGGACAGGACCCAATGGTTTTTCGAGCAATTTACGGAATCCTTCGATAACAAATGCAAATTTGGGGCATTCGGGAATATATACTCTTGTTGTAACAAATTCAGCGGGATGTTCGGCAACGGTAACCGTAGAGGTGGAGGTACTTGAAGAGGGCTTTGACATCGAGTTGACCATATCTCCTGAGTTTCAGAGGGTTCCTTATGGTTCGGACCTTCAGCCTGCATTTACTCCGTCGGTTTCGAACACAAGATATACCTACCGTTGGTATTTTGACGAGGATGACACTCCGGAGAGTGGCAACGAGACGGAAGTTGCAAGGACTATTAATTTAAATCTACTTAATATAACATTCGAAGAGGAGGGTTATTATTATTTGAAGGTATCCTATGGGAATCAGTTCGTATTGAGTAATGTTGTTAGGTTGATAGTAACGGCGAAGCAGCCAGAGAATAATTATATAATTAATCGAACACGGAACACGATTACGATTGATTGGGAATACCCAGAGGAGGGACAAGGGGAAGGAGTTATCGTAGTAGTAGCCAAACAAAACGAATACAATAACAACATCCGGCCAAGAGATGGGACAGTATACACTGCGAATTCTTCTTTTGGGGACAATAATTGCACGATAGGGAACAGGCAATATGTTGTTTACTATAGTAGTGGGAATCGAGTGCAAGTTACCAATTTGATGAGAGGGACTTATTACAGGTTTCGGTGGTATTCGTATACAGAAGGTAGATTTTTCAATCCGACGTATAATCTTGATGAATCGCAGAATAATCCACGGAGTGTAAACACTATGTATAGGGAGAGTGAAGATGCAACGTATGTAGTAGGTACGAAGATGTCGTTGAGTAGTGTATATCCGAACCCAGTGGAGGATGGACAAATTCAATTTGATTTGCTACTGGAGCAAGCAACGCAGGTTGAGGTAAGGGTATATACAAGCATAGGCGAGACAGTGTATACGAAGGTATTTGATATACAAGATGGAGAGAGTACAATAGTAATTGATTTATTCAAAAGGGTTGAGCTTTCGAATGGGGTTTACATATTGCAGGTGTCGAATGGCGAGGAGGTATTGCAGCAGCAATTTGTTATAAAGCGACAAGAGTAAGTGAAATAATTATTGGCACGGCAGTGCAAGGCAATTAGTAGGTGCACGGCAGTATGCTGTGCCCCCTACGCATTTCTGCTCGCTGAATTCGTAGGGGCAAAAAATCTTTTGCCCCTACATTGTTGGGGTGTATTGTTATACGCTCATACATTTTTTTAAACTCAAATGCTCTTAAAATTCAATTATATTCGTAGGGGTTCAAAATTTTGAACCCCTACAAGGTTAAAGAAACGTACCGAGATGACAATGCAGAACCGTTTGAAGAATAGTCCACCCATATTG
>FWWM01009068.1_pt1 | contig 18628 bp, 17 predicted proteins | sample 2228351 | NCBI WGS metagenome assembly FWWM01 (sample SAMEA103939774, study PRJEB20133) | metagenome
AGAGAAACTCGTGCGGCCAGGCAAGATCGAATCGCCGTTCCCCCGCTCTCCGCCACGCCCAAATCCCACCTCCCGTTGGCCCCCATTTTCAGAATCATCTTCTGCCGGAATCAAAACCCCGGTCCAAAGTCATTCTTGGATGGGAAAATGCTCCCGAACAGAGCAACGATGCTACCCCTCGGGGAAGAACGGAAAGATCTGCTTCAGCTCTTCCCGTGACGGCTGCCGGCCGTATTCGCAGATCTCGAAGGCCTGCGCATAGCGGACCTGGCGCCCCCTCTCCTCGCCGTAAAAGTCGATCAGCGTGCGGCGGTAGTTGTCCGCGTACTGCGCGTAGCGCCCGGCCAGACGCTTGCGCACCTGTTCGCGCCGCCGCTGCCGCCCCGCCTCGTCTTCGGGATAAATCCCGGGGTAGCCGTTGGCGCCGCCTTCGTGGATCTGCGACTCCATCACCAGCAGCGCATCCAGCGTCGGCTCGATCACGTCATCAATGGCCACCGCCACATCGGCCCGGAACGGATTGGGCCGCTGAAATCGGTCGGAAGTGTAAAGAAAAACCGGGTTCCTTTTCAAAGGCGGCACGTCCGGACAGAAGAACGGAACCGTCACCATGTAGGCCGAGTCCTGTACCAGAATCGAGGTGTAACGGTGGTCAGGATGATAGTCATTCGGGCGGTTGGTGATGACGACATCCGCCTTCCACTGCCGGATCAGCCGCGTCACCGTCCGCCGGTTCTCCAGCGTGGGCATCAGCTCCCCATCATGGATGTCCAGCACCTCGGTGGTGACGCCCAGCCGCCGCGCAACCTCCATCACTTCCCGCGTCCGCCGCTGCGCCAGTGGCCCGCCCGCCATCCTCCAGTGGCCGATGTCCCCATTGGTCATCGACACCAGCTTGACGTGGTGTCCCATCTTCGCCCACTTCATCGCCACGCCGGCCCCGCGGTACTCAGCGTCGTCCGGGTGCGCGCCGAAAATGATGATCCGCAGCTTGCCATCCTCCGGGGGTTGGGTCGCGGCAGCCGCCGCCTGTGCCACGGCGGCCGTCGGATGTGGTTGCCAGATCACCGCTCCGGTAACAAAGCCAAGTGTGCCGGTCGCGATCAGTGCAAAAGTCGAAAAGCCGATTTGTGTCCGCATGTGGATATTCTCCGGAACTCCAGTATGTCCCCCTCACGCCCGGCGTGCAACGAAACCTGCGCGCCCGGTCAGCACCCCGCCGTCAGCCTCCGGCCCTACGTTCAGTCCATCCGGAATGCGCGCACGTCCGACTCGTAAATCAACTCTTCCAGTTGCCGCCAGAGATCCTCGAGCTCGCACCGCATCAGCACGAGGTCCTGCTTTTTTCCCTGGCAATCGCGCGCGTAGTCCCGCAGCAGCGCCTCCTCGCGGAAACCCAGCTTGCGGAAAATGTTGCGCGCCGCCCCTTGCGAAGCCATCATCCTCACCACGATCTGTTCAATCCCCATCTCGCTGGCCACCTCATACAACGCACGGGCCATCAGCATCCCGAGCCCGTTGCGCTGACACTTCCGGGCGACGATCAGCCGTATCTCAGCTACGTGCTGCTCCCAACCATAGGCAGCCAGCTCCAGAGCCCCGTCGGCGACGATCTCGTCCCCGGCCACGGCGACCAGCCTCTTCACGCTGCCCTCTTCCATCTCCCGAATGCGTTCCTGCACGACCTCCGGCTTCGTAACGTCCCTTCGCAAGCATGCCCGGTCTTCTTCCGGCAGCGCGCGGAAGAACGCCAGTGACTTTTCCAGATCGTCCGCCCGCATGGGGCGGATCAGGACTTCGCTCCGGTCCTTCAACTTCACGGTCCTTGCGGCGAGCATAACTGATCCTCCAGCGCGAGGCCGGAAACGCCCGCTGGTCCTCACCCGCAGCGCCGACCCGCCTGTCCTTCCTGTCAACCAGCGCTCGCAACGAGTTCGTAGCGCTGAATGCACTCAGGCTTGAACCGTTGCCGTTCGAATCCCAGCTTCTCGTAAGGCATCCCTTGGGCAAACGCCAATAGCTGCATGTAGTAAACGGGCGGCGTGTGGAAGTCCTTGCCGAACTGCTGCGACAGCTTGAACTGGCCGTGATCGAACTGCCCGAAGCAGGTCGGACAGACCATACATAGAATGTCCGCTTCTGCCTCGTTGACCGTCTCCAGCAGGTCGCACATCATGCGTGCCGGGATCTCGGACGACTGGCAAGCCTTTCCGCAGCAGAGATACCAGTTGCGGTGACGCACGGGAGTCGCCCCAAGGGCTCGCACCAGGTGCTCCAGCACCGCCGGGTCGTTCGGATCATCCACCTGCATGATCTGGCTCGGCTTCAGCAGGTGGCATCCGTAGTGGATCGCCACCCGCAATCCCTCCAGCGGCCGCCGCACCGATTCGCGAATCGCCTCGTAGCCCACTTCATCCCGCAGCAGCGCCACAATGTGCCGGACCCGCACCATCCCGCGATATTGCCGCCCGATCCGCGCCAGCCGTTGGTTGACCTTCGCGCGCAGCGTGTCGTTTAGCAGCAGATGGCGGGCTTCGGAAAGCGTCGCCGTGCAGCCCGAGCAGTTGGTGAAGATATCCAGCCCGAGATCTTCCGCCAGACACAGGTTCCGCGCCGCCACGGCGAGCCAGGACAGTTTGTCCTTCGATTTGAAATACAGCGGATCGGGACAACAGGAAGCGCCGTCCAGATCGACAATCTCGATTCCCAGGGGCGGCAGCGCAGAACGGATCGCGAACTCCATGGCCGGATGCCGTGCCGGTATCAGGCAGCCCGGGAAGAAGGCGAAGCGCTTCATGCCGTCTGTCTCCTGTCCCCGGAAGGTTCCATCAGCGCCCGGATCTCGTCGACCGGCACCGGCCGCAGCGGCGGCAGCCCGAAACGCTCCCGCTGCCGGTCGATGGCTGCGCTCCGCGGGACGGTGCGCCCGGTCGCCTCAAAAACCTCGATGATCCTTTCCACCGGACCGGGGCAGATGCCGGCGTCCGCCAGCAAGTTCTTCAGCGAGATGATCACCTCGACCGGCTTGACCTGCTGCGGGCACCGCTCGTGGCAGTTGTAGCAGTTGGTGCAGTTCCACAGAATGGAGTCCTCCACCAGCAGTTCATCGCCCAGCCCGTACAGGACCTTCAGCATGATCTCGCGCGGATTGAACGCGCCCTCGCTGTATGTCGCCGCCGGGCAGTCGCCCACGCAGGCCCCGCACTGGTAGCAGTAGCTCGCCAGGTTTCCCTCGATCTTTTCCGCCACCTTGCGGCGGAAGTCGAAATCCACCCGGGCCACACCGCCCTGATCCAATGGCGCCTCAGGCATTTGCCTTCTCCTTGCCTGCGGCCGGCCCCCGCTTGGGTTTCAGATGCCGGATGCTGTTCGACCGGCACCGCGGACAGGAGCGCTCCTTGTCCTCTCCCTTCTCCACGAGCTCCTGATATTCATGGCCGCACATCATGCAGCGGAACGTTTCCAGCGTCGCCGTCATGCGTAAACCTCCCTGCCGCCTGGCTCGTCGCCCGTCCCCACCGGGACCCTCTTCTTCGCCGCCTTCTTCGGCTTCGGTTTCAGGGCCTCCTTCGTGTGCTCGATCTCCTCCATGGTCACGGTCTTGCGCAATCGCTCCATCCGGCTCATCACCAGCGCAAATTTCTGCCCCTCGGCCGCGCTGATCCACTCCAGTTGCAGGCGCTCCGGCCGCACCCCCGCCTTTTCCAGCGTGTCCCACAGGCGCTGCACCCGCTTCACCGTTTGGCGGTTGGCGTTGATGTAGTGGCAGTCCGCATAATGGCAGCCGGAAACCAGCACTACCGGCGCGCCGCAGCGAAACGCCTCCAGCACCATCTCCTCCGACACCCGGGCCGAGCACATCGTCCGGATCACACGATTGGTCGAGGGATAAACGATGCGCGAGATGCCGGCCATGTCGCCGCCGGCGTAGGAGCACCAGTTGCAAGCAAAGACCAGCACCTTGTCCTGCGGATTCTCGCCCAGAATCGCGTGGATTTGGGCCATGATCTGCTCATCCGTAAAGTGGCGCATCCGGATCGCGCCATATTGGCACGTGGCTCCGCACGCGCCGCAGCCCGCGCACGCCGCCTCGACCACGGTGGCCGGCCGGCCTTTGACCCAGTGGATGGCGCCGTACGGGCAGACCGGGGCGCACAAGCCGCATTTCAAGCACGCCGCTTCGTCGATGACGCTGGTGATCGCCTCGATCCGAATCGCCCCCGCGTTCAGCAGCGCGCCCGCACGCGAGGCCGCAGCGCCCGCCTGGCACACCGAGTCCTTAATATCCTTCGGCCCTTCGCAGAATCCCGCCAGATAAACGCCCCGCGTCGGGGCGTCCACCGGCTTGAGCTTCGGGTGGGATTCCATGAAAAAGCCGTCCGAGGTCCTCGGCAGCGTCAGCATCCCGGCGATCTTCCCAATATCCTTCGGCGGCTCGACCCCGACCGAAAGCACCACCATGTCCAGTTCGTAGCGCTCGAGCTTCCCGCGCGTCGTGTTCTCGACCGTGACGATCAGATTCTTGGTCTCTGGGTCCTCCTCGATGTCGCCCGGAAGCCCCCGCACGTAACGCGTGCCGGCCTCCTTGGACCGCTGGAACATGTCCTCGAAGGATTTCCCGAAGGCGCGGATGTCCTGATAGAAAACCACGTTCTCCACGTCCGGGTAGTGATCGGCCAGCAGTAGCGTGTCCTTGATCGTGTTCATGCAGCAGATGTTGGAGCACCACGGCCGGCCGATCTTCGGGTTGCGGGAGCCGACGCACTGGATGAATCCGATGCGCTTGGGCCGGCGCTTGTCGCTCGGCCGCACAAAATGGCCTTCGGTGGGCCCGGCGGCGCAGATCAGCCGCTCGAACTCCATCGACGTGATGACGTTGTCGAACCGCGTGTAGCCGTACTCGTCCATCTCGGTCGGATCGTAAACGTCCAGGCCGATGGCCACTATAATCGCCCCCACCTGGCGGGTCACGATCTCATCGCGCTCATCGAAATTAATGGCCTTCTTTTCGCAGACCTCGGCGCATTTCCCGCACGCAATGGGATTGTTCCCCAAGCAGTCGTCCATGTTCAGGATGTAGGAACACGGCACGGCCTGAGGGAACGGAATGTAAATCGCTTTCCGGCTGGACAGCCCCTCCTGAAACTCATCGGGCTTCACCACCGGGCAGACCTTGGCGCACTCCCCGCACGCGTTGCAAGCGTCCGGATCGACGTACCGGGCCTTCCGGCGAATCTTGACCGTGAAGTTGCCGATGTAGCCGGAAACCTCCTCGACCTCACTGAATGTCAATAACTCAATGTTGGGATGCCGACCGGCATCGATGGCCTTAGGGCCAAGGATTCATATCGAACAGTCCATGGTGGGATAGTTCTTGTCCAGTCGCGCCATGATCCCACCTATGGACGGCTCCTTCTCCACCAGAATCGCCTTGTGCCCGGCGTCGGCCACCTGAAGGGCAGCCTCGATGCAGGCCACGCCCCCGCCGATCACCAGCGCGGCCTTGGTCACCGGAACGCTCACCTCTTCCTGCGGCTCCAGGAACGCCGCCCGCGCCACGGCGCTCGCAACCAAGTCCGCCGCTTTGCGGGTCGCCCCCGCCCGGTCATTCGGATGCACCCACGAGCAATGCTCCCGCAGATTCGCCATCTCCACCAGGTAAGGGTTGAGGCCCGCTTCAGCCACGCACCGCCGAAAAGTCGGCTCGTGCTGCCTCGGCGTGCACGAGGCCACCACCACCCGGTTCAGCCGGTGCTTCCGGATCGCATCCTTGATCTCGTTTTGACCCGGGTCCGCGCAGGTGTACTTGTTACGAACAACGCAGACCACGCCCGGAAGCGTCTCCGCATAACGCGCCACCTCCGCGCAGTCCACGGCCCCGGCAATGTTCAACCCGCAATCGCAGACGAACACACCAATCCGGAGCTTCCCATTCGTCGCCTTGTCAATCATGGGCTCCCTTCCTTTCCTTTCGCCCCGGCAGGGGCTTGCGAGCGAACTGGCCGTCCCTCGGCGGCGGCTTCGACTAGTTCGGCTATGTCGCGCGTCTCGATCCCGATCTCGCCGCCGAGCTTGGGATCCTTCATCGCGCACACGAAATGGATCCGGCACTTGGGACAGGCCGCCGCGAGCAGTTCGGCGCCTGTCGCCCGCGCCTCGCGCAGCCGCTCCACCTGGATCCGCTTCGCGAAGCGGTCACAGTGGGACCAGGTGCCACCGGCACAGCAGATCGCGGCCGCTCCGGCACGCCGCATTTCGACCAGCTCCGCACCGGGGAGCGCCTTGAGGACCTGCCGGGGCGCCTCATACACCCCGAGGTGCCGCCCCAGACGACACGGATCCTGATAGGTCACTCGCACGCGCCCGTTGCCCTTAAACTTCAGTTCCCCTAGGTGCTCGGCCAGGAATTCCGCAATGTGCAGCATTCGCGGCGGCTTGCCCTGGAAGAAAGGCTCGGAGTCGATCTTCCACGTCCGCAGGCACTCGGCGCACGACGTGATCAACGTTTTCGCCCCGCTCTCGGCCACCAGCCGCGTGTTGTGCCGGGCCAACAGCTCGAAGTTCTTCCGGTCGCCGTTCCACAGCAAGTCGTGTCCGCAACAGCGCTCCTGAGGCGAAACCACCGGCACGATGCCCAACCTGTTCAGCAGCCTCACCGCCGCGCGCGTCCCGTTCAGGGTCGCAACCCGAAACTCCGGGAACAGGGCGTCGAAGTACATCGTGCAGCCCGTCCAATAGAACACGTCGCCCTTGGCCGGGTCGGTCTTGAGGTCGCTGCTCAGCCAGCCCAGACGGTCCTGCCGCGTGTCTCCCTTCGCCATCATTCGCATGATGGATTGGAGCGCCCCGCCGTGCGGGCACTCCGGCTGTGCACCCTCCTCGTTAGCAATCTCCCGGAGCTTTTGCACCAGCGCGGTGTAAGCCACCTCCGCCGGGCAACGCCGGTCGCAGAGGGCGCATGTGAGGCAGTGGAACAGCGTGCCGTTGTGGAAAAGCTCCTGGCCCTGGCCCAGGTTCGTCGCTAGCACCTGCCGCCGCGGACTATGCGTGCCGCCGACACGGGCGATGGGACAGGTCGCCGTGCACTTGCCGCAGTCGTAACAGGCCCACGCTTTAGTCTTCTTCGCGGCTTCAACGAGCTGCTCCATGCTCGCCTCCCTCTTGCCCGGCCGCAACCGCCCGGCGGCCCCGGCCCAGCGGACTCGGCCCCAACTGCCGCACCTGCTCGGTAAACTCGTTGATCACCTGGGCAAACCGCGCGCCCTCGGCGGCGCTGATCCACTCCAGCCGGAGCCGCCCTTCCTCCAGCCCGAGTAACCGGATCACATTCATGGTCCTCTCAAACTGCTCAACCGCCCGGTGATTGCCGAACATGTAATGGCAATCCCCGAAGTGGCACCCCGAGACCATCACCCCGTCGGCCCCATTCTCGAAGGCGCGCAGTACAAATGCCGGCTGGATGCGCCCCGAGCACATCACGCGAATCATGCGAAAGTGCGGCGGGTGCTGAATCCGGGAAACGCCGGATGTGTCCGCGCCGGCGTAGGAGCACCAGTTGCAGGCAAACACCACGATATTCGGCCGCCAGGCAGGCGAGACGCCCGTCAAGCCATCCGGCTTCTCGCGCACGACTGCGGCGCTCATGCCCGCACCTCCTCGCCGAAGAAGGCGTCGATCATGGCGTGGATCTGCCGGTCGGTGAAGTGCCGGGCTTGAATCGCCCCGGAAGGACACCAACTCGTGCACGTTCCGCATCCCTTGCACAGGGACGGGTTGATCTCCGCCACCCATACCCCGGCCGCCACTTCAACGAGCTGCGGCGCCCGGAACTCGCACAAGTCCACGCACTGACCGCAGGCGCGACACTTTTCCGGGTCCACAACCGAAATCGCCGCATCCAGCTTAATCTTTTCGTGAGCCAGGAAAACAGACGCTTTTGCCGCCGCCGCCGAAGCCTGGGCGACCGTGTCCACGACGTCCTTCGGCCCTTGCACCGTGCCCGCCAGCAACACTCCCTCCACCGCCGTCTCCACCGGCGCCAGTTCCGGATGCCGTTCCAGGAAGAAGCCGTCGAGCCCCACGCTGGCCTTCAGCATTTCGTGGAACTTATCGGTCTCCGGCTGTCGCGGCCTCATCCCGACGCTCAGAACCACCAGATCCGCGGCGACCTCAACGGTGCGTCCCAGTAGGTCGTCCCGGCACCGGACTCCTTCGGCCCGCTCCTTACCGATCACCTCCGGCTTCTCCCCGTCAGGGATGCGTACGAACAGCACGCCCATGCCGCGGGCTTCGCGGTACATCTCCTCGGCCCCCGTCGATACTGTCCGGATATCGCGGTAGAAGATCGCCGCGTCGATGCCCTGGCGGCGCAGCAGCATCGCCTGCTTGATCGCCGTGGGACAGCAGTACCGCGAGCAGCCGGCAAACGATCGGGGATCGCGTGAGCCCACGCACAAGATGAAGGCCGCGCTGCGGGGCTTGCGGCCGTCAACCAGCAGGGATTCGCCGTCGGCGCAGAACGCCTTCTCCAACTCCTCGCTGGTGAGCACGTTGGGCAGTCCCCCGTAACCGTATTCCCCCCGCGGCTCGTACAAGTCCGCCCCAGTCGCCAGAACAATGGCGCCGACCGACAGGGTCTGCTCACCCGCCCCGCTGAGCCTCGCCTCGAAGTTGCCCACGAACCCGGTGATTTCCTCAACCTCAGTGTTCAGCAACACCCGCGCGCCGCTGCGGCGCAGGCGCTCGAGTTTTTCCTGCAACACGTCGGCGGCCGGCCGCATATTGGGGTACAGGTACTTCAGATGCGGCTCCGCCAGGCGGCCCCCAAGCCGCCCGGTCTTCTCCAGCAGCGTCACCGGAAAGCCCTGCGCCGCAATGTCCGTCGCCGCCTCAATGCCGGCGATGCCCCCGCCGATGACCAGCGCCCCGCGCGTCATCGGCACATCGCCCTGCTGCAGCGGCTCCAGGTACCGCGCCCGGGCCACGCCCATGCGAATGAGGTCCCGCGCTTTCGCCTGCGCCTCAGCCCGCTGTCGCGTATGGACCCAGGAGCATTGGTCGCGGATATTGACCATCTCCAACAAGTACGGGTTGAAACCGACGCGCGCGCAGGTCTCCCGGAAGACCGGCTCGTGCGTGCGCGGGGTGCACGCGGCGACCACCACCCGGTTCAGCCGATGCTCCTTTATTAGCTCGATGAGCTCGTCCTGTCCCGTCGACGAGCAGGCGAACATGTGAGTCTTCGCGACGACGACGTCCGGAATGGTCGCCGCGTACCGCGCCAACTCGTCCACATCCAGGACACCCGCAATGTTGACGCCGCAGTGGCAGACCAGCACGCCGACCCGCGGCGGGCCGCTTACATCCAGCGGCTCAACCGCCTCCTTCTGTTCCTCGACCCGGTGGCCCGTCAGGAACAGTTGCGCCCGAGCCGCCGCCGCCGAGGCCTGCGCCACGCAGTCAGGAATCACCTGGGGGCCGACCGCGCTGCCGCACACGTACACCCCGTCGCGCGACGTCTCCACCGCCGACACGGCCGGGTCCGCACGGGCAATGAAACCGTACTGATCCGTCTCGATGCCCAAAATTTCCGCGAGCTGGCGCGCCCCATCGTTGGGCGCCGCCGCCACCGACAGCACCACCAGATCCGCCCGGATCCGCCTCTGCCGGTGGGCAAGCGTGTCCTCAACAAAAACCTCGAGCGTGTCATCCTCAGCTATTCGGTCGATCTTCGAGGGCCGCCCCCGAATGTACGTCGCGCTTTGCTCAGCCAGCGACCTCCGGACGAAATCGTCGAACCCCTTCCCAAAAGCGCGCAGGTCAGTGTAGAGGATGGTGACCTCCTCCACCTCGGGATCGTGCTCCCGGACCAGGAACGAGTCCTTGACCGCGTTCATGCAGCAGAAACGGCTGCAATACGGGCGCCCTCCCTCCCCGCGCGCTCCGACGCACTGGATGAAGACGATCCGCCGCGGCGTCTTGTGGTCAGACGGCCGCACCACGTGCCCCTGTGTGACGCCGGACGGAGTGAGCATCCGCTCCAGCTCCAGACTGGTAATAACGTTGGGATACCGGCCGTAGCCGTAATTCCCCAACTGGCGGGCGTCGAACTCCTGAAACCCAACAGCCACCAGAATCGCGCCGGCATCCAGCTCGACTTCCTCCGGCTGCATGTCGAAGTCGATCGCGTCCACCTCGCAGACACTGGCGCAATGCTCGCATACCAGCAGCTTCTTGTTCAGACACGATTCGCGGTCAATCACGTACGCCGCCGGCACCGACTGTGGAAACGGCCGGTAAATGGCTTTGCGAAATTTCAGCCCGACATCGAATTCGTTGCCGCCCACCTGCGGGCAGACATCCACGCACAGCCCGCATGCGACACACCGGTCCTCCCGCACGTAGCGCGGATTCCGGCGCACCCGCACCCGGAACCGGCCCGGCGCCCCCTCGCAGCCGATGACCTCGGCGTTCGTTATGACCTCGATCAACGGATGCCGACCGGCATCCATGGCCTTAGGCCCGAGGATTCATATCGAACAGTCCATCGTGGGAAAAGTCTTGTCCAACTGGGCCATGCGACCGCCCAGCGACGGCGACTTCTCCACCAGCGTCACGCGGATGCGAGCATTGGCCAGGTCCAGGGCCGCCTGGATGCCGGCGATGCCTCCGCCGATCACCACCGCCCGCAGCTCAGGAGCCGGCCCCGCTGCTGCCTCCCGTTGTTGGACTTCAGTGTCCATGCCTATCCCGTTTGACAGGTCAGGTCGCCCGGTCGCCCGTGGTGACCGCTTCCTCTTCCTTTTCCGGCCCGCCGGAACCGTACTTCTTGTGGAAGTAATCGACCCCGGCATCGAAAGCCCGGAGATTGAGTTCCTCTGTGCCCGCCGGAACCGATGCCCGGACCGCCTCCCGCAGCGCCTCCCGCGACACAATCTGCGTCACTTCCCGGAAGAAACCCAGCATCACAATGTTCTGCACAATGGCCCGGCCTAACGATTCGGCGATCCGCGTCGAGGGAATGCCGAAGGCAGGCTGGCCATCCTTGAAGACCGGTTGGACCAGGTTCTCCTCATAGATCAGCGTCCCGTCGTCGGCGAGCTCGTCCCGGTATTTTTCGTAGCCGTCGGCCGACATGACGATGAAGATCTGGGGGCGCCGAATATAAGGGTATAGAATCTGCGTATCCGAAATCACGACGGTCGCGCTGCACGCTGAGCCCCGTGCCTCCGGGCCGAAGCTCTGGATCATCGTCGCGTGCAGGCCCGCGTTTACGGCGCACGCCCGGCCGATGATGTAGCCGGACAGCACCACCCCCTGTCCGCCGAAGCCGGTGATGCGTATCTCAGTCCTGGCCACGGATCATCCCCCCTTCCGGAGGCATCGGAACGTACTTGTCGCCGAGAATCTCCCGGTAGTGCTGGTCCATCATCTCGGTGAACGTCGGCGCCTCCTCGTCGACGAACTTGCCGCAAATGATCTTGTCCTGAAACCCGATGCCGACGTTGCGGGTGTCCTCGCCGTGGCGGATCTCCGCGTTGTCATGATAGAACCGCATCAGGTCCAAGCCCGTCCCCAGTCGGTTCAGGCGCGCGTACAACGTCGCGCACGGCGTGATCACCTCGATGAAACGGAAGCCCTTGCGCCGGATCGCCTCGACAAATGTGTTCTTCAGCCGCCGCGTTTGCAGGCACGTCCACCGCGCTACGTAGGTCGCCCCGCTGCTGGCCGCCAGATGCGGCAGGTTGAAGGGCCGCTCGAAGTTGCCGTACGGCATCGTCGAGGACCGCGCCCGCAGCGGCGTCGTGGGCGCGTTTTGCCCGCCTGTCATGCCGTAGATGAAGTTATTGACCAGAATGACCAGCAGATCCATGTTCCGCCGCGCGGCATGAATGAAGTGGTTGCCGCCAATCCCCACCAGGTCACCGTCGCCGGAGAACACCGTCACCAGCATCTCCGGCCGGCCCAACTTGATGCCCGTGGCGAACGGAACCGCCCGGCCGTGCGTCGTGTGGAACGCGTCCAGCTTCATGTAGCCCGCCACCCGGCCCGTGCACCCAATGCCCGACACGATCGCCACCTTGTTCAGGTCCACGCCCGACTCCCCCAGCGCGGCGGCGAAGCATTTCACCACCGTGCCGATGCCGCAAGTCGGACACCAAATGTGCGGAATCCGATCCATCCGGAGATATGGGGCTATCGGATGCTCCGGTACCTGGACTTCAGCTTGTTCCAACAGCGTGCTCATTTGCCCACCTCCAGAATCGTCTCGCAGATGCGCTCCGGCTCGTGGACCCCGCCGCCGCCGTGCGGAACGGGTACGGCGGCGGCCCGTTCGGCGGCGCACCGCTCAACTTCCAACACCATCTGACCGTAGTTGATCTCCGGAACGACGAAAGCCTTGATCTGCCGCGACAGCTCACGGATGCGCTTTTCCGGAAACGGCCAGACCACGATCAGCCGGAGCAGCCCGGCCTTCACTCCCCGCGCCCTCGCCAGATCCACCGCCTCCCGGGCTACGCGGGCGGTGATTCCGTAGGCCACCACCACCACGTCCGCATCCTCGGTGCCGACCTCCTCATAGCGAACAATCCGATCGGCGTTTTTCCGGATCTTCTCCACCAGGCGCCGCACGCACTTCTCCTGAACCTCGGCGCTCATCACCGGGTAGCCCCGCTCGTCGTGCGTCAAGCCGGTCGTGTGAAAACGATAGCCGTCTCCCGCCCGCGCGAATTCCGGGATCAGCGTGCCGTTCACGCGATACGGCAGAAACTCGGCCGGTGACGCTTTCGTCAGCACCCGCGGCCGCACTTCAATCTCGTCGGCGGGTGGGATGACGACCTTCTCGGTCATGTGACCCACGCACTCGTCCATCATGATCAGCACCGGGACACGGTACTCCTCGGAGAAGTTGAAAGCCTCGATCGTCAGATCGAACGACTCCTGCGGCGATTGCGGAGACAACGCAATCACCTCGTAGTCGCCGTGAGAGCCCCAGCGCGCCTGCATCATGTCCGCCTGGCCAACCATCGTCGGCAGGCCCGTCGAGGGCCCCGCGCGCTGGACGTTGACGACCACGCATGGGGTCTCCATCATCGCCGCCAGTCCGATGTTTTCCATCATCAGGCTGAAGCCCGGGCCGCTGGTCACGGTCATCGATTTCGTGCCCGTCCAGCTTGCGCCCACCACCGCCGCCATGCTGGCCATCTCGTCCTCCATCTGGATGAACGTGCCTCCCATCAGCGGAAATCGGCGGGCGATCCGCTCCACCACTTCCGTGGATGGCGTGATCGGGTAACCCGCTACGAAGCGGCACCCCGCCGCCATCGCTCCTTCCCCGCAGGCATAATCGCCGTCGAGGAAGTGAACACCCGTCAAAACACCGGCCGGATCGGCTTTCATCCGCAATCCTCCTGCCTGCGTGCGCCGCCCGGGTTCACCATCGGCGCCGGCCGCCGGCTCTCAAGCCGCGGGCGCAGCCTCCTTCGCCGGTACCGCCACGCTGAAGATCGCAAAGTCCGGACAAATCGTCTCACAAAGATTGCAGTTGACACACTCCCCTTCCTTGACCACCTCGGGCGGGTGGTAGCCCTTGCGGTTAAAACGGTCCGACAGGATCAGCACGTCCTTCGGACAATACTCGACACAGAACCCGCACCCCTTGCAACGGTCCTCGATGATGTACACTTTGCCGTGCGGGATGGTGACCTTGTCCAGGTCCAGCGGTCGTCGCCAGTACTTCATCGAACACACCTCACCACACAGCCCTCAGCTTCCTCGCGCCTGCCGTGCCTTCTTGTACGGGCAGCCGCCGCGAACGCGGCCCACCGGACAATCGCTCTCGATGTAAGCGTCGCAGCGTAGACAGTACGCGCGATCCGCCCCCCCAACCTTCAGCAGCGACACGGCGAACCTCTCCAGCAGATCCGACAGCATCGCCAGCTCCTCCGGCTGAAAGCTCCCTAGCACCGGCGCCACCCGCGCCCTTTTGTTCTCCTCGTACCTCTCTACCAGCTGGCGTCCCATCGAACTGACCGACACCAGCGTCGCCCGCCGGTCCCCCTTGGAGGGCTCGCGGATGACCAGTCCCAGCCGCTCCAGCTTGTCCACGTTCTTCGTCGCCGCCGGCGCACTCACGCCCAAAATCTTCGCCAGCTCGCAGATGTGGTGCTCCCCGTTGTACGTCATCAGCTTCAGCAAATGCAGTTGCGAGAGGGTCAGCGGAAGAGAACTGGTTTCCCGCAGCAGGCTCACTTCCAGAATCTCGCGCACCGCCGACGCGAAGATGTGCGTCCGCCGCAGCAGCCGGAAGGTCTCCCTCCTGCGGCCATCGCCGTCACCGGAATCCGGAAACGGCTCGTGTTTGCCGCCGTTTGCCGGCATTTTCTTAACCCGGCTATTAATTAAGCTAGTTAAATATTACCTCCAATTCGCCCTCAGATCAAGGGGGATCTGCACATTCTCGGCATCGGCGCTCCCAGCAGCATGCCAGGCTCATACGCCTGTCAGGTGAGCTCCGAACGCCATCGCCGGCAAAACCACAGACCGATGCCCGCCGTGCTCTCCCAACCGGCGGACCGCCCCGCCCAAATCGTCCCCCAACTTCCCCCGTCCGGGGAACTCGCCGGATTGATCGCGGCCCGGCGCAGCGACTCCGCCGCACAAAAGTTGAAGCCTGCGCCGCCGGAGACCCAGAGCCTTACAGATTCGGAATCCTACGGTCGACCCCGCACTCAGAACGGCTGTCGCCTTTTTGTACTCTGGCTGGGCTCGATGGGCAGGCTATGGAACGGGCTATGTAGATCAATCCCACGCCCCCCACATCCTCCAACGTACAAAGTTTACTCCTGGCTTGCCCCTCCTGCTTGCCTGCGTCGAACTCGCTCGTCCGCACTCTCAAGGCCCCAGCCCCTCAAATATCGGCCATAATATGTTGCCTCCCACGAGATCGCGCGCTAAAATTAACGACCGTGAGGTGACAAGATGGCTAACCACCCCTTCATTCGATTCACCCTAGCTCTCGCTTTGGGAGCCGGCGCGGTCCACGCCCAGACCACCTTCGCCAGCATCAGCGGCACGGTGACCGACCCGGCCGGCGCGGTCATCCCCGGCGCCCAGATCGAAGCGACCCACGAAACTACGGGTTATAAGTACACGGCTACCTCGAACGAGGCCGGCTACTACACCGTCTCGCAGCTCCGTGAAGGCGCTTACACCGTCAGTGCAAAGGCGCCGGGATTTCAGGAGTTCATCGCACGAAATCTCCAACTCGTCGCTCGGGATCAACGGCGCCTCGACATACAGCTTCAGGTGGGCGCCGTTGAGGTGACGGTGGAAGTCACGGCCGGCGCTACTCTGATTGAGGCCGAAACCGCACGCATTGGCGACTCAAAAGACGCTCGGACGTTGCTCTCGCTGCCGTTGAACACCCGCTCGCTCTACTCGTTCTTGATCCTTTCGCCCGCGGTTGTGAAAGCGAACGGACAGGCGAGCCGCCGGTTCGCTGGGAGCCGCGTGAATCAGTCAGAACAGTCCTTCGACGGGATCACGGTTTCGAACGGCTACGACGGCACTCAGATCAGCCCTTTAGTGAGCTATATCGAGAGCTACGCCGAGGTGCGCGTCGACATGGCCAACAACACCGCCGACATCGGCTCCGTTGGGCAGGTGACTATCGTTTCCAAAAGCGGCGGCAATGAGCTGCACGGCAGCGTCTTCGATTACTACGTGACGCCCTGGTTCCGGGCGCGTAACCCCTTCGCCGCCCAGCGCGCCACCGGCGTCAATCATTTCCCCGGCGGCAGCATCGGCGGGCCCATCCTTCTGCCCGGCGTCTACGACGGGCGGAACAAGTCCTTCTTCTTCTTCTCGTTAGAGACTTCCCGGGGTAGCGTCGCCCAGCAACTGCTCAATCCCACTGTCCCGATCCCGAGTTGGCGCGCCGGTGACTTCTCCGGCCTGTTGCCCAAGACGGTGGTCAAGGACCCATCCACCAAACAGCCTCTGCCCGGTAATCGCATCCCGCCCTCAGCCTTGAACCCGGTCTCCGTAAAAATCCAGGAGATGTTCTACCCGCTTCCCAACGTCGGCGATCCGGAGGTGTTCACCTCGCGCAACTACCTGGAGCAAAAACTGAGGCCGTTCAATCCCAACACGTATTGGACCGCGCGCCTCGATCATCGCTTCTCCGACAAGTCCTTTTTCTTCGTTCGCTATACCTGGGACCGCAGCCACAGCCGCCAGTGGGAAGGCAACTTGCCCACCATCGGCATCCGCTGGCAGACGCGGAACACTCGCGCCGCCAACGCCTCCTACACCCACACCATCCGGCCCAACCTGATTTCGGAAACCCGCTGGGGTTACGCCTTCAACAATAATCCCCGTAACGGGCCGGTTCAAGGACTCGAGTTAGTCCAACAGCTCGGTTTGGTGGGGCTGGCGCCGGACTTGCCGGACATTAATGGAATCTTCGACGTCAGCTTCTCCGGCTTGGGCGTCCAGCGCATCAGCCAAACGCAGTGGCGCCATCCGGGCTTCCGCAATTTCGCCCAGCAGATCCAGCAGCATGTCAACTGGTTCCGCGGCCGGCACAGCCTTAAGGCCGGCTTCATTCTGGATCGGGTCAACTTCCAGGACCAGCAGGCCAATGCCAACCTGTTCGGCCGGGCGGTGTTCTCCAACCGGTTCACCGGCCATCCCTATGCTGACTTTCTCTACGGAATCCCCACCACATCCTACCGCGCCTTCCCGCCGGTGTTGATCGACCGGACCCGGTGGGGCCCCAACTTCTTCGTCACCGACGAGTTCCGTGTCACCCGCCGGCTCACGTTAAACCTCGGCGTGCGCTACGAGCTCAAGCCCACCTGGTCGGAGGCCTCCGACATGCAGGCGCTGTTCGACGTCGGCACCGGCAAGATCGTCGTGCCGGACGGCGGCCTGAGCCGTGTCAGCCCGCTCATGCCGCGCGGTTACGTCGACGTAATTGAGGCGAGCGCCGCCGGCTACGATCCGGACATCCTGCTGAAGACCGATGCCAATAATTTCGCCCCGCGGTTCGGCTTGGCCTGGCGCCCGTTCGGAGAACGGACGGTCGTCCGCGGCGGCTACGGGATCTTCTACGACGTTGTCCCGCGGGCGTTGAGTGCGGGCAGCGTGCCGTTCGTCGTTAACGAGCCGAGCTTCACCAATCCGTCCAACAATCCGGTTGTGATTCTGCCCCGGGTGTTTCCGGAAACCGTCGGCGGGCCGTCCACCGTCAGCCTGCCCTCGGCCGTCCGCCGCGATATCCGGACCCCCTACAGCACCCAGTACAACCTCACCGTCGAGCACGAGCGCTGGAACACGGGGTTCCGGATCTCGTATGTCGGCACAAACACCCGGCAGGGAGAATGGAGCTACAACATCAACCAGCCGGTGCCGGACGAGCGGCCATTCTGGGAAAAGCCGCGAATGTTCCCCCAATACCCCTCGATCAGCTATTTGACCAACGGTGCCGGGCACCAATACCACTCCTTTAATCTCGAGGTCGAGCGCCGGTTCCGTCAGGGCCTGGCCTACCAGTTCTCCTGGGTGTGGGCGCGCGACATCGGTGATCTGGACCGGGGCGCTTCGCCCGAGAATGCATATGACCGTAAGCGGGAGCGGGCGGTATGGACCGATATCCCCACCCACCGCTTCAGCGGCAACGTCATTTACGAGCTCCCCTTCGGCAAAGGCCGGAAATTCGCCTCCGGCGCCCCCCTGGGACTCGACCTGCTGATCGGCGGCTGGGAGTTGTCCACCATCGTCCTGTACAGCTCCGGGCAGTTCCTCACGCCGGCGTGGACCGGTCCGGATCCGACAGGCACCGCCTACACCAGCTCGAAGACCCCGGCTCAGGTCACGATCCGCCCGGACATCCTCCGGGATCCCAACTTGCCCTCCGGCCAGCGCTCGACCGATCGATGGTTCGATCCGACGGCCTTCGCCGCACCTGCGAGAGGCCACTTCGGCACTTCGGCCAAGGGTGTGATCAAGGGACCCTCGTCCAGTGTTCTCCATGCGGGTCTGGCTAAGTGGTTCCGCTTCCACGAGCGCATTCGCGCCCGCATCGAGATTACCGCCACCAACCTCTTCAACCACCCGAATTGGAACGACCCGGCTACGAACATCTCCTCGACGGCAACCGTAGCGACGATCAGCGGCGTCGGAGGCGGTGAGGGCGCAACCCAGTACGACCAGACCGGCCCGCGGTCGTTCCGCGCCGGTTTCCGGGTCGAGTGGTAAGACACGACCCGCGGCTGGATCCGCTGCGGCGCTGACATTGCCCCGCCGCAGCGGCCTCCCGCCCGTAACATTTAACGCCCTAACAGGCTGTGCAATGCCGCCCGCCGGTTGTATAGTGAAGCGCGGACGGGTTTTCTATGCCCAAAAAACAGGACAGCGTGAATATGCCGACGAGCTCCACCCGCAAGTGGTCCGTCACCGTCCGAGCCAGCGGCGTTGCACTGTCGGTATGGATCTTCTACGCGCTGTTCGCCCAAGTCGGCGTGGGGACACTCAACGTCGAGATTCTCGACGATGCCACCGGCCGCATCACGCCCGCCATGGTCTGCGTCACCTCGCTCGAGGACGGCAAGTGGCGGACGCC
>FWWM01009071.1_pt1 | contig 18617 bp, 13 predicted proteins | sample 2228351 | NCBI WGS metagenome assembly FWWM01 (sample SAMEA103939774, study PRJEB20133) | metagenome
ACATGCATCAATAATACCCTAATTCGTAAATTAACATGTGTTCCCGGTAGGAAAAAATTCAGAGGTGACGATTCTTCGGAGTCATGCAACAGAGCGGCGATTCCAAGAACCTTTATATAATAAAAAGCAAGAATTGACTGTACTTCAATGCTGCTCCCCTCAGAGATCGAAGCCAAGTCACTTATCCCTGCCGTTAGGGCGATTCTCGCAAAGAAGCTGATCAAGGAATATGCACTCAAGGAAGAAGATGTTGCCAAAGTGCTTGGAATCACGCAGGCTGCTGTCAGCAACTATGTGCGAGGCACGAGGGGTGACATTGATCTTATTTCAAAGCTTGAATCAGTAAGGGAAGTGATGCGCATGATCGACGATATTGCCAAAGATCTTTCTACAAACAAGGCATACACGCCAAGTACCCTTGCAAGGTTTGTCGGACTATGCAACTACATGCGCTATACGCTTATCATCTGTGATGTTCATCATAGCATCGAGTCGAACATTGATGAAACAATATGCGAACAATGTAGGGGCACGCTTGTGCGTGAGCACTAATTTGTTCAGAATTCTCTTGTTGGCTGACGCACAAAGTCGGTCCCCCTTGACCCCGGGCATATCGCCTTGAGAACCCACACCCGCTTTTGACCCTACGTCATCGCCGTCTGAATAGGAAGGAGTGTTGGTACGTATGGTCGACTTGAAGGGTTTATTCACATTCCTTCTCCTCGGCAGCAGCCCACCCTCATTATTTGTCCATGCGCACCTCGCCTGTACGTGCTCGCAAAGGTGATCCTCATGATGACACTCAGCTTCTTCGGCCAGTACGTCTCGACTTTTTATCCCCATTTGCACCTCACCGCCTCACGTGAGTATCTCTGTTGCTCGGGCATCCTCTTGTAAGGTCTGAATCGCCTGTTGTGAACCTGTCAAGACCTATCCTCCCAAGGTCGGCTTGAATTTCAATGGAGGAGAATCCAACGAGATGGGCACAAGAGGGCGGGGCCGACAGAAGGTGTGTTTACCGAGATGTCAGCATGTGCGGTAGAAGTTGTGGCACGCAGCAGTATAGCTGGGACCCCCATCTGTGCAAACACGTCTCAACACCAGGTAGAAAAAGAAATCATTGCGCTCCCAAAATTGTGAAAGTCAACGATATTCAAGCGAAGTGGCTTGGTGGTGAGCGCTTGCTGCTATCGTCCTGCTGCTGTTGTAGTTGGCCCTTAATCTGGCTCTTTGAGAGTGTGAACCTCTTGTCGTGAGGTATAACATATAGCTTGACAGATGTATTCACCGCGTAGTGGAGCGAGCCGTCCGGGTTCCGATAGTTTGTCGCCACGCCCACCCGTTCGATACCTACCTTTACCTTTACTAACGTGCCATCTTCAAGCTTGAATGTTACTGTGTCACCTCCAACTGTTGAATAGTCAAGCATCCTGAACTCGATCTTGTCAGGTTTGTCCTCACTCATATATGCGCCAGATCATCTCATGAAGGATATAAAAGCCTCATGACGTATCGGCTTTGTTGTACAATTCTGAAAAATCGGTGTTCCCAAGTTTTCCATTACCGGGAACACATGTTAATTTACGAATTAGGGTACTATTGATGCATGTTGTTCGAACATCCTTTGCTTACTTCAAATACATGTAACAAAGCATGTTAACGCCTACTGTTTATATCCGGCGCAGATTGATGGAGAAAAAGATGAAGGCAGTATTTGTAAAAGCACACAGTGCAGTTTCAGTCGATGACGTCAAGTCACCTGAGATTGCGAGCACTGGTGATGTGATAGTCAAAATGCGCGCCTGCGGCCTGTGTGGCTCAGATCTGGAAAAGATCTATGGTGAGTACGGCATGACATCCGGCAGACTGGGGCACGAACCAGCAGGGCAGGTTGTCGCAGCGGGTAGTGGAGTAAAGGATTTTTCACCAGGCGACCGCGTTTTCATTCATCATCATGTTGCATGCTATTCATGTCACTACTGCAAGCATGGCGATCATACAATGTGCCCTCACTATCAGACGAGCAACATCAGCCCCTGCGGATTGGCAGAACAATTTCTCGTGCCAGAGTGGAACGTGTCAAGGGGCGGACTGATAAAGCTGCCAGATAGTGTTAGCTATGATGAAGCGTCGCTAATAGAACCTCTTGCATGCTGCATCAGGGCGTGGAACAAGTGCAACTTCCAGCCCGGGGATGATATTGCAGTGCTTGGTGCCGGCCCGGCAGGATTGATGCATGTGCTGCTTGCAAAAGCGTACGGCGCGCGCAAAGTGTTTGTCTTTGATATCAACGACTTTCGCTTGAACTTTGCCATCAGGTATGGAGTGGAAGCATTCAACTCTGCTGCTCCGGATCTTGCAAACAAGATCAAGTCAGCCACAGATGGCAGGGGTGTTGACGTATGCGTCGTAGCAACTGGCAGCATGAAAGCACTCTTGCAATCGTTTGAACTGACAAGGAAGGGGGGCGACATAATGCTCTTTGGGGTGCCTCCAAAGGGATCGCAGATGTCTTACGACATGAGCAAGCTGTATTCGAGCGAACACTCGATCATACCCAGCTATGCGGCTTCAGAAATAGAAACAAATGAGGCGCTGAAGCTGATAGCAGAGAAAAAGGTCGATATTGCGTCGCTTATCACACACAAGTTTGACATCAAAAATGCTGCAGAGGCAGTCAGGTGCGCGCATGAGGCCAAAGATGCGATGAAGGTAATTGTGACTTCTGGCTAGATACTGTCAAACACCTTGGCTTTCATTGGGTGGCGATATGCCATAAGATCCATTGAAGTGCATGGGTACTAGCTATCTTCACTTGACCGTGCGACTGTCATAAGCTTTTTCAGTAAGGCGATAGTACATCTTACCAAGGACACTCTCAAACTTCCTGTTTAGCATGGAAACAATGTTGCTGACAACATAGGAACTGAAAGCGGCTTTGAAGCTGCCTGCGACACGCTGTACAAGATACTGTCCTATTTGTTGAATTGTAGTGATCAACAGGATTTGGATGTCTTTCTTTACTATATCTCCCTGCAATCAAGTTACAGCCACTGCCTTCTATCATACCTGCGAATCTGATGTTTCTGTCATCTGACAGTGATATTGCGAATAACTATTGGAAAAATACAACGCTTCCTCATCTTTGTTTGAAAAGCAAGGAAATTTCATGGTTGTCATAATTCGCGACCTGGGATAGAAACTTGAACGTCAGTTGACAAGCAGAAGTACAGACCTTATAGATCCCTGTTGTTATCGAGTCTTGTTTCTGGCAAGAGATGGAAAAACTTGCCTTTTTCTGCGAAAACCCTGAATGTGTTGCGATTACATTTTCATATTGCAGTACAGTGTATTGCAGTCTTCTTATAGAAGAATCTACAATATCGTGCCTTCTTGAAAAAATAATAAAGTCAAATAGCTCCGGATGGTGATCGCACGGTGTACTTGCATTCTGGGCGCATGTTGACTAGAACAGACGCCATTGTCCTTCCTATAGTCATTGTAGCAGTAGTATCTACCGCCGTTGCTTCATACTCTTATTCAAGCTATGTGGCTGCCACAATGGAACGTAATGCAATTGAAGAAGTACATGAAAATTCCCGGGTAGCCGCACACGACCTTTCGGAGATACTAAAGGTCCGGATGGAGTCGGTGATGGCAAACCTAATGATCATAGCAAACTCTTCATCTGTCCATGCCCAAGAAGTGTCCCGCGCTCAGTTGACGATGGCTGCTGCTCAAGAATCTACGAGAGACATAACAGACAGCTACTTGTGGCTGGATCGTGAAGGCAGATTGCTATGGTCAAGTTCCTTTACTAACACAACTTTGTATCAGCAGTTTGTGGGAACAGACAGGAGCGACAGACCATATTTCCAGGTTCCAAAGCAGACACTTGAACCTTACATCACAAGCGTGATCGCTTCGCTAGATGGTAGCCCACGGTTTTTCATGTCGCATCCAGTGCTAAGCAATAACGACGAGTTTGAAGGAACAATCGTTGCATCAGTCCAGCCGATCAATGTCGGCCGGTTCCTCCAGTCAAAGATTTCCTCTGATTTCGAGAGCACTACGGGTCTTGTAGATCGCACAGGTACGATACACTACGCCTCAAACGAATCGCAGATAGGGATGAATGTATTCACAGAAGAGTACCAATCGCAGCTGCCGGAAGACCTGAGTGAACAGGTTATGGATTTCTTGAGGCGATCTTTGCAAGGGCAGAGTGGCTTCGAGGACATTACTACCGATGATGCTAGCATGACGCTTGCATACCAGAGCGTGCAAATAGATGGAATAGACTTTGCGATGCTTTACATCATCGCAACTCATACCTTTGAAGAAGAAATAACCCCGATCATAGACAGCCAGAGGACACTCAATACCGTCTTTATCATTGCAGTGGGCGCAATAGCTGGAGCCGTAGTCCTTATGATGGTGTCATCAAATAAGAGGCTCACCCGGCTCGTAGAAGAAAAGACCAGCGAGCTGAGGCAGACGAACGAGTCTCTTATAGAATCGAACATAAAGCTCGAAAGGGCAAATGAGCAGCTCGACGAGCACGATAAGATGCAACGTGAGTTCATCAACATCGCAGCTCACGAACTACGCACCCCAGTACAGCCACTGCTCGGAATAGCGGAGCTGTTGAAAGACAGATCCGAGTCCGAGAAAGCCGGAGGAGTGCTGATGTCAAGAGAAGAGGTCGAGATGCTCGAGCGCAATGCAAGAAGGCTCGAGAAATTGACGCAAAACATCCTAGATGTAACGAGGATAGAGAGCAACAAGCTCGTATTGAATAAAGAAAGGTTTGACATGAATGAAAAGATCTTGAACACGATCAGGGACATGAAGGCCGGACTTACAAAAGACATAACCATCAACTTTCTTCCAGGGCCGCCGCTATATGTGGAGGCCGATATGACAAGGATTTATGAGGTGCTCGCCAATCTGATCGGAAATGCGATCAAGTTCACAAAGGAAGGTGCCATAGATATCGCGCTTACTCGGGAAGGAGATTTCGCCAAAGTTGTGATCACTGATACCGGCAAGGGTATTGATCCAGAAATAATGCCAAAATTATTCACCCGGTTTGTTTCAAAGTCAGAGTCGGGTACAGGTCTGGGCCTATATGTCTCAAAGAACGTGATCGAGGCACACGGGGGAAAGATGTGGGGCGAGAACAACCCCTGCGGGATCGGTGCGAGTTTCATGTTTACGCTTCCCGCGACGAATTAGGAACCCGACAGTTGGTCACTCACATTGTCTTTCACCCAGACAGAATATCTGGTAGAATTGCTGCTGCTGCTGCTATGGCAGGTTCCAGAGCGGATACCTCAGAGCCGAGCACGCTCAACTCGTTTCCTTATCCTCTTGGTGTGAGCAAAAATGTTTAATGATGGATAATTTGGATTGGGGCCAGGGTCAGACTTGAAAAGCACAAGTGCCATAGAAACTATAAATAATAAAAGCAGCCCTTAGACTCCGATAGTTTATGGACTGGGGAATGAAAAACAGGCTATCTCGAATAATCCGCCCCGAAGACGGCCGCTGCCTTATGCTCGCGGTTGACCATGGCTACTTTTTGGGCCCGACAGAACGGCTCGAAGTTCCAAAACGGACAATAGCGCCGCTCCTGCCTTATGCAGATTCTCTGATGCTTACTAGAGGTGTTTTGAGGACATCAGTTGACCCTACGACTGATGTGCCCATAGTGCTTCGAGTCTCTGGTGCTACGAGTATCATTGGCGAGGATCTCTCAAAGGAAACGATCACTGTCTCTATTGAAGAAGCAATCAGGCTGAACGCAGCATGCCTCGCGCTTTCAATATTCGTTGGAAGCAAATATGAACACCAGACGCTTGCAAACCTTGCCAAGCTCGTGGACGAAGGCGAAAAGTACGGAATACCTGTTCTTGCAGTCACCGCGGTCGGAAAAGAAATGGGCCGTGATGCCCGCTACTTGGGTCTTGCATGCAGGGTTGCGGCGGAGCAGGGCGCCCACATTGTAAAGACATACTACTGCGAAAACTTTGAGCAGGTCGTCGAGGGCTGTCCCGTCCCACTAATAATCGCAGGCGGAAAGAAGCTGCCAGAGCCTGATGCACTAAAGCTTGCATACGACTCGATTACACACGGCGCAGTAGGCGTTGACATGGGCAGGAATATCTGGCAGTCCGATTACCCTGTGGCCATGATAAAGGCCGTACGCGCAATTGTACATGAGAGCGCTGATGACAAGGAAGCATACGCCATTTTCCTGAAAGAGAAGGAGAAGGAACCAAATCAAGAGGACTCAAAGATCCTAAAGGCCATCAGCCAATCCGGATCGTTCGACTAGCCTGCCAGTTTTGACAGGTGCTGGTGGATTATTTTCCACCTGCCATTTTTGTCCTTTTTCAAAACAATAGTCGCCCTTGACCTGTTGTTGATCGCTGTTCCACGAAAGCTATAGTCATCGACTATCATGCCTGTTATCTGTATTACAAACGTCGCAATCGCAGAATCTCCCATTATCTCCGTCTTCAGGTCTTCGATCTTAAAGTCATAGTCCGACAAGCTTGCAAACTGAAGCTGCTCAAGCATTAGGGCGCGCTCGAAGTCTCGCCTGTCGTACGGAGGCGAATCGCCGAACTTGGTAAAACCCGGGTCAAGGAACTCTTCTATCTTTTCAATCTCTTTGGTCTTGGCAAGCTGAAAATAATCGTAAATCAAGTCCCGTATCTTGGCAGAATCGGCAGTAGTAGCCACCAATATGGTGTTGTGTGTGAGCATACAGTCTAATAAACTGACTTTAACTTTGTCGGTATCCTGATAGTAAATACTGTTTTTAGCGTAGTACAATAAAGAAGCCCGATGATGTCGTGGTAATAAAATCAATGAGGGCCTGTAGGCCGGCCCCGGTCGGGTGGCTGGCTTTCTGGCAGGGGTTCTATTTCTCGCCATTGCTGGAGTTTGCGTAGGTAGTAGCGCATGAGTGTAAGGCAGGTATTGCTTAAACGACTTCTCATTTTTCGCAATCTCGACTTGTGACTAAAAAACCAGCTATTAGCAATCAGATCGTCTTCTGTATGGACTCTGTGATGGCGGGTGACGAAAGTTAGAGAGGCATTGAAAATATTGCATTAATAGTGCGGGATTCGGCGTTCGTAGCCTTCAGACATGCTGGATTATGTGCATTAATGGACGTTAACTTTATAAATTATATTAGTGCAAATCATCAAAAATGCCTAGGACTGACAGGGAACACAAGGTTCATGTTCTGGTTCTGCTGAGACTTGCCTAGAGCAAACCCTGTCAAGCAAACAAGCAGGCGTTTGCAGCGAGAAATTTGGTGAAAAATAAAATTGGTTGAAATGACTGGCGCAAAGGCGTTGATACAGGCCCTCGAGAAGGAAGGGACAGACATAGTCTTTGGACTTCCCGGAGGCGCGAACCTCCCGATATATGATGCTCTTGTGGATGCAAACTTGAGGCACGTGCTTGTAAGGCACGAACAGTCTGCAGCACACATGGCTGATGGATATGCGAGGATAAAGAGAAGAGCTGGCGTTTGTTTTGCGACCTCAGGTCCAGGCGCAACTAATCTGATTACAGGCATTGCTACTGCATATGCAGATTCGTCCCCAATCGTGGCCGTCACCGGCCAAGTGCCACTTAACATGATAGGGAAAGATGCATTCCAAGAGACCGATATCATTGGAGTCGCCAATCCCTGTACGAAATATGCGTTCCAGCCAAGAATGGCAAGTGAGATCCCTGAGATGGTCAAGAAAGCATTCTATATAGCTGAAAGTGGCAGACCCGGACCTGTACTGGTGGACATTCCAAAGGATGTGCAACAGGCCACTGCAGACATGAAGTTCCCTGATCTCATCAAGGTGCGAGGATACAACCCTGTGGTGGATGCCGACCTTAGCGAAATGAGCAAGGCAGTTGAAATTCTTGTAAAGGCGGAGAGGCCGATAATAATGGCTGGCGGAGGTGTGATCCTTTCTGGAGCATTCTCAGAACTTCAGGCATTGGCAGAGCTACTCATGATACCTGTGGTTACTACTTTCAAGGGTAAGGGTGCGTTCCCGGAGAACCATCCCCTTGCAATGGGTCCGATAGGCATGCATGGACATGCAGAAGCCAACAAGATTATTGTTGAGGCAGACTGCATAGTGGCGGTCGGCGCAAGATTCTCTGACAGGTCTGTAGGCCGCTTTGATGAATTTGGCAAGGGCATGAGCATAATACACATGGATATCGACCCTGCCGAGATTGGCAAGAACAAATCAGTAGACGTGGCTCTTGTAGGCGATGTCAAAGCATCTCTCCGCACGCTCGTCAAGATGCTCTCAAAGAAAATAGCCAAGAGGTCTCCTGACAACCCTTGGCTCAAGCGCAGGAAGGAACTCATACAGTATTACTCTGAGACCCTCAAGGACTATCCAAGGGAGATCACGGCCAAAAAGTCGCTGAAAAAGTTGCGTGAATTGTTGCCTGCAAAAGGCATTGTGACCACAGAAGTAGGGCAGTGCCAGATGTGGGCCTCACTACACTTTGACGTAATTTCACCTGGCACCTTCTTTAGCTCGACAGGACTTGGCACTATGGGCTTTGGCTTCCCTGCATCGATAGGAGCAAAGGCTGCTGCTCCCGATGTACCTGTGGTGGACATTGCCGGCGACGGCTCGTTCAACATGACAGAGAACTCACTCGCAGTATCAGTGCTTGAAAAGTTACCCGTAATAGTATTCCTTATGAACAACTACATGCTCGGAATGGTGGCGCAATGGCAGCGCACATTCTACAACAGACGCTATAGTGGAGTGCACCAACACCATTGCCCGGACTACGTCAAGATAGCCGAAGCGTATGGCGCGCAGGGCATAAGGGTAGGATCGATGCAAGAGCTTGAAAAGGCGATCAAGGTTGCGATAAAGAGTGATGTCGCCACTGTGATAGATATTCCGATAGACCCTGACGAAGATGTATATCCATTCGTAGCTCCAGGTTCCGGCCTCAAAGACATGATAACAGGAGCGTAATTGAATTGGTGACTACCACTACTACAGCATCATCAACAAATGCCGAACATCAGAAAGGGTCATGGTACATTGTGTCTGCTCTCGTGGAAAATAAACCAGGTGTTCTCTTCAGGGTGACTAACCTTTTCCGCGCTCGTAATTTCAATATCGAAAGCATAACGGTGGGCTCGACAGAGCAGAAGGATCTTTCAAGGATGACGATCACAACCAATAGTGATGAGCGCACACTTGACCAGCTTGTAAAGCAGTTACGCAAACTGATAGATGTCGTCGAAGTAAAGGTGCTTGATACTAACAAGACAGTCTACAGAGAGCTTGCGCTGATAAAGATGAAGGCTGTCGACCCGACCACAAGGAGTGAGATAATTAACTATGCCACCATCTTTAGGGGCAGCATCCTTGACATCGGCAAGGAAACGATAACTGTAGAGATAACGGGCACGCCCGACAAGATAGATGCGTTTAAGAATCTGGTCGAGCATTATGGTATTGCGCAGATTTCAAGGACAGGCGTCTCTGCGCTTCCAAGAGGGGTTGAGCTATAATGGGCAACAGTAATGACAACGAAAGGGTGAGGATATTTGACACCACTCTCAGGGACGGCGAGCAGACACCGGGCGTTACTGTTGCGCCCGATCAAAAGGTTCAGATTGCGATCAAGCTAGACGAGCTTGGAGTCGACGCGATAGAGGCTGGTTTTCCAATAGTTTCACAAGGGGAAATGCATGCAATAAGGACGATAGCAAGGCAGGGGTTGAAGGCGGAGATCTGCGGCCTTGCACGTGCAAGCGAAACCGACATTGATGCTGCGATAAAGTGCGACTTGAAGTATGTCCACACATTCATTGCCACGTCAGACATACACATGAAGTACAAGCTCAAGATGGAGCCACAACAAGTGTTGGAGAGAGCGGTAAAAGCAGTTGAATATGCGAAAAAGCACGGCATGCAGGTAGAGTTCTCTGCTGAAGACGCAACAAGATCTGACAGGCAGTTCTTGTTAAAAGTGTTCAAGGCAGTCACAGAGGCTGGCGCCGACAGGATAGACATACCTGATACAGTCGGCTACAGGACACCTGACTATATGGCTGAGATTGTGAGGGATGTCAAGAGCGTGACTCACCTCCCGATAAGCATGCACTGCCACAATGACTTTGGGCTTGCAGTCGCCAATGCGATCGCTGGCATCAATGCTGGAGCTGCGTGCGCCCATGTAACAATAAATGGGCTTGGAGAGAGGGCAGGCAACGCGTCGCTTGAAGAGTTTGTGATGGCACTAGAGATTCTCTACAACAAGAAGCACAACATAAACACCAAACTCATCTACGAGACTTCGAGGTTCGTGTCAAACACGATGGGAATCATCGTCCAGCCAAACAAGGCCATAATAGGAGAAAATGCATTTGGTCACGAGTCTGGCATCCATACTCATGGAGTCATCAACAACCCGCTTACATACGAGCCGATACCGCCTGAGCTTGTTGGTAGGAAGCGGTGGCTCCAAGCAGGCAAGCACGCCGGCGCGCACGGCATCCGGGCGATGCTTGAGGACTTTGGGATCAAGCCAACTGATGAGCAGCTAAGACAGATAGTGGATAAGCAAAAGAACATCGCAGACAAAGGAAAATCCATAACGACTTCAGAGTTGCTGGCGATAGCCGGCGAGATCATGGGCAACTCCAAGTTTGAGGAAAAGTTCAAGCTCTATGACTTTAGCATTTTTACAGGTATGAACGCCATACCCACCGCAGTCATCAGGCTCAATGCTAACGGCAAGGATCTCATAGCTGCTGAAACAGGGGTTGGACCCGTGGATGCAGCACTCAAGGCGATACAAAAGATAGCCGGCGAGATGGCCAACATCAAGATAAGGGACTTTATGCTCGATTCCATCGCAGGTGGCTCTGATGCTCTGGCTGTAGTTACCATCAAGGTAGAGGACAAGGATGGGAACATCGTTTCTGCAAAGAAGTCTGGGGAGGACATCGTCGTCGCGTCTGTACAGGCAATGATGGATGCCATAAACAAGGTGCTGCTAAGACAGACTCTCTACTCTAAGAGCTAGACAGGCTGACGGATGATGATCTGATTGGCAAGATACAATATTTCCCTAATTAGGGGCGATGGTATTGGTCCTGAGCAGATTGCTGCCGCAAAGAAAATCCTTGAAACAATTAGTGACAAGTCTTCAACGAAATTTGAAATAAGTGAAGTCGACGCTGGAGATGGCGCGCTGGCAAAGCACGGCAAGGCATTGCCTGAATCAACCATCGATGTAATAAGAAAGTCGCAGGCATGCCTAAAGGGACCGGTAGGCGAGAGCGCCGCCGACGTGATAATCGTGCTCCGGAGGATGTTTGACCTCTACGCAAATGTCCGGCCCGCCAAGTCATATCCAAACATCCCTTGCCTTTCTGAGAAGGTCGACCTCGTGACAGTAAGGGAAAATACCGAGGACGTCTATTTGGGCTGGGAGTTTAACACAGATGAAAGTACTGTTGTTGCTCTCAGGGTGACGTCAGAACGAGCTAGCCGCAGGATAGCGGAATATGCTTTCAAGACTGCAATGCTCCGCAATAACAAGCGCAGGGTAGTCGCAGTGCACAAGGGAAATGTGCTCCGCAAGGGCGACGGTCTCTTTGCCGCGACCTGTAGGGATGTTGCTAAAAAATACCCCGAGATACAATACAGCGAACTCTATGTTGATGCGTGTTCCATGAATCTGATCCGCAACCCCGAAGAGTTTGATGTTATCGTCACGACCAATCTGTTTGGCGACATCCTTTCAGACGAGGCGGCTCAAGTAGTTGGTGGCCTAGGCATGGGACCGGCAGCCAACATCGGCGAGCAGTTTGCACTATTTGAGCCAGTTCACGGTGCAGCGTTTGACATCGCAGGCAAGAACGCTGCAAACCCATCGTCAATACTGTTGTCCGCAAAGATGATGTTGGAGTGGCTGGGTGACAAGTGCGGCGACAAGGATGCGGTAATGGAAGGAAAACGCATTGAAGACGCCATCGTCAACGCGCTAAGAAGGGGAGAAAAGACAAAAGACATAGGTGGTAGTCTATCGACTACGGAATTTACAGAGCTTGTAGCGAGAGCAATGTACTAGACCTTGCTTTTCTCCGCACACAATAGCAACTGTAATGACTACCAAGGGTCAAAATGGAGTGACAACCATCAAAGCGGCAAGAGCCTAGCTAATGCTTCTTGCCTGCACTAACTTCCTCTTGCTAGCAAGGCAATCTATAAGCGACCATTGTTGATTGTTTATTCAACGAATTATCCAAACGATGCTATGAATAACCTCGTGGTGCCTTCCTCTGCCATGCAAGAAACATGAACACAAACGGTATGGTCATTGCCGCGGTGGCTATGAGCACTGGCTGGAAGGCGGTCGGATTGATTTCAAGGCCGGCCATCTGCATAAAAGGTATTGGAAATACAGTGAACAGCCAGTAGCCGATTATTATCGCAAACAGGTAATAGTTGCGCTTTATCAGCTGGGCAAAGCTTAGTCTGTTAATTTTCCTCCTGTCGCATGTCAGACACTTTGTCGTCGAGCCTGACACTTCGACTGGCACGATGCATGATGTGCAGACCTTGCTTTCGCAGTAGTAGCACTTACGCTCGGCAAATCTGGAACCACAGATCGTGCAACGATGTTTGGTCTGCATGGCGTGTGTTTCATGGGTTAGCCAACAATATTACTCTATCCCGAACAGGCTTTCAATAAGCAACAGCCGCTTTGTTGAGGACTTTCATGGGGTGATACAAGTAATTTTCTTAGCCACTCTCTTGAGTCTGTCGTGTCGGATGACTCCTCACCATACCAGCCACCCTTGTCGGAACAAGCTTTATGTCAATGTGAACGACCTCATGCATGCGCTAGCCAACGAAAATTTGATGGATGAGGATAAGGAGGAATAGAAAAGCATGCGATTACTGAACACATCTGATCTTCGAATCTGTACTCTCTCCCTCGTGATAAGCAGGAATATGATGAAAGAAAGATCTATCAAGTGAAGAAAACATCGCATAAACGGACTATTGCTCATCAGCAAAGCGTCAATCTACGGCAGCAACAACAACATGTTCATGGGGGGTCGTCATGGTATAGGCCAAACAGCATCAACCAATGACTGTCTGTGTCACAGATATTCGACAGATCACCTGAATGAAAAAATTTAAATTTGCTTACTTTGACAGTTGGTGAGGGTTCAAAAAATTCCAACACTGCAACAGACCTACACTGGCTACAAAGCCAAGCTCATTCTAGAAGATGGCAGTGTTTTTGACGGCATCGGCTTTGGGTATCCCTCAGAGATTGGTGGCGAAGTCGTGTTCAACACCGGGATGGTCGGATATACAGAAACGCTGACCGACCCGTCGTATAGGGGCCAGATACTGTGCATGACCTATCCTCTGATCGGCAACTATGGTGTCCCAAGCTTCGACATCAAAGATGAATACGGTTTGCCAAAATTCTTTGAATCAGACAAGATACAGGTCAAAGCGTTATTGATTCATGATTTGTCAGACATTGCAAGCCACTGGAGCTGCGCAAAGACGCTAGACCAGTGGCTCTATGAGGAAAGGGTACCTGGGATTTATGGCATCGACACTAGGGCATTGACTAAGAAGCTGCGAGTAAAAGGAGTCATGATGGGTGCAGTCGTTGTTTCCAAAGAAGAACGAGAGATAACCGACTTGCAGCTGAAAGAGGCGCTTGCAAGCGCGAGATATGAGGGTCTCAACTTTATGCCCGAGGTGTCGACAGACAGACCACAAGAATATGGCGACAAGGACAAGGATTGCATAGTCGTCCTCGACACAGGTGTAAAGTATAGCATAATAAGAAACATCATGCGGACAGGTTACCGTGTAGTACGCCTTCCTTGGGATGCAACACACGAGCAGATAATGTCCTACAACCCAAAGGGGGTGGTAATAAGCAACGGACCGGGTGATCCTAAGGTCTGCATGCCTACGATCAAGACCGCTTCGAAACTAATCAAGGAGTCTACGCCGACGCTTGGGATATGCCTTGGAAATCAGATACTTGCGCTTGCAGGAGGTGCCGACACCTACAAACTGAAATTTGGTCACAGGGGGCAGAACAAACCCTGTATTGACAGGCATAGTAACCAAGTTTATGTGACGAGCCAAAACCATGGATATGGGATCGATCCAAAGACACTTGGAAAATCCGGCTTCAAAATCTGGTTTGAAAACGCGGATGACGACACAGTGGAGGGAATTGAGCACAAGAGCAAGCCTATAATTGCAGTGCAGTTCCACCCAGAGGCATCACCGGGACCGTACGACTGCATGTATGTGTTTGACCGCTTCAAAGAGATTATCGTTAATGGAACGAGCAAGAAACCGACATCATCGTCATCATCAGAGCAGAAACTTCCAAGGAAGTCAACGCGGACGACGGTGAAGAAAAAGACAAATAAGCCATTGAAAAAATCCGCAAAAAAGAAAGGGGTGAAAAAAGGCGCCAAGGGATGAATCGATAAAAAAAGTTCTCGTGCTGGGCAGCGGTGCAATAAAAATCGGAGAAGCAGGCGAGAGCCAGTAAACTGGCCGCTAGTTCGACTACTCCGGTTCGCAATGCCTCAAGGCCCTGGCAGAGGAAGGCATAAAGAGCGTTCTAATAAACCCCAACATCGCAACTATCCAGACAGACACGCGCTTTGCCGACAAAGTGTATCCAGTACCGATCAATACCGCCAACGTTGAAAAAATAATCCAAATGGAAAAGCCCGACTCGATAATGCTTGGGTTTGGCGGTCAGACAGCGCTCAATTGCGGCGTAGCACTGCACGAACAAGGTATCTTGGAGAAATATGGCATAAGGGTGCTGGGCACGCAGATCAAGGGGATTGAAATAACTGAAGACAGACAGCTCTTCAAGGATGCAATGTTAAAAAGCGATGTGCCAGTCCTGCGTAGCTTTGCGGTCAATTCACTGGATGAAGCATTCAAGGCTGCCAAAGAGATCGGCTATCCTGTAATAATCAGGGTAGCATACACGCTTGGCGGGAGGGGCGGCGGAGTGGCATACAACGAATACGAGCTGCAAGAAATCGCGCAAAGAGGTCTCAACCTCAGTATGGTGCACCAGATCCTGATAGAGCGCTACGTCGGTCACTGGAAGCAGATCGAGTACGAAGTGATGCGCGACTACAAGGGCAACAGCGTCATCGTCTGCAATATGGAAAATATCCTTGCGATGCGTGTGCACACTGGCGATAACATTGTCATCGCGCCATCGCAGACGCTCAATAACTATGAATATCATATGCTCCGATCTGCCGCAATAAGAGCGACAAACTACTGTGGCATTGTGGGCGAATGCAATATCCAGTTCGGACTCGATCCTCAATCTGAAGAATATACTGCTATAGAGATAAACGCAAGGCTGTCGAGATCGTCGGCGCTTGCGAGCAAGGCTACAGGATATCCTCTTGCATACATGGCTGCAAAGATAGGATTGGGTTATACGCTACCAGAGCTAATAAATAGAATCACAAAAGCGACCACGGCATGCTTTGAGCCATCACTTGACTATGTCGTGCTCAAGATGCCCCGATGGGACTTTTCCAAATTCGAGCTTGCCACGCGGAAGCTTGGGAGTACCATGAAGTCGGTAGGAGAGGTCATGGCAATAGGCAGGACATTTGAGGAGGTCGTGCAAAAGGCGATAAGGATGTGCGATATGGGCAAGGATGGTCTTGTGGCAAATGCCAGCTCTCCGCCTGCACCCACTCCTGAGGACATGGAGAGGATCGAGCAAGCCCTGATTCATCCAAACGACGAGATAATTTTCCACGTTGTAGAGGCTATGAAAGCAGGCATGTCGATCGAAAGGATCTACCAGATGTCTTTCATTGATCCCTGGTTCCTTACAAAGATAAAGAATATCGTCGACATGGAGGCACAGCTGCGCGATACCACCGGGTTTGATGAAAACATCATCAGGCGCGCAAAAAAATTAGGATTCTCTGATATTCAGATCGCTCGCTGCCAGAATCTTGACGAGATGCAGGTAAGAGCATTCAGGCAAAAGTTTGGGATCAGGCCTGCAGTCAAACAGATAGACACACTTGCAGCGGAATGGCCTGCGAAAACCAACTACCTTTACGTGACATACGGGGGAAATGAAGACGATGTCACGGTGGAAGAGAATGGCAAGAGCGACAGGATGATAGTGCTTGGAGCCGGGCCGTACAGGATCGGAAGCAGCGTCGAATTCGATTGGGGAACGGTAAACATGGTATGGGGACTGAAGGACAATGGCGTGAAGGAGATTTCGGTAATCAACTGCAATCCTGAAACTGTGTCTACTGATTACGATGTTTGCGATAGGCTGTATTTCGATGAACTGACACTGGAGAGAGTGTTGGATATCTGCGAAATAGAAAAACCAACTGGCGTTGTGACATGCGTGGGTGGCCAAACTGCCAACAACCTGACACCGAAATTGGCGAAAAATGGAATCAAAATCATAGGAACAAGCGCCGAAGATGTGGACAGGGCAGAAGACCGCGCCAAATTCGGCCAGATGCTCGACTCGCTGGGCATAAAGCAGCCGGCATGGAGAAAGTTTACTTCTCTTGCTGAGGCAAGGGAATTCGCCGAGCTGGTGGGTTACCCTGTGCTTGTCAGGCCCTCATACGTGCTCTCTGGAGCAGCCATGAAAGTGGTGTGGGGGGACCAGCAACTAGAGCAATTCCTGACTGATGCAACAAACGTAAGTCGCGATCACCCTGTAGTCATTAGCAAATTCCTACAGGACGCAGCCGAAGTGGAGGTAGATGCTGTGTCTGATGGCAGGGATGTCATTATTGGCTCGGTAATAGAACACATTGACAATGCAGGCGTACACTCTGGAGATGCAATGATGAGCATACCGCCGTGGCGCCTGGAAAGAGAGACAATCGATACCATAGTGGAAAACTCTGTCAAGATCGGCAAGGCGCTTAACGTCAAGGGTCCGTTCAACATCCAATATCTGGTAAAGGACGGCGAGGTGTCTGTAATTGAAGCAAATGTCAGGGCATCGCGTTCTATGCCATTTGTGAGCAAGTTCGCTGGCCTTAACCTGATCAGCTTGGCTGCAAAGGCAATGACTGGCAAAAAGCTGCCACCTGCAGCCAAAGATTTGTGGTTGAAAACTACCGGTTTTGGAATAAAGGTTCCGCAGTTCTCGTTCATGCAGCTTGAAGGTTCGGACATTGTGCTAGGTGTGGAGATGCAGTCGACTGGCGAGGTCGCGTGCTTTGGCAACTCGTTCTACGACGCGTTGTCAAAGGCTTACATGGCTGCAGGATATTCGTTACCTTTGACAGGGACTGCGCTGATAACAGTCGGAGGGCAAAAGAACAAAGAGAAGTTACTACCCATAGTGTCACTTATCTCCTCCATGAACTACAAGATGCTTGCGACGGAACACACAGCTGAATTCATGGAGAACAATAACTTCAAGGATGTGCAACTGGTCTACAAGATAAGCGAACCGGACAGAAAACCTAACATCGCAGACTTGCTGTACGAGCGCAAGATCGACTTTATCATCAACATTCCAGCCACGTCCACGATCGAAAAGTACGTAGGGATGCTCTATGATGAATATCAAATAAGGAGGAAGGCAGTCGAGATGGGGATACCTGTCCTGACCACTATAGAGTCTGCCACCTCATTTACAAAGACACTACACTGGCTCAGCAGTAACACGCCGTCTCTGGCGCCGCTACGAAACTATGTGAAACTGGAGTAGCGAGTGTTCCTACTCTGGGTTGATTATTATTTCGACAGTGAACTCTCTAGAATGACTCGATCACTTTAGACCCGATCAGATTCAGAGACAAAATTGAACTACATGTCGCCATCTATTGACTGCGAATCGGAATCGTCCGTGGGACAGTTGAAATGATTGTAGACTGTGGTTCCGTTGATATAGGCGTCTGATTACTACTCGGGCTGATCTTTGACGACCATTTCGCTCTAAATGTCAATATCGTCAGCAAAGGTCGAGCCTATGAACTGTGAAAATTCAGTGTTTACTGTCTCATGAGTAAACAATCGAACAATATCTGCAAGGGACATTGTTGCTGCTGATGTGACTCCTCTTTGCTAAGATGCCAGAGGTCACAGGACTTCCTGTCAGCGATCTATTGTGGTATTACTGTTTTTTGCACATTGCTTCGGCTCTGTTAACTTAGGGTAACTCGTAAAGCTAGGACTGTCCTAGCTTTTTTCATTGCGATATGAAAAGAAAGAGGACAGAGACCCAGCTGTAATCCCATATGCACTGTACTTGCGTATTTCAATTCTAGGAGTTTCAGGCTGGCAGCTAATCCTTGGCACCAATCAAGAGAAGGAGCCATGTTGCAATATGGAAGTGGGTACAGAAATATGCAGATTGTGCAGATAGATTTCGGACAGACAGGCGCCTTGTAAGTACGATATTTGTAGACGAGACCTTGCTTCAGATAGACGGTCATGACTATTGGCTATGGATTGCATATGAACCTGCGCTAAACACATGTCTGGCCATGCATTTGTCAC
>FWWM01007949.1_pt1 | contig 18607 bp, 14 predicted proteins | sample 2228351 | NCBI WGS metagenome assembly FWWM01 (sample SAMEA103939774, study PRJEB20133) | metagenome
CATTTCAGGTTTCTGGACCCCATACGTGGGGTCGAGTAGGGCGGTTTTGTTAACCGCTTCTGAAGCAGCCGGCTCCTTGCCGATGAAATCCCAAGTCTACCAAGCCACCAAGAGAATCTGAACAAGGCTTGGTGGTAGGCTTTCTTACCAAAAGTGCAAGGGTTTCACTCTCAAGGTACCAACGTGGACAAGCCGAAAAGGTTTTCCGGCCCCCGGGTGTCCGTCAATTTTTGCGTGAGAGTAGCACAACTCCTGCTACAAGCATTCTGCCTTTTTTGACAGTCTAGAACATTTGTGCTATACTGATAATCGGTAGCAAGACAACAGGAGGGAGAACGATGAAAGAGGATGGGCGGTTGCGGGCATTGGAAACAACCCTGAACAGCATTCAGAAGCGGTATGGCGAGGGGGCCATCATGCGCCTGGGGCAGGCCGATCACCTGCAGGTGGAGGTCATCCCCACCGGCTCTCTGGCCCTCGACCTGGCCTTAGGGGTGGGTGGCGTCCCCCGTGGCCGTGTGACCGAGGTATTCGGCCCCGAAGGTTCCGGCAAGACCACCTTGTGCCAACACATCGTTGCCGAGGCGCAAAAGATGGGTGGGGTGGCGGCCTTTATTGACATGGAGCACGCTCTGGACCCGGTCTATGCGGCCAAGTGTGGGGTGAACGTGGACGACCTGTACATTTCCCAACCCGACACCGGCGAGCAGGCGTTAGAGATAGCCGAGGCGTTGGTGCGCAGCGGGGCGGTGGATGTGGTGGTCATAGACTCGGTGGCGGCGTTGGTGCCCCGGGCCGAGATCGAGGGGGAGATGGGGGACAGCCACCCTGGGCTGCAGGCGCGGCTGATGAGCCAGGCGTTGCGCAAGCTGAGCGGGGCGATCAAGAGCAGCAACACGGCGATGGTCTTTACCAACCAGTTGCGGCAAAAGATAGGGGTGATGTTTGGCAACCCGGAGACGACCTCCGGGGGCATGGCCCTCAAGTTCTATGCCTCGGTGCGGCTGGATATGCGCCGGATTGAAGCGATCAAAGAAGGCGGAGCGGTGATCGGCAACCGAACCCGGGTCAAAGTCACCAAGAACAAAGTGGCGCCCCCCTTCCGGGAGTGTGAGTTTGACATCATGTACGATGAGGGGATCAGCAAAGAAGGGGATGTGCTGGACCTGGGGGTGGAGCTGGGGTTGATCGAAAAGCGGGGGGCGTTCTACTCCTACAAGGAGGAGCGACTGGCGCAGGGCCGGGAGAATGCCAAACAGGCGTTGCGCGAAAACCCCGCCCTCTGCCTGGAGATCGAAAATGCCATCCGCCGCGCTTCGGGGTTGAGCGAGGTCAGGATTGCCGCTGTGGCTGAAAAGACCGAAATTTAGCCTGAGGGTGAGCGGAAAGATATTAGATCGATAGAGTTTTGCAACTTTATAGACTATGGTGTCACGGGGATTGAGGTCTTGGACGAGACACCACAGCCAAGCATAATGTCGAAAGACCGGGACCGCATTTTTGATCTGCTTATCTGAGGTCCAACAGCAGGGGAACCTGGATGAGCGTTGAATGACCCCCATCTCCATTGGAATGCAGGGATGGGGTTTGACAATAGAGCGGAGAAGCGATACCGCGCACAAGGTGCTGAAGCGAACCTTTGGTAGGAGTTATAAAGGGAAACGATAGCAGAGCTTGTTTCCAACGATCCGCTCGTATGGAAAAACAGGACCGGGGCATTGTTCCCTGGCGAGCGATGTCGAAAATAAGCTCGGGACCGATCAGGCAGACCAGCCATTTATCCGCTTGATCCCGCTCTCCGCCTGACAGACGGTCAGTGTACCGGTATCGGCCATCGCCGGTCTATTTGGCATACCTGGCGTGCCCGGGGTGTTTCCCCTGGGCAGGCCGCTGCGGCTGTGGTGACCTTGTTCACCGCAGCCGTTTTGCGTTTCAAAAGGCTTGGCAACCCTGGGGAGCAGCATGGCCGGCACGATTACGGCGCTAAAAGTACAAAAGAAGAACCGGGATCGGGTGAGTGTCTATCTCGATGGCCGGTTTGCCTTTGGCCTGCCGGCCATCGTAGCGGTCCGCCTGAAGCCGGGGATGTTCCTGTCGGACGCCGAGATTCAGGCTTTGCAGGAACAGGGAGGCGCCGAGGATGCCTACAACCAGGCCCTGGACTACCTGGCCTATCGGCCTCGCAGCCGCGCCGAAATGATCGCCTACCTGCGCCGACGGGGGGGGACCGACGATCAGATCCAAGAGGTCACCGCCCGGTTGGAGCGGGCCGGCCTGCTGGACGATCTCGCCTTTGCTCAATTCTGGATCGAAAATCGAGAACGTTTCCGCCCGCGCGGGACACGCGCACTGCGCTACGAGCTACAGAGCAAGGGGGTGAGCAACGAGGTCATCGAACAGGCACTCGAAGGGGTGGACACCTGGGCTGGCGCATACCGCAGCGCCAGCAAGAAGGCACCGCACCTGGCCCATCTGGAGCGGCCTGCCTTTATCCGCAAGCTAATAGACTATCTGGCCCGGCGGGGATTCGACTATGACCTGGCCCAGGAGGTGGCCGAGCAGTGTTGGGCCGAGCTGGCGATGGGTCAAATGTCGGCAGATGGAACATCGGGTTTCAACTACCTCAAGGAGGATGAGGGGGGCAAAGAGGAGTAACAACGGGTGAGAGAGCGTCCGCTCGCCCCTTGATCGCCCGGCTGCTTGCGAGCAGCCGATAAAAATATTGGAACGTGGTGTGGAAAGGATAAGAAAAAGATGGAAAGATTTATTGTTGCTGTCATGGCCATATTAGTCGGGTTGGTGTTGGGGGTGGTGGTCGGTTATTTCTACTCGCAATATCGGGGCAGGCGAAAAGTTGAAGATGCCCATCTTCAGGCCGAGCGCATTATCACCGATGCCGAGACGACTGCCAAGGAGATGCTGATCCAGGCCAGGGATCAAGTCCATCAGATGCGAGAGGAAGCAGAGCAGGAGGGGAAACGGCGCGAGCGGCAATTGCGGGAAGAGGAAGAGCGGCTGCAGAAGCGGCGAATTGCCCTTGACGAGCGGTCTGAGCAGCTGGATAAGCGTGAACGCACCCTGAGCCAACGCCAAAGCATGTTGGACAAGAAGCACAATCAGTTGGAAAAGCTGGAAAAAGAACGGCTCGCCGAGCTGGAACGGGTGGCCGGTATGAGCCAGGAGGAAGCCAAAGCTCTCCTGCTCCAAACGGTCGAGCAGGATGCCCGGCAGGATGTGGCCCGGGTCATCCGCGAGGTCGAAGCGGAAGCCAAGGAAGAGGCCGAACGGCGGGCCAGGGAGATCATAACTCTGGCAATTCAGCGCGTCGCCTCCGATCAGGTGGCCGAAGTGGCGGTTTCGACCGTGCCCCTGCCCAACGATGAGATGAAGGGCCGGATCATCGGTCGCCAGGGACGCAATATCCGCGCGTTGGAAAATGCGACCGGCGTGGACCTGGTGGTGGACGACACGCCAGAGGCTATCTTGCTTTCCTGCTTCGATCCGGTGCGGCGAGAGGTGGCGCGGGTGGCGTTGAACCGGCTGATCCTGGATGGCCGGATCCACCCGGCCCGCATTGAAAAAGTGGTCGCCAAGGCCAAGGAAGAAGTAGATCAGGCGATCCGTGAGGCAGGCGAGCAGGCTGCCATCGAGGTTGGCGTTCCCGGCCTACGTCCCGAGCTCCTCAAGTTGTTGGGACGGCTCAAGTTTCGGACCAGCTATGGTCAGAACCAGTTGGCCCATGCCATCGAGACGGCGCACATCGCCGGCATTCTGGCGGCGGAGCTGGGAGCCAACGTTCAGGTGGCCAAAGCGGGGGCGCTGTTGCACGACATCGGCAAGGCCGTGGACCATGAGGTAGAAGGTCCGCACGCCCTGATCGGGGCCGATCTGGCCAAACGGTATGGTTTGGCTCCGGCCATCGTCAATTGTATCGCGGCCCACCACGGCGAGTGCGAGTGTGAGTCGTTGGAAGCGATCATCGTCGAAGCTGCCGACGCCATTTCAGGGGCAAGGCCCGGCGCCCGGCGGGAATCGCTGGAAACCTACGTCAAGCGCATCAAGGCCCTGGAGGATGTAGCCAACACCTTCGAGGGGGTCGCCGAATCGTACGCCATCCAGGCCGGTCGGGAGATCCGCATCCTGGTCAAGCCGGATCAGGTGGACGATCTGGCCGCCATCCAGCTCTCCAAGAATGTGGCCAGGGCTGTAGAGGAGAACTTGCAGTATCCAGGGCAGATCAAGGTCACCGTCATCCGCGAGACACGGGCGGTTGATTTTGCCAAATAGGGCGGGATGCCATCCCGCCCTACGGCACCGGTCTGATCCTGAAGACGTGCCGGGAAGGCTTGCCTTTCTGCACAGAATCGGGTACAATATATGTGAGAAGTTGGCAGCCCGATTTCTGGGTTGTAGGGCGGGGTGGCGAGGCCCGTGTGCGCAACAGAAAGGGGGAGTTTAGGGCTCTCGCCGGTCACCTAGTGGGGGAGACAAGGAGGCATCAAGATGGCAGACATTATCAGAGTGGCGGCCCAGTCGAGGTCTACGGCTGTGGCCGGAGCTATTGCTGGCGTCGTCCGTGAGCATGGCCGGGCCGAGATCCAGGCCATTGGCGCCGGGGCGGTCAATCAGGCGATCAAAGCAGCAGCCATTGCCCGGGGATTTCTAAAGCTGGATGGGCTGGACGTGGTGTGCATCCCCTCGTTCGCGGACGTGGAAATCGGGGGGCAGGAGAGAACGGCCATTCGGCTCTCTATCGAGCCGCGCTAGGTGGGAGTGGGCGGGCAGCGGGCCGGCTGCAATGTAGGCTCACGCCGGCCCGTGGTTTTCCCTGCTCCGGCTTTTCCGCTTGCCAGACCTGCAGCAACCGGGCTCAGGAGGCTCGCCGTCGCCGCCGATGGGCCTTGGGCTTGGAAGCTGCGCGGGCCCAATCGCTTAATTCCTGGTAAGAGACTTCGACAATCGCTTCGGTCTCCAGCTCGACGTGAACCGTCTCCTTGATGACGTTCACGGCGACCACCTTGCCACGGCCATGCGGGGTGTCAATAACCTCGTTCCGCTTGGGCAGTTTGCCCCGCACCTCGCTATAATAGTCGCTTTCGTACGCCAGGCAGCAGAGCAGCCGCCCGCACACCCCTGAAATCTCCATCGGGCTGAGGGGCAGATCCTGCAACTTGGCCATTTTGATGGACACCGGTTCAAAGTCGGCCAACCAGGTGGCGCAGCACAGGGGCAGCCCACACCGCGCGATCCCCCCCATCAGCTTGGCCTCGTCGCGCACCCCGATCTGCCGCAGCTCAATGCGGGCGTTGAACGAGCGGGCCAGGTCCTGGACCAACTGACGAAAATCTACCCGCTTTTCTGCGGCAAAGAAAAAGACCAGACGGCTGCCGTCGTAGTTGTACTCGGCCCGAATAATCTTCATCGGCAGGCCGTGTTCCTGCGCCTTGGCGCGGCAGCGTTCTAGCGCCTCCTGTTCTTTGCAGCGATGATAGGCCGTCTGGGTCAGGTCTATGGCCGTGGCCCGCCTCACGATGCCCTTCAATTGACCTACGATTTCTTGATTGCTCACCTCGTGAGGGGGGATGACGACCTTGCCGACCTCTTCCCCTCGAACCGTCTCCACGACGACATATTCCCCGACGGCCAGATCTTCAAAGCCGGTTGGGTCAAAGTAATACACCTTGGCTGCAGGGCCAAAGCGGATACCCGTTACGAATGGCATATTGATTGACAACTCCTTATAGGGCTAACGATGGCAGATGCCAGCGCGGCAGTTTTAACATCAGCCTTTCCAGGGCCAGCCGGCTGTTGACGTTAGCCTCCAGTTGGGCAGCAGCAACCTGTAAAGCCGTGAGAACAGTCCACACCTGAGACAGGGTTCCCTGGCCGGCCAGGGAGCGCAGCTCTCTCTCCCGATCCAGATGGACCACGCCCTGCTTGCTGCCACTGCGCAACAGGAGCAGGTCACGCCACCAGATGGTCCACGCCTCCAGCATGTCGCGCGTTGCGGTTGGATCGCGGCTGGCCTCCCAGGCAAAGTCAAGTCGCTCTACCCGATCCGCTCTCAGAAGCTGCAACAGCCGGTCCAGGTGCCGTTGGTGCTGTTGCAGCAGCGCCTCCTCTTGGCCGGCACGCAAGGCCCATCCCAGCCGGCCCGCCGACAGGCGCGCCAGGAGCTGCGCCCTGTCGGGGGGGACTCCACGCTCACCCAGCGCCGCTTCCACCTGCCGGATAGCGACCGGCCGCAGCTTCAGGCTCTGGCACCGAGACACGATGGTCGGGGGCAGCGACTCAGGGTGCACAGCCGTCAGCACGAGTACCACATGATCAGGGGGTTCTTCCAAAGTTTTGAGCAGGCAGTTGGCCGCTTCGAGGCTGGCGCGGTCCATCTGCCGCAGGATAAAGACCCGATAGCGTCCCTCGTAGGGAGCCAAGGCTGCTTCCCGTTGCAGAGCTCGTACCTGGTCAATCTTGATGCTTCCCCCTGCCCCTTCCCCTTCCACCAGGCGGACGTCGGGGTGGGTGCCCAGGGCAATCTTTAGACAGGAGGGACACTGTCCACAGGGAGGCTCCGGCCCTGCACAGTTCAACGCCTGGGCCAGCTCCAAGGCAAGTTGGGTCTTGCCCACCTGCGGAGGGCCAGAAAAGAGATAAGCGTGTGCCACGCGGCCCCTGGCCAGGCTCTGACCCAGAAGCGCGACCGCCCAATCGTGTCCGATAGTTTGCCAGGCCATACCCTTTTTGTCCGGTTCCTGTTCTTGATAATCGGGCCGGGCCACGTCCGCCGGCCCACAGCCAGGGGGCGTCCCTCAGTCACCCAGTTTGTAGCCCACCCCCCACACATTCTTGATGTAGCAAGGGTTATGGCCGTCGTCCCCGATCGCTTTTCGCAAGCGGCTAATAGCCGATTTCACCGTCTTTCCGCTTCTGTCAACAGGCTCTCCGCTCCCCCATACTTGTCGAAGCAGCTCCTGGACCGAGACGGCCCGCCCCTGGTGCATAAACAGATACATCATCAAGTCAAAATCCAGTCGGGGAAGGTTGATCTCTAGATCACCTTTCCAAACTCGACGGGCATTGCAATCAATAGACAGATCTTTGTACTGCATGACAGCGCGCGGCTGGCGCGCATGGGGGCGCCTCGTCAGGGCCAGGCGTACACATCGCCGAAACTCTTCCAGAGAGAAAGGCTTGATCAAATAGTCGAACGCTTCGCCCCGCAAGGCCTGGATGGCCGTTTTGACCGAGGCGTACGCGGTCATTAGAATTACCTCGGTATCCAGAGCCATGCGGCGCACATAAAGCAGCAGATCGATGCCGGTGACGCGCGGCATCTTGATATCGGCCAGAATCAGATCGTATCTTTGCTGCCGGAGAGATTCTATGGCCTGTTCACCGCTTAGACAGAACTCTGCCTGATAACCATCCCCCTGCAAGATATCCACGATCAGTGTGCAGGTGTCCGCATCATCATCTACAACAAGGACCCGCTTCGAGGATTGCTCCACCCTTTCTCCCCTCCATTTCTGCTAGAACTCAGGCCTCCCCCAGCCTGTATGGTGAGCACCACGGTTGTCCCGTTGCCGGCAAGTACCCCTGCATCCCAACATGGCCTTATTATAAAGACAATGGAATTCCTTGTCAATGTCCGCTCCTGGGAATGACAAACTTTTCGGTCATGCAAAAAATGTTGCATGGCCAAAACTGGACCCTTTCACAACCCTTTTGCAACTCTTTCCGCACCCTTTTCTTGACAAGATATGATATAATATAAATAGATGCTCATATTCGCCAGGGCCGCCATGAGCCGGAGGAGGGAGGTATGGCCGGACAGGTTGCTCAATATACGCTGGATGCCAGGGTTATCCAGCGGCATCTACACCGCCTGGTGACCTATGGGCCATGGGACCTGGACATTGCGTCGGCCATGGCCGGATATGGATATGACGCTGTCAAGTGGGCAGAAGGCGAAGGGGTTCTGGCTGAGTTGGTGTCGTGCGAGCCGTTGCTGGAAGACAGTTTGGCTATGGCTGTCAAGTGGTACAACGAGGCGGCCAAGGTTGCGCGGCGCGCGCTTGCTACCCAGCCCCACCTGCTGGACAAGCTGGGGGTGCGGGAGGTGGCTCTGGAACAGGCCTGAGGATGGCGCTATCCCCGGCGCCGTTTGAGTTACGGTTCGGGCCATAGCCCAGAACCGACCCGGTGTCGCACTCGATTCCCCTGGGGTGTGACACCGGTTTTTTTGTTCTTTTGCCATTCCCAGAATGTAGTAGGACAACTCCTGCGGAGTTGTCCTACCCAAAACTCTCTTGGTGGAGTACTAGGGGCCTTTTGTCTCGGCCGCGATGCGCACCAGATCCACAAAATCGGGTTTGAGGCTGGCGCCGCCGACCAGCGCCCCGTCAATGTCGGGGTGGGCCATGAACTCGGCGATGTTGGCCGGGGTGACGCTGCCACCGTATTGGACGCGCACAGCCTGGGCTGTGGCCTCGTCGTATAGACGGGCAATGGTCCCCCGAATGGTCAGGCCGATAACCGCCCCTGCCCCTGCCGCCGTGGCCGCCTTGCCCGTGCCAATGGCCCACACCGGCTCGTAAGCGATGATCAGCTGGCTGACCTCGCCGGCCGAAAGGCCTGCCAGGCAATCGCGCACCTGCCCGCTGACCACCGCCTCGGTCTGGCTGGCGTCGTACTGCGCCTCCGTCTCGCCCACACAAACGATGGGCGTCAGGCCGTGGGCCAGGGCGGCGCGGATCTTGCGGTTGACCCCCTGATCGGTTTCGCCAAAGTAGGCCCGTCGTTCCGAGTGACCCAAAATGACGTACTGGCACAGCTCTTGGATCATCGCCGGCGCAATCTCGCCGGTATAGGCCCCTTTCTCCTCCCAATGCATGTTCTGGGCACCCAGGCCGATCTCGGTCGCCTGGAGCAGATCTTTGACCGTCGCCAGGGCGGTAAAAGGCGGGCATAGCACCCGATCTACCCCCTTGATCTCGTTCAGCCCGCGGCGGATGCTCCGTACAAAGTCGGTCGCCTGGGCGATGGTCATGTTCATCTTCCAATTTCCGGCCAGAATCGGTCGTCGCATGTTGTCACCTCACCCGTTGGATTTCGCGGGCTATTATACTGCAAAATCGACATGCTGTCACAATCGAGCAGGTATCCGGCTTATTCCTGGGCCGTGCCCTCCAAGAGCGATTCGATATAGTGATCTGTCACCCGCCGCGCTGCCTGGATGGCCCGGCGCTTCTTCAGCATCTTGGGCCAACCCAGCAGGCCGGCGATCTGTCCCCGCAGCCGTGCCCGTGCCGCTGTGCCACGCCAGGCGCGCAGTGCATCACGGCTGATATTCAATTGGGCACGGACGATGCGCGGCCAATATTTGCGCAATAGCGGCGCAGGATAGTTCTTGGCAATGACCCATAGTGTGTTGCGTCCGGTGTAGAAACTGGCCAGGGGGCCGCCGCCAGTGGCGCTCAGCTTGTGGTAAACCACTGCCGCAGGGGTGTACCAACATTTCCAACCGGCCAGTTGCGCTCGCCAGTTGAGGTCTACATCCTCACAGTACATAAAAAACGATTCATCAAAGAGCCCCACATCGTCGAGCATGGTCCGTCGGTAAGCCACTGCCCCTCCACAGCCGCCAAAAATCCAGCCCGGTTCGTCGAACTGCCCATCGTCGCGCTGCCACACGCCGCGATTGAAGGGGATGCCATCCACGCCGTAGCCATCGCCCGCCGAGTGGAGGGTGTCGCGGCGGTCAAAGAGCAGCATCTTGGCCGCGGCCATGCCTGCTTCGGGATGTGCCTGCAGGGCCGTCACCAGCGCCTCCACAAAGCGGGCCTCTACCTCGGTGTCGTTGTTCAGTGAAATGCACACCTCGCCGCGGGCCAGGCGAAAACCGGCGTTGTTGCCGCCGGTTAGCCCCACATTGCGGTCCAGGGCCAGCAGCCGCACTTCGGGATACCGTTCGGCCACCAACGCCTGAGAGCCATCGGTCGAGGCGTTGTCCACCAGGATGACTTCAAGGGAGGGGTAGGTCTGCGCCCGCAGCGCCTCCAGGCAGATGGGCAGGTGGTGTGCGCCGTTCCAGTTGGGGATGACGATAGAGGCGAGGGGGTATTGGATCTTGTCGAGGTTGGTCATGGGACTGCATTCTCCAATCCCTGACCCTGACGAGCCGGAACCAAAAGGAATACCTTACCAAGTCACCAAGACGCCAGGAAAACCTAAAAAGGACTTGGTGTCTTGGCGATTTTCTTGCTCAATAGGTAAGGACTTCATCGGTCAGGTGCTAATGCTCGTCAGGGCAAAATACTCTTGCAACGCTTCCTGCCAGGGGCGGAGGGTGATGCCCAGCGCCGCACCGACAAAATTTTCCAAGGGGGCATACAGCGGCGGCGGCGCAAGCCGCTTCCACCGGTCGCTGGTGATCGGCTCGACCTGCACGGCACTGCGGCCGGCCAGTTCCAGGATTTTGCATGCCCACTCGTAGCGAGAACAGAAACCGCTGTTGGTAAAGTGAAAGATGCCGAAATGCTCCGTGCGGATGAGGCGGGCGATGGCAACGGCCAAGTCGGGCGCGTAGGTGGGGGCACTCACCTCGTCGGTCACGACGCGCAGCGCGCCATACTTGTCGGCGGCAGCGATGATTTTCGTCACGAAATTCGTGCCCCCTGGGGCATAGAGCCAGGCAGTGCGCACGATGTAGAAGCGGTGGAGGAGGCTGCGCACATAGAACTCGGCGGCAGCCTTGGAGCGGGCATAAACACTGCGGGGGGTAGGCGTATCCCACTCGTAGTAGGACCGGCCCAGCCGACCGTCGAATACGTCGTTGGTGCTGATGTGGACCAGCGCCGCGCCGCAGCGCCCACAGGCCAGGGCAACATTCTGCGTGCCCAGGACGTTGACCCGAAAGGCTCGCTCCGGCTCCCGCTCGCAGCCGTCTACGTCGGTCATGGCTGCCGCGTGGACGACCACATCGGGCTGCAGATCGGCCACCGCGCCCAGGATCGCCGTCGGGTCGGTGATGTCGTGCTCCGGCAGGTCGAGGCCAAACAGCTCCTCACCGGCCAGGGCCGTCTGCAACGCCTGCCCCAACTGCCCTTTATGCCCTGTGATCACGATGCGCATGAGAATCTCCTCCGTCGTTTTTTACGTTTGACACTCGACGCATCACGGCACCCACGAAAGCCGCTCGCCGACCGGGTCCGGATAGGCATCACCGGTAGCGAGCACCTTCTGCACCTGGCCTGATCTGACCTGCAAGATGTACAACGCCCACGCTCCGTCGCGATTGGAAAGGAAAGCTAGCTGCTTGCCGTCTGGCGACCAGGTGGGTGCGACATCGGCGGCGGGATGATCGGTCAAGCGCGTCTCCCGGCCGGAGGCCAGGTCCACCACATATAGCTCCCAGTTTCCGGTGCGGGCCGAAATAAAGGCGATCTGAGAGCCGTCGGGGGACCAGGCCGGTGCGGTGTCACTGGCATCGCCGGTCAGGCGGGCTGCGTCAAAGCCCCCGGCCTTCATCACCCACAGGCCACAGTTGTCGCCACGTGGGTCGCAGCCGTGATAGGCCAGGCGCTCGCCTCCTGTCCCCCCCTCGGCTGCGGCAGGCGACCAGGTTGGCATCTGGCCGAAGGCCCATTCCTCGCCTTCGCCCCGGTTTTCGAGCGGCGAGATGGCATAGATGCGCCATTTGCGGTCACCATGCTTGTTGGAGGCAAAGATGATCTGCTCGGCGTTGGGTGACCAGGCAGGGCTTGTATCCTCCCCATGAGCGGTCAGCTCGCTGACCTTGCCGGTGCGCAGGTCCAGGATGCTCAGCCCCAGGTGTAGGGGGTCCAGGTTGCGGAAGACAAGCCGCTTGCCGCCGGGAGCCAGGGCCGGCTGGCAGGCGTTTTCCACCAGGAGCTGGGCTCCTCCCTGGGCCAGGTCCACCAGGTAGAGGTCGTAACGTTGGCGAACGGCATCGTAGCTGGTGAAGGCGATCTGCCCCTTGCCGGCCGCCTGGGGGGTGGCTGTGGGCGTCGGTGTGGCCTGGGTAGCGGTTGCCGTTTCCGCTGTCGGCGATGCGCCCCCAACCGATCTGGTAGCCGTGGGTGTGGCACGCCGGGTTGGGGTGGGTGGTGGAGCTTCGGCTGTGGCCTGGCAACGCATAGCGGCGTCATCCCGGCTGTCCACGGTGGTCTCCAGCGGCAAGACCTGGACTGCGGCCGCATATTCATTGGCCGCTCGACACCAATCCCCCTGGTCGGCAAAGGTCTGGGCGTAGAAGGTGTAGGCATCGTGCAGGCGGGCCTGCACATCTTTGTAGCCAGGGGCCAGGGCATAGAGGCCTTTGAGCGCCTGGACCGTCGCTCCCCAGTCGCGGCCCCAGTAGCTCAGGGCGGCCTTGTACAGATGGGCCAGGTTGATCTGCTCTTGGGCGGCTGTATCACCCGGCTTCAGGGTCAACACCAGCTCAAAGTGACCGATGGCTTCATCAAGGCGGTCCTGGCGCACGGCATTCAGTCCCAATTGGTGGTGGGCTGTGGCCAGCATCGTTTCCACGTTCTGGCGTTGATACTCGTTGTCCAGCCCGCGCAGCTCGTCGAGGACGGCCACTGCCTGTTCCAGATTGCCGCTTTCATAGTGGGCGACCGCCTGGCGATAGAGCAGCTCGACGGCATCCAGTCGCGTCTCAGAGGTGGGGCGGCTTTGCGCTTTGACCAGATCCTCGGCTACCCGCAGTTGGGCGCGGGCGTCGCGCAGGCTTGAGTCGTGGCGCAAGGCCAGCTTGAACTCGGCAATGGCCAGCTCATAGTCGCCCTGGGCCAGGTGCGACAGCCCCACGTTATAGTGTTCCTGGGCAATCCGTTGGTTTTCCAGCGCCCGGTCTCTCAGACCATCGTAGATGCCCAACGCCCCCAGCACCAGCACGTAAACCAGCAGCAACACCACCGCCAGCGCGGCGACAAAGGTCCACAGCCAGGTGCGGGGCCGATGCGGGGCAGTATGGGCATCCTGTACGTCCAGTTCTTCAATCGGCGGCAACGTGGCAGGGATAGGAGCCCACTCCTCAGCTTTTCTCTTACCCATCCTCTTGTTCCTGCCGTTGGCACCAGATCACAGTTCTGAATCGGCTTGAATCCGTTTCATCCGTTCTCATAATCTGTTGACAGATCTTCCTCCCAACCGTTTTAGAAAACCTGCATGGGGGTTGCTGTAGGCGTTGGGGTAGAGGGCGTGAGGGGCGGCGTGCAGGTAGGTGGCAGCGTCGGGATGGGCACCATCTGCGCAAAAGAGTTGTTCCCCTCGTCACTCTCCTGAACCTGAGAATCCACGTCCACGGTCACCCGGTTTTCCCCACCATATTGGTAGCCCTCGAACCAGAGGCGGATCGTCTCTCCGGCGGCCAGTCCCCCGCTCACCTCTTGCCGGGCACCATTGGCTTCGACGACAAAGGGGCCGGCTGCCCCCTGCCCGACATTCTTGATCAGCACGCTCAGACCGAGCTGTGTGGAGGTATAGTTGCAGGCTCCACCCGTCTCCAATTCAATGGCGACGTAGCCGACCAGGAGGTCGGGCCGGGCAGGTAAGGTCTCCTGGGTCGGTGGCACGGTGGTGACAGGCACGGTGGCAGGCAAGCCAGGCACCGTGCAACGGTTAACAGCCGCAGTCAAAAGCAAAATCAAAAGTGTGGCCAGGAGCCGTATTCCAACCCCCAACCATCCACCGGAGCCAGATGTTCCCCATTCTCCAGTTCTACTCATGGGGCTCATTATACCATGTTTGGGGTAGCACGCAAGTCACCCGCTCTGAATGCCGTCAGCCCTAGCAACAACAGCGCCACCCCCGACAGAGCCATAGCCCAACTGCGCAGTGGCGTCAAGCCAAAGGTCAGTACAACCTCATGCACACCCGATTCCAGTGCCAGGTCCATCAGTCCATACGGGTTCTGGGTGGTCACAGGGCGCGTCTGACCATCTACTGCCAGCCGCCAGCCGGGATAGTAGAAGGTGGCCACCCGCAATTGGGCCGATCCGTTGGCCTCCAGGAGCCACTCGTAGCGTGTGCCGGTCAAATGGCTTTTCAACACGCGCACTTGCCCGCTGAGGAGTAACAACCGGTCGGGAGGGGCCGGCGTTGGGGGCCGCTGCGTGACCCATCGCGGTTCATATTCGCCCGTAGTGGTCACTTCCAGGCCCTTGCCGGCAATGGCCGCCGGGGCAAATTCGGCGTCGGTGGTGTTGTAATAGCCTTCCGGTTTGGCGTGGACCATGCCGGTCAGCAGCAGCCCGGCCAACACAGCCCCCAGCAGCCAGCGGCGATGCCTGGGTTCCTGGACGGCCAGAAAGGGGACGCCGCAGATGAAGGCCATCGCCACTGCCGCCAACACCAGGATGCGCCATGGGAATTCCAGGTATTGCAGCAGCGGCAGCGCATCCCACAGCCACAGAGAGTTGTCGGTGACCAGGAAAACGGTCAGCCCCAGCAACCCCAAGAAGAACCAGAAATGATCCCAGCCCGATCCTGCCCGGCGCAGCCGATTGCCTTGTCTCCAGGCCAAAAGCCCCGCCGCTACCAGCAGGGCCAGATGCACCGCTCCCAACCCAAAGCTCATGCCATCCTCCGGCCCCGGTAGCGAAAGGCCATACCCCCACGGCGAATAGACCAGTTGATGCAGGTAAACAAAGTGGTTGCGGTAGTTCAGATAACCGCTCAGCAGATGGTGGGTCTGGACCCAATGCCGCTCGGCCAGGGCAGGCACCCAGAAAAAGGCCGCCAGCCCCAGCCCCAGGCCGATGGCCCACACCCCACGCCCCAGCACCCGCCAGCTTTTTGCCCGCCAGGCCAGGAAAGCCGCATACAGCGCCAACGCCGGCACGGCGATGAGCGCCACCGGGTTGCTGCTGAGCAGGATCAGCGCCGTCGCGGCGGCGGCCACGGCCAGGTGGCGCGCCTTGCCCTGCTGTCCGCTGCCAACCCAGCGATACAGCCCCCATAGCGCCCAGGGGATAAAAGCCATCGCCGTATAGTCGGCCAGCGCCTGGCGCACGTAGAGGTTGGTCAGAGTGAACGGGGCGAACACATACGCCACACCCGCCGCCAGGCCTCCGGCTCGGTCAAAGAACTCGCGGGCGTAAAGGTACATGCCCGTCCCGGCCACGGCCAGCAGCGTCAGGCAGGCCAGGTTCAGCGCCGCCACGACGCTGAACCCCAGCGTGTGCCATGCCGATGCCAGGTAGTAGATGAGCGGCGGGTTGAAAATGAAAAACGGCTGGCCGTAGCCGCTCGACAGGTCGGGTGCCCAGCGGGGAAGGATCTGGCCTTCGCTCAACCCGCGATAGAACTCGATGGTGCGCGGCAGGTATTCAAGGGCGTCGTGGCCGGCCATCTGCTTGAGTTGTAGGGTGGGCAGCCCGGCGAGGAGGATGAAGAGGAGAAGGATTGACAATTGACGCTTGACGATTGACGTTTGACGTTTGACGTCTGACGCTTGACGCTTGACGCTTGACGTTTGACGATTGACGTTTGACGTTTGACGTTTGACAACCTGCTCCGCTATGGCAGCCAGCAGCAGCGCCCCAAGCCCGGCGAGAAGCAGCCAGAGGCGCAGCGCCGGCGGTTTGTAGCGCAGCTCGGCCCGGTGTTCCCCCGGCTCCACGGCCACTCCGACAAAGCTGGGGGCCAGCATCTGCGTCTCGGCCGGTTCTCCATCCACCGTCGCCCGCCAGCCGGGGTGGAAGGTGGCCTTGAACAGCAGCCAGCAGGGGCGGTCGGCCTCAAACTCGGCGGCGTAGAGGTTGCCTGCCACCTGCTCATCCAGCATCCGGCCGCATGGCTCATGTTGGGGCAGGGGCAGGCCCGTCAAATACTCTGGCGCAGCGTTGAGGGGGAGCGTCAGGCCCTCTGCCGCCGGTTTCGCCCCAAGGACAATGGCCGGGTGCTGCCGGGCCTCCACCAGGCCGCTGTGCAGCCAGGCCCGGGCCGCCTCGAACCAGTCGCGGGGGTTTCCATAGAGGGTCACGTCGCTATCCACCAGGTCGAAATAGCCGGTTGTTTCTACCTCGTACAGGCGGTGGCGACCGTGGGCGGCCAGGAATCGGGCAAAGGCCGGGGCCGGCTGGCCGTCGGGGGTGATGATGTAGCGCAGATTGAACAGGTTGAAAGTCGCCGGGCGGCTCTCGTCCAGGTAGCCCTCAATGTCGGCGTTGAGCGACAGGGCGTGGTACAGATAGCCGGGGTTGTCGATCCGGTTCGCCGCCAGCAGGGCATAGACCGGCACGCTGCCGATCCTGTACTCCTTGCCCCAGTTGGCTCCCCGCCCGGCATAGACCCGCGCCGGCGGCAGCGCCCTGAGATCGGCCAGCAGCCGGTCCCACTGCCCGCCGTCAGCCTGGAATGCGGCCTGGCTCTCCCGCATCCAGCGGGCGTTGTAGGAGGTGTATTCGATCCGCTCCAGGTAGGCCGGCAGCAGCAACCCGGCCGCAGCCAGCCCGGCCAGCGCCGTGAGCCACACCTGGCGTTTGCCGGTCAGCCCTTTGGCTGCCTGCTGGATCAGCCAGGCCAGACCCACGCCGGCCAGCCCGATCGCCCCCAGGTGGACCGGCGCGATCAACCGGTGCAGGTGCAGGTCTCGGCTGAGCGGCAGCAGATTGAGCAGCACCCCCCACGTCGGCCGGCCAAAGTAGAGCAGCAACCAGAAGAGGGGGAACAGCACCAGCAACCGGTAGTGCTCCCCCTGCTGCCGGCGGGCGATGCACACCCCCACCCCCAGCGCTGCCAGCAGCGTCAGCGACGGGAAGCGGCCATAGTCCAGCAGATCGCCACGGACCAGCGCCCGCAGCGTCCACTCCCAGCCGTAGGCGTTGTACTTGCCCGCGTCCTCCCATACACTGCGGTTCATATACAGCCGATCGGCGATGAACGGCACCAGGAAGTAGGCCGACGCGGCCAGGGTCAGCAGCCCGACGATGGCCAGCCGCCCGGCTCGCCGCCACAGATCCCTGCCTCCGCCCAGCAGGGCGATCAGCCCGCCAGTCAGCAGCGCGGCGTAGCCCAGCACGGTGTGAGACAGGATCATCCCGGCCAGCAGCAGCCCGGTCCCGGCATAGCCCCGTCCCCGGACCAGCGTGACATACAGCCCGGCGATGGCCGGCCCCAGCAGCCACATCCCCCACAGCTGGGTATACAGCCCATAGCCACGCCACAGGTAGCTGGCCCAGTCCAGCCCATACAGCCCGTTCGTCGCCAGCAGCGAGCTGACGACACCGGCCAGCGCCGATGGCACCGCCGCAAACCCCAGTCGCCGCCCGGTCCAATAGAGCGACAGGGGAAAGGTGCTCAGCAGGAGCAGTTGGACCCAGTTCAGCACCCTCTGCGCCGGAACGGCCCTGCCCAAAGCCGCGTAGATCAGCGCCGTGGCCACGTGAGGCAGGTGTTGATAGTGATGGAACAGCGGATAGCCCTCGACAAAGGTCGGCACCCACGGATCGGTCGGGTCTTCGCCTCTTTCCAGCGCGTCGGCGGCCCGCTGCACCAGCGCCAGATGCAGCGTGTTGTCGTTCAGGGTCGGCGTCTCAACCGCCACCTCAGGCCACAGGACGGTCAGGTTAAAGGCCACAGCCCCCAGCAAGAGCAGGGTTGCCAGCAGGGCGCTTTGTTTCATCACCGAATCATCTCCCAATCCCATTGTAACACAGGTGCTCGGCCTGTCAAAAATGGCGGGTGCAGGCTTGATTTTTCGCCCCCTGTGTGCTATAATAGTTATGGTGTTAATGGTGTTGCTCCCTGTGACGGTTCAGAGGGGAGAATCCACGCTTCAGACGGGTTGGCCGGGTCATCGTTGTTCCCCACAGACCACAAAGGCCGGCCTTTTCCCTGGAAAGGAGGTGAGGACCTCACGGCTATATAGCCCATTGGCATCCCCGCAGTTAAACGAACGGACTCTGCCTCATGGCCCTTTAATGAAAAGGAGGTGTTCAAAATGAGGAGAAAAACCCTATTTCTTTTGGGGTCGGTTAGCATCATCCTCGCCTTACTCGGGGCCACCGGCACCCTGGCCTTTCAATCACCGAGCGGCACCGTGCAGGGCGGTGCGCCGGACACCTTTAACTATCAGGGCCTTCTCCTGGACTCGAGCGGCAACCCTGTTGCCGATGGCAACTATACCCTCACCTTTACCATCTATGATCATGAGACCAGCGTCGATCCCACCCACAAGCTGTGGACAGACACCCAGACCGTCCAGGTCCAGGGTGGGTTGTTCAACGTCCGGCTGGGGCCGTTGGGCGACACCTCGTGGGCGGATGGCCGCAATCTGTGGCTGGGCATCACCGTCGAGGGGGAAAGCGAGATGGCGCCCCGTCAGCAGTTGGTCAGTGTGCCCTATGCCCTGAACGCCGGCGACGTGCGCAACGCCAACATCCACCCCAACAACATCTATGTGACAAACTGGGGTCTGGTGGTGGATGCGGACGGCTACTGGCACGGCCAGCCGATCTCCGGCACCGTTGGCCCAACCGGCCCCACCGGGGCGACCGGTCCACAAGGCCCCAGTGGCCCCACTGGGCCGGCAGGGGCGACCGGTCCACAAGGCCCAAATGGGCCGGCAGGGGCGACC
>FWWM01009076.1_pt1 | contig 18602 bp, 17 predicted proteins | sample 2228351 | NCBI WGS metagenome assembly FWWM01 (sample SAMEA103939774, study PRJEB20133) | metagenome
AGAAAAAGATAGAGGTCAAACACATGCGATAAATAAAGGTTTAAGAAAAGCAACTGGTGATATATTGGCTTATTTGAATAGTGATGATACTTTAGAATCTAAGACATTATTTAAAGTAGCTAAACTATTTACTGACAATAAAAAAATAAAAATAATTTATGGTCAAGGTAAACACATAGATGAAAAAGATAAATTTATAGAAAACTATCATAATGGTTATATGGATTTTTCTAAAGTTCAATCTTCTAATGATATTTGTCAACCAGCTTTATTTTTCAAAAAAGAAATCTTAAAAAAAATTGGCTTTTTTGACGAGAGTTTAAATTATGCTATGGACTACGAATATTGGATAAGAGCAGCCAAAAAATATAACTATAAATTAGTGTATATTGAAGATTTTTTTGCGAATTCAAGATTATATGTTGAAACAAAAACTTTATCTCAAACAAAAAAAGTTATTTTAGAAGTGTTTAAAATACAAAAAAAATATTACTCAGAAGTTCATGACGATTGGATAGTTTCTTATGCCTATCAATTGTTAAAAAAATTATTAAATCAAATTTTTTTTATAAGATTATTTTTTTATCCACTAATAATATTCATGTCTCTAATTTTGATATTGATAATTAATAAAAGATTCCCATATAAGTCTACTCTAAAATATTATAAGAATTGGATAAAAAATTTTTTTAAAGAACTATTATCATTACCATTAATAATTAAACATAAATTTTTTCAAAAATACGAAGAAATAGCTATTTTATATCAACATAAACCAAAAAAAGCCTATATAGAAAAATTTCCAAAAGAAATATACAAAACTAAAAAATTTTTAAAAATCTCCATCATTACTCCCTCTTACAATCAAGGTAGATTTTTGGAAAAAACTATTAAAAGCGTAATAAATCAAAGATATCCAAATTTAGAATATATTATTATAGACGGCGGATCAACCGACAATAGTTTAAAAATCATAAAAAAATACGAAAAATACTTAAAATATTGGGTATCAGAAAAAGATAGAGGTCAAACACATGCGATAAATAAAGGTTTAAGAAAAGCAACTGGTGATATATTGGCTTATTTGAATAGTGATGATAAATTAATGGATAAAAGTTTATTTTTTATAAATTACATTTTTCAGAAATATAAAAATGTAGATGTTGTATACGGCCATAGAATATTAATAGATACTAAAGACAAACAAATAGGAAGATGGATAAATTATCGACATGATCCAAAAGTTTTAAGATTTATTGATTATATTCCTCAAGAAACTATGTTTTGGACTAAAAAAGCTTGGATTAAGGTAGGAAAAAAACTTGATGAAAAATTTAAATTTGCTATGGACTGGGATTTAATAATAAAATTTTTAGATAAAAAATTAAAGTTTAAAAGATTACCTTACTTTTTAGGTTATTTTAGAGTCCATCAAAAACAAAAAACTCAAAATAAAAAAATTAATAAAGAAGTAGAATATATAAGATATAAGCAGTTTAAAACCAAAATTCCTCAACAAGACATAGATAAACTTTTGATTAAATATCGCCGAAAAGCAGCTATTATATCTTTTTTATTTGATTTAGGGATAAGGATTTAATTTCCCTTAACAAAAAACTCTTCGCTATTTAATATATTTTTTAAAATAGAAATTCTATTTAAGTCTGAAGCATTAATCCATAAATTATTCTCTCCATCAGAAGATGTTCTTTCTAAATATTTTGTATATAAACTTCTTATAAATTTATAATTTGATTCATAAGAGAATACAAAACCATAGGCGACTTGATCTTTTGTTTTGAGATTTCTGTTTAATTGATCAATCCAATAATAATATCCATCATTATCATAATTTCTATCTAATAGATCTTTATAGAGATTTTCTACATATAATTCATTAGTCGGATATTTATTCTTATACTCGGAAGAAGTTGAAAAATAATAAAATAAACTATCATAATCTCCATTATTTTTAAGGTAATTTTTCCATCCATTTAATCCTGAAGTGTCTGGATTTCTTTTTAAAATTTTTTGATACACATTAGTCAAATATTTATTTAAATACTCATCTGAATTAACAAATCCATTGATTATAGAATACTTGTTTAAAGTTGAATTAAAATAATTTAACCAAGCATTTAAACCTGTATCGTCGTAATTTCTTTCCAAGACTTTTAAATAAAGTTTTTCAATAAATCTTCTTCTTATATTCATCATATTCTCCAAATTTAATTTTTTATTGGAAATATAGTAATCTGTTGAAATATTATCACCTAAATTATTTAGTAAATACTTTAAACTCCAAGAAGAACTAGTAAAATTTAAGTTATTTGTTAAATATAATCCTAATGCCCCGCTTACCATAGGAGCAGAGAAAGAAGTACCACTCACTAAATTATAAGGATAAACAGGTATATTTTCACCTGGTGCAGCCACTGTAATTACTGAATATCCACTATCATAATTAGAAAATGAAGATCTTTGATTTGAAAAATTTATAGAAGCTACATTTATTTTATTTGGAATATTTTTCCCTTCAACATAATAGTAAGCTTGATTTCTTGCAGTTGAATAACAATATGGATTACTTGAACCACATTGGTTTATACATTGGCTTTGCGTTAAGCTACCTTGATTTCCTGCTGATTGAACTAGTAAAATATTATGATTATTAATTAAATTGTTTATATCAGAAGCAAATACATCTTCTGAAGAATCAAAAGGACAAACACTACTCATACTAAGATTTAAAATCTTTAAACCTTTATCTATCGCATAATTAAAAACAAAAGGAATTAAAGAAAAATCTCCTGAACCATCATAATAAGTAATTTTTAAAACAGCTATTTTACAATTAGGACAGATACCGACAATACCTAAATTATTGTTAGTCGAAGCTGCTGCTACTTGAGCTACATATGTTCCATGTTTTTCATTTAAAATTAAATCTTCTTTAATATATTCTTTTAAACACGAAATATAATTAAAACCCTGATTCCATTTCATATAAAAATTACAACCATATTTATCATCTATGTATCCATTATTATCATTGTCTTTAATATCATTATAAATTTCACTAGAATTTTGCCATATATTAGAAGACAAATCATAGTCATCCGGATCAACACCATTATCAATAATTCCAATTATCACTTGATTGTTCCCTGTGCTTAAATTTATTGCTTCAGGCCATTTAATATTTTGAAGATTCCATTGAGAAGAATAAAAAGTATCGTTAGGAATGTAGCTTTTTTTTATTTTTCTATTTTCTGATATCTTAATTTCTTTTATCTCCTTAAATTCTTCTTTTAAGCTTTTAATTAAATTTTTGACGTTATATAAATAAAAATATATTCCTACTAAATTATTAGAAGTATAGTAATCAATCTTTTTACCTTCGTTTTTAAAAACAAAAAGTTTATTTAATAACTTATCAAAATCTTCTGTTTTTATTTTTGTTGAATCAATGCTAATAATTACATCAGGAATAATTTTATTTTCTTGAAGATCTTCAAAACTTTGTTTTTCAGCCTTTTTTGTACTTAAATATTTTATTTCCTCTTCTTTGTTATTAAACCTGTGCAACTCACTTTCTCTTAAATTTATATTCTTATTTAAAATCTTATCTTCTATACTTTTACTAGCTGCTATGTAAGTTTTTGAAAAAATAAAAATAAAAAATAAAAAAATCGTAAAATATTTTATCAAAAATAATAAAATATTTTTTTTCATAAATTTAGTTTCTATACTTTATATTATATTATATTTATACAAAAAAAAGTAAAATATTTATTTTTTCTCCCCAAAACCCTCTCAATTTTAAAAAAACTTTTAACTACTCTCAAAACTCTCTAAACCCTTTAACTCTTTAAACTCTTTTTTTCATCTTGACAACCGACAAACTTTTTCTTAAGAAGTAAAAATAACACGAAATTTAAAAAATTATAATATTTCTTCGAATTCAAAAAAACTTAATTCTGCTTGTTTTAATATACTTAAAAAAGTACCTTTGGCTAAAATTTTATGATTCGGGACAATGACTGTTAAGATTCTTCCATGTCTTAAACCTTTTAATTTAATATTAATTCCTTTCTGTCTCACTATCTCAAAACCTAATTTTTTCAAAACTTTAAGGATAATTTTTGAAGAATATGCTTTAGGCATAATAAAGAAAAACCTTTTCTATGGAAATATTTTTAGAAGAAGGTATTTTTGCTTTAATTTTTTCATCTTCAAAATATAATTCCAAAGCCTCTTTAAGATTAGTTAAAGTCTCTTTTTTTTTGTTTTTCCCTGACTAGCGACTTCTACCTTTATACACTTAACCACATAAAAATTATCTTCTTTATATACTAAAGCAGAAAAACTTTTATAAATATTTTTAACTTTTGCTATATTAATATGTAATTTATAATATACAATACTAATTTAGTTTATCATTTTCCCAAAAACGTTTTAATTAAAAATACTTTAACTGCTCTAAAAACCCTTTCAACTTTTTTATCTTTATAAACTTTATAAACTTTTTAAGTTTCTAACTCTTTAAAAATTCTTTAAATATTTTTCCATTAATTTAATGTAATTTTCTGAAAAATTTTTTACAAATTGTTTATCAGCTATAAAATTTTCCAAATCATAAGCTAGCTTTTTTGGAGAAACAGATTTATTTATCCGTTGTCTAATTAATTCAATAATTTGTTTTTTATCTTTGACACCAATAGTTTTTTTTAACATTGGCCAATTTGGCTCAACTCCTTTGTCAAAAAACCAAAAAATATCATAAAAATCCCGTCCTTTTATATCTATTTCATTTTCTTTTCCCTTATACCAAATCCTAAAAAGTAAAGCATTTATTTTTCCAGACATTAAAGATGATTGATCATAACTTTTAATTATAAAATTAAAACCATATTTAGATATCGGAGTAATATCAAAATTTGCGTAAGGACTAATCTTATTAGATAATTCCAACTTTACAAAAAGCTTTTCCGTTTCAGTTGATAAACCAATATTTTTTAAAATAGGAAATTTTAAATTTATTCTAAAATCTCCTTGAGTCTTAATTTCAATATCAGAATAATATTTTTTAGAAATTTCTGTTTTTAAAAAATTAGCTAATTTTTCAATTAGATTTTTTTCCATTTTTCTTTCATCATAATCAAAGTCTAAATCTTCTGATAATCTAGGCAGTTGATAAATAATTCGCAAACAAGATCCACCTTTAAAAACAAGATTTTCATATTTTTTTTGATTATAAATTAAATATAAAACTAAATATTGAATATACTCTTTTAAAAAATTTCTTATTAATATTGGACTTAAACCTAATTGTTTTTTTTCTGCAACTAATTGCTTTAAAACCTCCTCAAGCATAAATTTTTTTTTCTATTAAATTTATAACTTTTTTAATTCTTGGACTATCAGCTAATAAACCGAATTTTTTTATTTCCTTAAATTCTTTTTTAGACAAATTCTCCCAGTTAATCCTTAATTCTTGAACTGATTTTTCATTAATGGGTGTTTTTTTTAAAAATCTTAAATATAAAAAGTCAAAAACTGCCTTTGTTTTTTTGGCAATAAAAATGTTTGTATCAAAAAATTTTTTAATCGTGTATCCAATAAAAAGTTTTGGCTTAATAGAATAATACATAAACTTTCCTAATTTATTTTCAAAAATTTTAGTTTTATTTGTTGTAATACTTGTTATTGAATAAACTGCCTCGGTAAGCAGTCCGTATTTACTCATCACATATTCTCCTGTTAAATAAGATGGTTCATATATTCTATTTGCCAAATATTCTAAATAACCTTCTTTATCACCATATTTTTCAAACTGCGATTTAATTAAATAAAAACCTTTTTTTAATCTTATAACTTTTTCTTTTTTTACCCAATATTTTAAATTAGCATCAAGATTAAAAGTATTTTTTTCCAGTAATCTTAATGTGTCTTTCGTAAAAAAGAAAAGTGATTTTATTTTTTTTAGATCAGTTATTTTCATATTTCCAATTATGTATAAAAATTATACAAAATAAGAAACATTTTGTCAAGTATTTTTTGCCAACCCGTAAGGAGCCTGACAGGTTGCCTAACGAATTGCCAGGACAAGCTAAAAATCTATAAAATTGAAGATTTTTTAATAGTTTTTGAATTTTTAATTGTAATTTTAGACTTTTAACTTTTAATTTTTAATTTGTTTTAACCTATATCGCGCAACTTTCCAACATTTCAACCTTACAAACTTTACAAACTTTATAAACTTATCAATATTTTCATCTTGACAATTAAATAACTTTTTGTTTAAAATTAAAACTGGAAGTGGAAAAAAATTCCACTAACAGTTCACATTTATATGAAAGACATTATTTTTGATTTATATCAAAAAAATCAAACCGTTTTTACATTTCAAGAAATCTCTCTTTTTTACCCAAAAATAAACAAACAATCACTTAAAGATAAATTACGATATGCTGTCAAAAAAGAAAAACTTCTAAGATTAAGAAGGGGAATTTATGCAAAAAAAGATTATTTAGTTTTTGAATTAGCCAACAAAATTTATACGCCATCATACATTAGTTTAGAAACTGTCCTTGAAAAAGAGGGGATTATCTTTCAAAAGCAAAATAAAATTACTGTTGTCTCATATCTTTCAAGAGATATAACTGTTGATAATCACTCAATAAGCTATCGAAAAATCAAAAATGAAATATTAATCAATCATCAAGATATAGTAAATGAAAACAATTATTTTATTGCTTCTAAAGAAAGAGCTTTTTTAGATGCCGTGTTTTTGTTTAAGGATTATCATTTTGATAATCTAAATTCTTTAGACTGGGAAAAAATTTTCAAACTTTTAAATATCTATAAAAACAAAACTTTAGAAAAACGAATTAATGAATATTATCAAATTTTTAAAAATACCAATTTATGATTGACAAAGAAAAACATCTTACCATACTGGTAAAGATTTTAAAAAAAATTTATAGCGACCCTGATTTATCTACTAATCTTGGTTTTAAGGGTGGCACCGCTTTATATTTATTTTATAATCTTCCCAGAATTTCTGTTGATTTAGACTTTAATTTAATTAACGAAGATAAAAAAAATATCGTTTTCGAAAAATTAAAAAAAATTCTTAATAATTTTGGTAAATTAGAAGCAACCGAAAAAAGATATAGTCTATTTTTTCTTCTCACATATGAAAAAACTCAAAGAAAAATAAAAGTCGAGGTTTCAAAACGAGCAATTCATCCTCAATACGAAGTCAAAAACTATTTAGGAATCCCGATATTAGTTGTTAATAAACAAGGTTTATCTAGCGGTAAATTAAACGCTTTTTTAACCAGAAAAAAATTTGCCAGTCGCGATCTTTTTGATCTTTGGTTTATATTAAAAAATGAATTTTCATTTGACGAAGATTTTTTAAAAAAACAGACCAGTTATGACTTACAAATCGCTTTAGTAAAAGCTAAAGAAAAAATTGCTTTAATAAAATCATCACAACTCCTTCAAGGAATTGGTGAGTTAATTGATGAAAAACAAAAAAACTGGATAAAACAAAAATTAATTGATGAAGTATTATTTCATTTGAATCTCCAACTTGAGAAATTAAAAACTAAGTAGATATACGTAAGAGAATCCTTTAAATTTCTATAACCTACGAGGTTGTATAGGTATCGCTTTATGGCTTTAGAAAATATAAACATTATAAACTTTCTAACTTTTTTAACTTTCTCAACTCTTTAAACCCTCTCAACTCTTTTAACTCTCTAAACTTTACAAACTTTATAAACCCTGAACTAGATCAAAAATCAGTTCATGGCAACCTTTCTAACTCTTTTAACCCTTTTATCTTTTTTCATCTCTTTTAACTTTATAAACTTTCTAACTTTCCAACTAATAAAGTATAATTTATCTATGACAATCGGTATTGACATCTCAATGTTAGTTTATGTCGGCAGCGGCGTTGCCAACTATACTTATAATTTAGTTAAAAACTTACTTAAAATTGATAAAAAAAATCAGTACAAGCTTTTTTATTCATCTTTTCGAAGGCCAAAAAATTTTTATTATTTAGAGGAATTTAAAAAATTAGGAGCTAAAGTTTATGACTATCCATTTCCTCCAAGTCTTCTGCAATTTTGGTGGGGAAAATTTCATTTGATGCCGATTGAATGGTTTACCGGAAAATGTAATGTTTTTTTCACTTCAGATTTTTTAAGACCACCGCTTTCAAAAACTACCAAAGGAATAACAACCATTCACGACTTAACTTGGAAGATTTATCCAGAGTACCATACAGAAAAAGTCATTCAGGCTCATACCAAAAAACTGGAAAAAACCATTAAATACGGCGATGAAATTATTGTTGACTCCAATTCTACAAAAAATGATCTTTTAAAATTCTATCCGCAAATTGATGAAAAAAAAATCCATTTCATTTATCCGGGAATCAGCAACCATTTTAAAAAAATCAGCGATAAAAAAATAACAGAAAAAATTATTAATAAATATCTAAAAACTACAAACTACAAACTACAAACTACAAACTATCTCCTTTACGTCGGCGCCATTGAACCAAGAAAAAATTTAGATAAAACAATCTATGTTTTTAATGAATTAATCAAAATAGAAAAATTTAAAAATTATCTTTTTTTCATCATCGGTAAAGCCGGCTGGAAAAATGAAAGAGTTTTCCAATTGGTTAAGGACTTAAACCTTGAAGATAAAGTCAAATTTTTAGGATTTGTCGAGGATCAGGATCTACCATATTTTTATAATGGAGCTAAATTAACTTTTTACTTATCTTCCTATGAAGGCTTTGGTTTACCACCTTTAGAATCCCTTGCTTGTGGCACTCCAGTTTTAGCCGGAAACAATTCAAGTATGAAAGAAACTTTAGATAAAGATTTTTTAGTTAATGTTGATGATAGGGGAGAGGTGTTGAAAAAAATGATTAAACTATTAAATAATCCGCCAAAAATCAATCCAGAAACCATTCAAAAAAAATTCTCTTGGAAGACCTCAGCAGAAAAGTTTTTAAAAATAATAAAAGAAATTAAAGATAAAATGTAAAAAAACAGAACTTGAAACATTAAACATTAAACTTTAAACTTCTAATATTAAACTTTTAAATATTAAAAATCTAACTTCTAATTTTAAAGTTTATTACCTAAAACGCGTAACATATAACCCGTAACACTAACTAATTTTATTTAATTTTAAATTTTATAATATTATTAATTATTTTTAATTTTAAAAATAATAAATTTTTTTCATTTAAATATTTAAAATATTATTATTGACTAAAAAAATATTATTTAATATTTTAAAAATAATAGTATAATTGAAAAATAAATTTTTATTTTTATAAAATTTATCAAAAAATTATTAAATGAAATGAAAAAAAAATATTTAGGCATTCATATTATTGCCGAGTTTTGGTATTGCAAAAATAATATCGAAGATCCAAAATTAGTAAAAAAAATTTTTTTAGAGACTGCTAAAGCGGGTAACAATACTGCTTTAAAATATAGTTATTATAAATTTAAACCAATTGGCTTAACGGCCATATTAATTTTAGCAGAAAGTCATATATCTATGCATTCATGGCCAGAAAATAATTATATTGCTTTCGATATATTTTCTTGTGGAAATAACATATTTCCTAAAAAATCTTTGTCAGTATTAGAAAAATATTTCCAGCCAGATAAAAAACAAATAAAAATTATTTATCGAGGAAAAATAAATGATAAAAAAAATTAATAATAAATATTGGTATATTGAAAATTCTCAATCTATAGAAAGTGAATATCATAAAAATTTTTTTTTAATTGAAAAATTATTATACAAAGGAAAAAGTCAATTTCAAAAAATAGAAATTTTTGATAATAAATTTTATGGTCGTTTTTTAGTTTTAGATGAAATTATTCAATTTAGCACTAAATTCGAGTATATCTATCATGAATTAATGATTCATCCTCCTATGCTTTATCACCCTAATCCCGAAAAAATTTTGATCATAGGAGGAGGCGATGGATTTTGTTTAAGAGAAATATTAAAATATAAAATAAAAAAAGTATATTTAGTAGATATTGATAAAAAAATAATATTGTTATCAAAAAAATATTTTTCTCGATTCAATCACTTTTCTCTCAACAATAAAAAAGTTACTATTATTAATGACGATGCTTTTAATTTTTTAAAAAATAATCAAGATAAATTTGATATTATAATTAACGATTTAACAGATCCAACACCTGTGGCTAAATCATGTTGGAATAAAAATTTTTATCAACTATTAGTTAAAAAAATAAATGATCAAGGTATTATAGTTTTTCAATCTGGTGGATTACACTATTCTTATGGAAAAAAAACCAGAAAACAATTAAAAAATTTTTTTAGATTTAATTATGTTCTTAAATATTATTGTCCTTGCTATCCAGATGATTACTATACTTTTTTTTATGGTTCTAAAAATATAGATTTCATAAACATCCAAAAAAACAGTTTTTTAAAAAATAAATTTAACAACTTAAAAATAAAAACAAGGTATTATAAACCTGAAATAGAGAAGTTTTTATTTATTAAAGAGTAAATAACCAAACAAAAATCCGCCTATATGAGCAAACCAAGCCACACCTCCTTGATTTTGATTAAAAGTTAAAAGAGAACCTGCGCCGGAAAAAACTTGGATTAAAAACCAATAACCAAGAAAAAACCAAGCTGGAAAATTAACTTTAGTAACAAAACCAAAACTAAAAACTAAAGATTCAATTTTTGATTTTTTAAAAGAAGCAAAATAAACGCCAGCCACAGCTGAAACTGCTCCAGAAGCACCAATCATAGGAATTATAGAATTTGGATTAAATATATATTGAGAAAAAACAGCCACAACTCCTCCTAAGATATAAAATATTAAATATCTAAAATGACCTAATTTTTCTTCAACATTATCACCAAAAATATGTAAAAACCACATATTAGATAAAATATGAAAAAAACCACCATGTAAAAAAATTGAAAATATAACATTTTTATAGGTTTCTAAATTAAAAAAATTAAATTTATTAGGAATAAAACCATAACGAAAAACAAAATCCTCAAAATCTCCTGAAATTAATTGAAGAAAAAAAATAAATATAGTAAAAAAAATTAAACCATAATTAATAAAAGGAATAATATTAGTTTTTTTTGAATCTCTTAAAGGAAACATTGAATAATTATATTAAATCAAATATCAAATATCAAAAATCAAAAATCAAAAACACATTATCAAAATCTAAAAACAATAAAACTGAAACATAAAACGTAAAACTTAGAACGTTAAACAAACTCAAAGTCTAAAACTCAAAATTTAAAGCTTTATCCTTCGAATGAATTTTTTCAATTATCATCCTGTTTCTTCCATTGTTATCTTTAAGTGTTAGCGAAACATTTCTTTAAGATTATTCTTTACTTGAAGACTTAGATTAAAAAATATGAAGATTCTTTACTTCGTTCATAGTGACAGTTGGATAATTTTTAATTGTAATTCTAAATTTTAAATTTTTAATTTTTAATTTGTTTTCCACCTAACATACATAACAGTTAATTCTTAATTACTAATAGATATTTTTGATTTTTAATTTTTAATATTTTTTTTTATTTTTGTATAATATAATTAACTATGAAAAAAGAAACAACTTTTTCCATATTAAGTTTAATATTAATTTTTTTTGTAATAATTTTCTCTTTAAATAATTTTAATAAAGAGAACAAAAATAATAATCAACTAAAAAATAATCAAACGACCAAGAAAAATATTAATTTTAAAAATAGTCAGTCATCAAAAAAAATAATCACCTTTGATGAAATTAAAAAACACAATCAAGCTAATGATTGCTGGATTATTATTGAAAATAAAGTTTACGACGTTACTAATTATCGTAATCACCCTGGCGGAAGAACCGCTATAGAAAATTACTGCGGTCAAGATGCAACAAACGCTTTTCAAACAAAAGGAATGAAAAATCAACCACATTCTCAAAGAGCAGAAAGGTTATTAGAAAATTTTTACATTGGTGAATTAGATGAAAATAAATAAAGCGATTTTATACAAATACTGCCGACTTTGGCACCGTAATTTTTCAGTAATTACTTTCATTTCTGGTATGTTAATGACATTTACAGGAATTATAATGAAGTATAGTTTTATAGAAAAAATTTTCTCATTTATTGATCCTCAGTATTATCGTTATTTACACAATTTGGCATCACCAATTTTTGGTATTAGTTTTTTTGTTATGGCTTTTACTGGTATAATAATGTTTATCATTGTTAAAAAGTAAATAAATAGTATCTTCTATAAATCGCAATTAAATTAAATAAGATAATTAAAATCAAAATAAAAAAATAAAATACATATTTATATTTTCCATATAATCTTAAAGTTAATAATAAAAAAATAGGGACAAATAAAATAAAATATCTTCCTTGAACACCATGAATTACAAAAGATTTTGGCGTTGTCCAAAAAATATATTCAGCAAGGAAAATTATTAATGTGTTAAACAAAGCTGTAATAAATAAAACAATAAAATTATAAGCGCTTAAACTGAATTTTTTGTAATATTTTTCAAGAAAAACACCAAATAGTAAAAAAATCAAACCATAGACTAAAAAATTCAATTCGAAATCAAGCCAACCAAAAATACCAATTAAACTTTTTAAATAAAAATCGATTGAAGATAAAAAAGTTTTTAAAAAAACTATAAGTATAATAAAAGGATTACTTAATAGAAAAAAAAATTGTTCATTATAACTATTTTTTCCAAGTGGAATTCCAATATCAAAAATATTAATAAGCTTGAAAATAAAAATAGATAAAATAAAAAGTAAAAAAGTATTTCTTGAAATTTTAAGTTTAGAAAATTGATTTCTTTTTAATGTTAAAAACAAAAAAGATAAAAATTCATATAAAGGTTTAGAAAAAATTAAACCTAAGTAGTAAAAAATTAACTTAAATATATCCAAGTATTCAAGATACTTTTTATTAATTAATGAAAATAAATTAATTAAAAATAAAAATCCAAAAAATAGATGTCCGGTATCATAAGATATTGCTGATAATTGATGCAATGTCATAGGAAGAAATAAAGCGAAAATCATAGAATACTTAAAAATTAAATTTTTGATATTATTAATACTGAAATACAAAATAACAACTATTAATAAATAAGTAAAAAATCTAGTCAAAACAATAATTAAATAAGGATTCAAAGATAAAGGTGTAAGAATTCTATAAAAAAAAGAATTAAAAATATATCCAAACCAGTTTTTAAATCTACACCCAGATTTAATATTAAAATTAATTTTAATTTGATCAACAGGATAGAGTAATAATTTTTCAAAATTTATTTTTTGGTTGTAATTGTATGGTAATTTATTAATATCTTTGTCATTAAAAAGATTTACTAAGTCTTTTCTTATTAAAATATTCTTTTTTCGGCAAAAAATATCATAATTGGCAACAGAGACCATTCTCTTAAAATGATCAAACTCATCTGGTTTTTGAAATGGAAAAATAAAAAAACTATAGATAAAACCTGACAAAATTAAGTAAGAAAATAAAATTATATTTTTAATTTTTATCATTTACTTTATTTATAAAAATTGTATATAAATTCATTTATTTTAAGAATAATTTTACCTTTTTCTGTCAAAATTATTTTTCCATTTCTTAAATCAATCGTATTAATTTTTTTTTGTTCATCTATTCTTTTAATTAAAGCTTTATCTTTTTTAATGTATTTATCGATTAATAAATTCTCTAATTGGTTTTCTGCTTTCGGTCCTTCATTTAATTTTTTCAAGATAAAGATCGTCAAAGATCGATCATAAGTTACAGGAAAAGTAAATAAAATTAATAAATGAATTAAAAAAAAGATTGAGGTTACTATAAATACAAAACTCAACTTTTCCTTTAAAAACAAAAAAACTATTATTAATATCAAATCAACTAAAAATAATACCTTTATACCTTTATAAAACAAAACTTTTTCACTATTAAAGTAGGGTAATTTTAAAAATATAAAAATCAAAAATGTATACAATGTAAAATATAAGAAAACTTTAAAAAATTTATATAACATTTTAATTTAATTATTATATAATTAATTTTGTTAAATATGAAAATTTTAAACGTAAAACCATTAAGTATAAATAGTATAAAAGTTTTTGAAATCAAAAGATTTAATGATAATAGAGGATATTTTACCGAAACTTTTCGTCAATCAGATTTAGAAAAAGAAATTTCCAATTTTAAAGTTATTCAAATTAATGAAAGTTATTCAAAAAAAGGAGTTTTTCGCGGCTTTCATTTTCAATGGAATCCTTATATGGCAAAATTCGTCCGAGTTATTAAAGGATCAATCATTGATATGGGTATTGATATTCGAATTGGCTCACCAACTTTTGGAAAAATTATTGCTTATCAAATTAACTCAAATCAAGATGAAAATTATTTTGAAGCAATTTTAATTCCAGTCGGTTTTGCTCATTGAGTTTACTTTTTAGAAGATTCAATAATTGAGTATTATTGTGATAGCAGCTGGAATCCACAATGTGAAGCAGGAATTAGTCCTTTATCAAAAACTATTGATTGGTCTTTGGTTGATGAAAATTTAAAATTAACTTTACAATCACAATTATCTAATGCCATTATGTCAGATAAAGATAAAAATGGTATTTTATTAGAGAATTGGTTAAAAGATGAAAGAAGTAAAAATTTTAAATATCTTTAATCATATAAAAACCTTTTTTTGTTAAAGAAAATCCTAATTTTCGATAATAATCGCGGACACCAACTCCAGAAATAACTGCAATCTTTTTCGCTTGATATTTTTTAGCAATTTTAATTGCCTGATTAATTAATCTTTTACCGATTCCACGGTGTTGAACTGGTCCTAAATTACTAATTGCTGTTGCTTCACCATAAACATGAAGCTCTCTTATTAAAACTGTTTCATTTAATTCATCAATAAAAAACTTTTCTTTATTTAAAAAAAACTCTGGAATTCGCAATCTTAAAAATCCTAATAATTGGTACTTTTCATCAACTTCTTCAATAAAATACTCAATCCCCGATGAAGCATAATAACGAATAATATTAATTTTGGTTTTTCCAAAAACCTGATTATTTTTAATTTCTCGACAGCGAATACATTGACAACTAACTTTTTCTTTTTTTAATCTTTCTTGAATTACTTGACGATAGTTAGAAGGAAAGGTTTCAATATATAAATCATTTCTTGTTAGATCACGAACTAAACGATTAATTCTTAACCAAGGCGGAACAATCTCTTTTTTAAAAATTTTTGTTAGTTGATATAGATATTCTTCATCTATTGGTTTAAATTTTTTCTTTAAATACCAATCAACTAATTGAGTATTTTTTGCTAACTGAGTTGGATAAAATTTAATGTTGTCTGGTTTAAAACTTTCATTTTGAAAAACTTCTTTTAACATCTGTAAATCTTTATTGAATGTTGATCCTGGTAATCCTGGCATTAAATGATAAGTAATTTTAAATCCCGCCTCTTTTAAGAGCTTTGTTGCTTTAACAACTGAATTAATACCATGTCCGCGTTTAACTAATTTTAATATTTGATCATCAATTGTCTGTACTCCTAACTCAACCCGAGTCACTCCTATTTTTCTTAAATATAAAACTTCTTTTTCATTAATATAATCCGGTCTTGTCTCTATAGTTATCCCAATAATTCGATTTAAAGCTTTTTCATTGATTTTTTGTTCTTTTAATAAATCAGTCTTTTTAAAAATAATTTTTTCATTTTTAATATAATCAATTAAGTTAATATTAGCTGCTTGAAAAATTGATTTTAAAAAATATGTTCGATAACTTTTTGAATAAAATGAAAATGTTCCGCCTTGAATAATTAAATCAATTTTATCGGTTTTATGGCCGGATAAAAAAAGTTGCAATAATCTTTCCAAAGTTTGCCAGAATGGATGATATTGAGATCTTAAAGCTCGCTTAACCGCTGCCTCGTCAGGAAAATAGCTTTTTGGCGCATTTTCAACTAAGGGACAGTAGACACATTGATAAGGACAAGAATTTTTAGGTTTAGTAAAAACTGAAACAGGAATAATTCCTGATAAAGATCTAACAGATACAACTTTTGTTAATTTTAAAAAATCAATTTTTTTATTATCAAAAAATTTATAGTAAATATAATTAATCATCCATATTTGAGGAAAAAAAGGAGAGTATTTTTTGTATTTAAGAAATTCTCTAATTTTATTGATAACATCGTCTTTATTTTTTAAATTTTGTTTTTTTAAATATAAAAAAATCTCTTTTAAAAAATCAATTTCTCTTTTTGTAAATTTAAATAATTTCATATTTAATTGCCATAAAAAATTTTTTTAAATATAATTTAGTCTATTATGTTAAATAAATTTATTGACAATTATATCAATATTCTAGATAACATTTTTAATGTTTATAAAAAAGAAATTAATGATAAACAAATCGCATTAATATTATCCGGCGGAATTGACTCTTCAATTATTGCTTATTTTTTAAATAAACATTTTAAAAATAAAAAAATTATTTTTTTCACATTAGCTAAAGAAAATAACGATGATTTTTTTTACGCTCAAAAAATTTCTCTGCATTTTAATCGACCTATTAATTTTATCAATTTTAATGATAAATTAATTACCAATATAAAAGATAAAATCTTAAAAATTCTAAATAAAAATTTTCTTGAAATTAACTCAATAAATTTATCCCTTGCCACTGGTTTTTATTTTTTATTTGAAAAAATAAAAGAGCAGGGAATAAGTTGTGTTTTTACTGGTCAAGGTCCTGATATTCTTTTAGCTGGTTATCATAAGTACAAAAATACTCCATTAAAAAAATTAAATGATGAAATTAAAAAAGATTTAAAATTACTAGATATTGACATAAAAAGAGATAATGTTATTGCTAAAAAAAACAATATAAAACTTTTTAATCCTTATTTAGAAAATCAATTTATAAAATTTTGTTTAAAGGTTCCTCCAAAATATAAAATCAATAAAATCAATGAAGAGATTTATGAAAAATATCTTTCAAGAAAAGTTGCCGAAAAAATTAACCTTCCAAAAGAAATAATTTTAAGACACAAAAAAGCGTTCCAATACTCAACAAAAATAATTAAATTTATTTAATTGAAAATTTTAATCTTTTTAAATCAGCTTCAATCATCATCTTAACTAACTCTTTAAAACTAATTTTTGGTTGCCAACCTAAAACTTTTCTTGCTTTATCAGCTTTAGCTTTAAGTACTGGCACTTCAGCTGGTCTTTTAAATTGTGGATCAATAACTACGTATTTTTGCCAATCTTTTATACCTGCTACTTTAAATGCTTCTTTAACAAATTCTTTAACGCTATGACTTTCACCAGTTCCTACTACATAATCATCAGGATTTTCTTGCTGAAGCATTAAATACATTGCCTCAACATAATCTCCAGCAAATCCCCAATCTCTTTTTGCTTCTAAATTGCCTAATCTTAATTCTTTAGTTAATCCTAATTTTATTCTCGCAACTCCATCACTAATTTTTCTAGTAACAAACTGAATCCCTCTTATAGGCGATTCATGATTAAACAATATTCCATTACAAGTAAATAACCCATATGATTCACGATAATTAACGGTAATCCAATAAGCATAAACTTTTGATACTCCATAAGGAGATCTTGGATGAAAAGGTGTTTTTTCATCTTGATAACCATTAGTATGCTGTAATCCAAACATTTCTGAAGTTGACGCTTGATAAAATCTAGTTGTTGGAGAAAAATATTTAATCGCATTTAATAAATACAAAACTCCCAATGAATTTACTTCTGTAGTTAATTTTGCTTGTTCAAAAGATGAACCAACAAAAGATTGAGCAGCTAAATTATAAACCTCATTTGGTCTTAAAGTTCTAATTAAATTTAATAATGAAGCTTCATCTGTCATATCGCCTTCAACATAATCAACATCATGAGTGATTCCTAAAAAATCTAAATTCGAAAAATTAGGATTAGAATATCTTCGCATCAACCCATAAACTTTATATCCTTTTTCTAATAATAATTTAGATAAATAAGCGCCATCTTGACCTAAAACTCCTGTAATTAGAGCAACTTTTTTCATATTAAAAGTAAATTATAACAATAATGAAAAAGAAAAATCAACCGTAATACAAACTCAAATCTCAAAATTCAAAACTTAAAATCACTAGTTAAAATTTAAAAACTAACAATTTATCAACTAAATATTACCATTCTAAACATAGTGAAGAATCTCATTTAAAATGTTTTGCTGACCTCAACATCACAATAGGTAAAACAGAATGACGACTTTTTTAACAATTTAAACATTTAACAATTTTTCTCTTTGTTATGATGATGAACTTGATTCGCATTCTTAAAATTATTTTTATATAAACAGACCTCGATATAAAAAATCCTGAACCAAATTCAAGATAGCATTAATATCAGTTTAAAATAACAGGTTGAAATATAATTAAAAATTAAAAATTAAATATAACGAATATATA
>FWWM01004949.1_pt1 | contig 18585 bp, 12 predicted proteins | sample 2228351 | NCBI WGS metagenome assembly FWWM01 (sample SAMEA103939774, study PRJEB20133) | metagenome
GTGTAGTGTGTTGTACGACGAGGTAGCCATGAGCGGAAGACCAAAGACTCCATTGGTGTTGGGCGCGACGGAGCGAGAGCAACTGATTGCGCTGACCAAGCGTCGCAAGACAGCGCAGGCCTTGGCCCTGCGAGCGCGGATCGTGCTCGCTTGCGCAGAGGGCTTGGACAACAAAGTGGTGGCAGCGCGCCTGCGGGTCACGCAGCAGACGGTTTCCAAGTGGCGGGGCCGTTTTGTTGAACTTCGCATGCAGGGTTTGTTGGATGCGCCACGTCCTGGCGCTCCGCGCACGATTGAAGATGAGCGCGTCGATGCAGTGATCGCCAAGACGCTGGAGTCTGTGCCAGTAGGCGCGACTCATTGGAGTACCCGCACCATGGCCCACGCAATGGGCATGTCACAGACGGCTGTCAGTCGAATCTGGCGGGCTTTCGGTCTACAGCCGCACCGCCAGGAGACGTTCAAGCTCTCCAGTGATCCGCTGTTTGTCGACAAAGTCCGTGACATCGTCGGCTTGTACATGGTCGGCCCTGCAAAATTCACCGCAACCTCCAACCCAGCGATCCACAGCGGGTTCTGCGCGCCTGCGTGGCCATAGCCAGCGCCGCAGCCCAGATCCACAGTCGTGCGAGCAGGGGCGCAAAAAGCCCCTTGAGGCCCAAACGCACGATCGCCCGCAGCAGCCAGCGGATGTTGTAGCCGGCTGCGCACAGCACCGCGTGCAACGCATCGCCCATGGATCCCTTGAGCCAGCACCGATCCATGCCGTTGTCGTGTTTCAAGTGCCCTATCGCAGGCTCTACCGCTTGCCTTCTCTTGAGCCAGCGCCGATGCGCTGAGGTGAGGCTTTTGAACTTGCCCCGGTGGATGATTTCAACGCCCGGGTTGTGTGCATCCACCCCTCTGAAGCCCAGATCGACGACCACCTGCTTGGGGCTGCGGCCCGTGTATTCGGTCAGGATCGTTACCTGCTCGAGTTGCTCAGCCAAGGTGTGGCCGTCATAGGGGTTGCCGGTAAAGCTGCGTGCGCCCACCATCAGCCCTTGCCTGTGCGTTACCGCCACGCTGACCTTCACGCCGAACTCGTAAGGTTTCCTGGCCTTGCCCTTGCCAATGCACTCGACCTCCGGTGCGTGCATGGCATACAGCTTGTTCTTGTCTTTGGGTTGCTGGGTGCGGATGCGCTCGGCGCGCTGCATCAGATCATGCAGGGCGGTCAGCGCCTCGGCCGGCACTTGAGGCATCTGCTTGATCTTGCGCCCCACCTCGCGCAACACGATGCCGAGGATGGTGCGCTGGCGCTTGACGGTCTTCTTGAGTCGCTTGAACTGCTTGGCATGGGCGTAGCCGCCGGCCTTGCGCCGCAAGGCCTTGCCTTCGCGCACAAAGGTCTGCTTCAGGGCAATGCCCGCCCGCTTGGCGGCGATCACCACCTTGTGGCGGGCGATCTCCAGCAGGCGTGAGTCCACCGGGTGGGCAATGGCCTTCTCCTGCACCGTGGTGTCCACGATCAACCGCTCGAACTCGGCGGGCCCGATGGCCCTGGAGGTGACGGCCGTGTCGATGGTGGCCTTGAGCAGTTCTTCCACGCCGGCCTCGCCAATCGCTGTACGAAAGCGTCCGATCTGCGTGGCGTCACACGTCAGGCGTGGTTCGTAGAAGCGCATGCCGCTGAAGTGCTGCCAGACCACGTTCTCCGCCCAGCGCTGCACCAGCTCCTCGTCGCTGAGCTTGTTGGCGTGCTTGAGGTACAGCAGGCTGGCCATCAGGCGGATGGGCAGGCGCGGACGGCCTGCGGCGGCGACTGCGCCGCCAGCCACTTGCACAGAAGGGCCAAACAGGTCGTCTTGTGCCACTGCACGGCCCTCGCGTGCCTGGCGAGCAAAGTGCGGTGCCAGCGCTGCCTCGATCTGTGCCCAGGGCAGGCGGCTGGCGAGCACCGCCAGCGGGTGGTGCAGGTCGATCATCTCGGCCAGTGGTTGGCGGAAGAAGTCGGCGGTTTGACCGGGCTGGGGCATCACAAAACTCTCAGAAATCAATGGCTGGTGAATTGATTCTCGGGGGATGTAGCTGTCGGGGAAACAGCGCAAACCCAGTGTTTATGGGGGCTGGCTGGGTTTTGCAGGGCCGACTACACACCCGACTTTCTGATCCAGTTTATCGATGGCACGGAAGTCATCTGCGAAGTCAAACTGGAGGTCTTCCTGCTCAAAACGAAAGATCTGCATGCTGCAGCTGACGCATTATTTGGTGCGCGTAATTTGCATTATGTAACGGTGACTGACAGGCAAATTGACGAAAACCACCGCAGTGCACGCGCGATCTTGCTAATGCGTTTTGCCTTTTCTCCCGAGCAGGTCTACGGTCCATCAGTGGGCTCGGTGGCTGCAGCTATGCGAAACGCAATCCTGCCAAAGGATGACCTGCTCACCGTACTGGCAAAGCCCGATGTGTCGTGGACGGCCATGGGCGCTGCGGAGATGTACGTCGTAGACAACGGCCTGGAGTTTCATTCCAAGGCGTTTTTGCGCTTGGCTTGGCATCTGCGTGCAGACCTGTTGTTCAATCCGGTGAGACAACCTTGGCTGAAAGCATCCATTGAGCGGTGCATGATGGAAGTCTGCCGATACTGCCCGCTCGTGGAAAGGTACACACGCCGCGGAAGAACATGGTGCCGCAAGATCCGAAAGCCGGAGCGGCCATACTGTTCGACGACTTGAGTTTGGGGCTTGTCCTGTGGGCTGCCGACCGCTTCCCAAAACAAATCCATATCAAGAGCGTCTAATGCGCCCGATTGACCTCTGGTAAGAAGGGAGCCAAGCGTCACCGCTACCCAGGTTTCCTGTGACTATGGACAGCTTTGACATCGTCGCAGGGATTTCCACTGAGCGCACGATTGATGGCGATGGCGTGTTCTTTCACTACCTTCGGTACAACAGCCCTGAGTTGCAGGACTATCGCCGTTAGCATCGCTCGAAATTCCGCACCGAAGTGCGCTTCAATCCGGACGATCTAGGCGCTGTTCATGTGCACCTGCCGGAGGCCAAAGCTTGGCTGGCAGTTTCTCTACAGCGCCCGAAACTTTCTGCAATACAACTGGATCGCTATGGCATGACCGTACTCAAGTAGGCCGTGGGAGCGTTAACCTGCGGGCCGGTGGGGGCAGCTTGTCATTTTTAACCAGATTGTTTTGCCGAGCGCGTTATCTGGTCTGACCCAGAGTTAGTCGCGGTGATGGCCGCTCCCGCGCACCAGAAATAAAAAAACAGCGTGCTCAGGTGGGCGGCCAGTACGCTTTGGCCCAGCCACAGCGCTACGCAGGACAGTGCCAGCGCAGCCACCGCTCCCGCAAAGAGCCTACCACCCCGCGCGCTCCGTAGCGCCCATGCCCAGCGCGGAGAGCGAGCCTCTAGGGCGGGGAGAAGGCCCCCTGTCACTCGCCACCAAGCGGCCACCAGAAGAATGGAGCCCATGGTGATCCAGACGTTCTCCCTGTGGACAATAGCCGGTGTCGACACACCGACTACGTATAGCCCCAGGCTGGAGAGCATCAGCAGGAAGCCTGGATGGCATGCGATGATCCGCAGGCTCGCCGCGGGAGCGGTGGACACGGGGAAGCCGGTCCAGAGCACGCAGGCCAGCACCAGGCTCGCATGGGCGAGAAACTGTTTCGGAGGTCCCAGATGTCCCAGCAGCCACGCCAGAAGCGCGAACCAGAGCAATGCGACGACCGGGCGCAATGAAGGCCCGGGCAGGCGCGAGTCCGGTGCCGCAGGCCATAGCCGCACGCACACCGTCAAGGTCGCGAGCAGGCCTGCAGCGAGGAACCACGGGGCTTCCGCGTCCTTGCGCCCACCCATCCACATCCAGAGCAGTGCAAGCCCTGTGGCCGCTGCTGTGAACATGGCTTTAGCGTGTGGAAACGCCTGTGGCATGTCGGACGTGCGGATCCAGTCCCGCATGCCATCCGCCCAGATGCGGAACGGCCGGCACCACTGCACCGCCAGGCGCCCCAGCCCCTGGCTGCGGGCCGTGGCCAGCACGACTGCCATGATGAAGAGGGCCAGCCACGCACTTTGCAGGCGAAGCCCCGCCTCGGGCTGGGGAAAGGCTGCCACCGATTGACGGAGCCGGGTCTTGCGTTGCTCCTCCAGCGCCGGCCAGAGTGACGGATCTGCCACCCAGGTAATGCGGCGCAACTCGAACAGGTCTTCATCCTGCCAGGGGTGGTCCGCCGGGGGGCGGTCTGCCATGGGCTTCCAGGCTCCGTAGTCCAGCCATACCGGAGCCGGCAGCGCGGGAACCGAGGCGGGCGAACCGCCGACTGGCCGCAGAGGCGGAGCGCCGCGCTCCAGTTGCAATGCAAGTCCATGCGAGAGCGTGTCCAGCACCGACGGTCGCGCGGCAGTGCCGAGCAGAACCTGCAGGCCGCCGGCCTGGGGGGGCGCGGAAAGACGGGCTGACCAGACCAGTGTGCTCAGCGGCTCGTCCGGCGCGAGGCTGCCGCTTTGCCGCAGCGCCGAAAGGCCGGTCTGCCATTGCGCCGTGGACGGGCAGAAGGTGGTGCGTGCCTGGCCACCCCGTTCGCCTGTAGCTTCCACGGTCAGCCAGCACGCTTCCCGTGGCAAGTTGCCGAAGGTGTGCGTGATGCGGGCTTGCAGCAGGTCGCCTGCCCGGAGGCCTGACGGATGGGATGTCCACCGATAGGTTCCGCCGGGGAGCATCCCCTCGTCCGGAGCGAGCGGCAGGGGCCGTAAGGCCCAGCCGGGTCGCGGCTGGCTCGCCAGATCGCCTGGCGGGACCAGGTAGGGGCGGAAAATGCCCAGGCTCGCCAGCGTCCAGTCCTGTGGTGAACCGGACGGCTGGAAGGTGATGGACAGGCCGCGGATACGCGTGCCTGCCGGGATGTCTGCCGGCAGCGGCTGAGCCCGGTTCGGTGTGAGCTGGAAACGGGATATGGCCCCGGACTCCAGCTGCAGTTCCGCGTCGAGAGAGTTGAACTGCAGGGCTCCCGATGGCATGTCGGCATAGAAGTGCAGATCCGGCCGGGCAATGGCGTGGAAGGCCCAATCCACGCGGGCCGTTCCGAGCCCGGAGGCCACGAGCCCTTCCCTGGCAATGGCCAGGCGGGGATGGGCCCCACTCCATTGCAGGCGCACTCCCCAGCCCGGAAGTTCGGCTGCGGCGTCCGGTCCGGGGAGGCGCCGCATTTCGGTGTCTGCCGCCGCGAACGGCAGCCATTGCACGTACTGAAGCCACTCCCGCGATGCGGAGTCCGCCCGCAGGAACGGCCCGCCCATCTTCTCCAGTTGCCTGCGAACGCCTGCGAGGAACACGGGCTCGGGTCGCGCGCTTTCCGGCCTGATCAGGCTGGCGCGGAAGATGCCGTTTTCGCAACCCTGCGGAACATGCAGGAGCATCCCCGCGAACTGCTCCGCATTCCCTGGCGTCCTGTCGATCCCTTCCGTGGGGAAGTACCGCCGTTGCAGGCGCTTGCCCGATGCTGCGTCTGTCAGGTGGTCGATTCGCGCAGATGGCGAAGTGACGCTGTCGCGCGTGGGCTCTCCCAGGACACGCATGCTGCGCAGGGGCCTGGCTCGGGCCACGTCCGCTTCGTTGCCCTGATAGGAAATCAGGATTTCCGAGAGATGGGGCGCATCGCCCCATCGCGCCCTGTCCGCGAGCGCACTGCCCAGGTGCAGCGATACGCGCGTGCGTGTTCCATCGTCTTCGGTGCGGCTGGTGAATTCGCCACCCGACAGCAACTGATGGGCCTTTCGCCCGGGGCCTTTGGAGATTGACAGGTTCACGCCGCTCAGCACGGTTCCGCCCGGGAACTCCAGTTCGATGGTGTGGGCATCCCGCAGCGGTATGTCCAGGCGCCGCTGGATGACGGTGAACCCTCCGTCCTGTGCGTACCTCCAACGCTGGTCGGGCGCCAGTCCGAGTTCCCGCCTGAAGAGATAGCCGAGGCCCTTCCGGACCCACTCGAGGTGGTCCGGCTGCTCTGCCATGATGACCGTTGCGTCTGCAGCCTGCAGGTCGTCATCGCCGAGCCGAACGATGCGCCGGCTCTGTCCCGGCCCGGCAGACTGGAACTCCATGGACCAGTCCGCTCGGCAACCACGCCGGTCCTCGGTTTCCGCCAGCAGTTCGGTGAAATCCTGCAGTCGGGTGCCGCTGGGCGCCAGGAATTCCAGGGTCACGCCACTCTGGTCCGGCCGGGCAGCGCCGGCAGGTACGAGTGGAATTCCGTCGTCCGGCTTCCCCGCACCGGACATCCTGGGAACGATCTCCGCCCTGACGCGGTAGCTGCCCTGTGGCAGGGGCTCTGCAGGAGCGAGCTGCAGGATTTTCTGCCCCCAGTAACTGGACACCAGGGGATCTCCGAACGTGATTTCCCGCCGCGGTAGCGTCGTTTCGCCGGCAGCCCACGCCATGCCCGCGGCGAGGCCGAGGAGGGCGCCGGCCGCCCGCAGGATTTTGCCCGCCCGCTGCCCGTGGGCCCTGAGGGAGTTCTTCATGCGGGTTTGCGGGACCGCCATTCAGGAGACGACGAAGTTCTCGATGGCAAGGGTGTCCACGCAGCCTTGCCTGAAGGCCCGGATGGCATCCTCGGGTGTGTTCACGATCGGCTCCTCGTGCATGTTGAAGCTGGTGTTCACCAGGATCGGAATGCCGGTCAACTTCTCGTAATGGATCAGCACGTCGTGATAGACCGGATGCTTTTCCTTCTTGATCAACTGCGGGCGCGCCGTACCGTCTACATGCACCACGGCCGGTGCGAGCTGCCGGTACTTTTCCTGGACGTCATACGTGATGGTCATGAACTCTGCGGCGAACTCCGAGCCGGCCAGCTTGCCTGCCAGGACATCCCCCGCCCGCTCATGGGGCAATACCGGTGCGAAAGGCATGAATTCGGAGCGCTTCATGCGCTTGTTGAGCGTATCGTTGATCGCGTATTGCTTGGCGGACGCCAGGACGCTTCGGGCGCCCAGGGAACGCGGCCCGAACTCCATTGCGCCGCTGAAGAATCCCACGACCCGGTCCTGCGCGATCAGTTCCGCGATGCGGCGGGCCCGGGCGGAGGGATCATCGATGCGCTCCATTTCCTGGATACCCGCCTGCTGCAGTGCCTGCTCCACCCGCTCGGTTCCGTAGGAGGGGCCGAGGTACATGGTGTCGAGAGTCCTGCCAGCGAAGGCCGGGGAGCGCTGCTTCAGATGAAGGTAGGCCGCACCGACACACAGGCCTTCGTCGCCCATGTAGGGGGCCACGAAGATGTTCTGCACGCCTTCGATGTTGAACAGGCGCTGGTTCAGCTTGACATTGGCCACCACCCCGCCCGCCAGCACCAGGTTCGAGCAGCCGGTCTGCTGGAGATAATGGCGCACGAGCTTCAGCACACTGTCCTCGAGCACGGCCTGCGCTGCCGCGGCCATGTCTTCCTGCGTGTACTGCCTGCCCCCGAAATGCTTCCGGAACGCGGTGCCCGGCCGGTAGTTGTTGAGGGCATCCCTGAACTGCTGCAGCGTGACCTTGCCGCTCAGGAAGCGGGCATAGTTCCTGGCCAGGAACAGGTGCTCGGCGGGGAAGTCCGGCTTGAACATCGCTTCCACCAGGGCCGAACGGATTTCCACATCCCCACCCTCCGTGCTGATCTGGAAAAGATCGCTCAATTCGGAATACAGCCGGGACTGGTCGCCATAGGCGGCCAGTCCGGTGAGCTTGCCTTCGTGGCGGAAGATGCGGAAGCCGAGGCCGCTGGTGACGGCGCCGTAGAAGAATCCGAGGGAAGCATCCTCCTTGAATTCCTTCAGGCGGCGCAAGGTGCCCTGGCGCCCATGGGATATGGTGAGCGACAGACCGTCGCCGCCGCCATCGATGGTGACCACCAGTGCGTCATCCATGCCGCACGCGTAATACGCACTTGCCGCATGGCATTCATGATGGTCATACCAGTTCGGTGCTGCCGCTATGCCCAATCCCTTGAGGACGCCGTGCCATTCGGTGCGCCCGTCCTTCTTGGAAAGGAAACGGGGAAGCAACAACGGGTTGCGCAGGCTTCTTTCCTGCTGGTCCGAAGGCAGGAAGTCGATCTTGCGGAACCGGTGGCCGCCGGCGATCGCCACCCCTTCGATGCGCGAGACATCGAAATGGCGTGCCACATGAGAGAGCGCATCCAGCGGGATCGAGTTGTAGCATTTGATCCGGTTGAAGCGCTCTTCCGATGCCGCGAAAAGGATTTTTCCTTCCATGTCTGTCACGCTGACGGACGACGTGTGCTGGGGCGAAATGCCGAGGATGAGTGCGTTGCTGTTCATTTTTCAATAAGCAGGTGCTTCAAGGGCGGCCGACCGGCAAGGGAACGCTTGCGGGCGCAACAACGCCATTGATTCGGTAGATGCTGATGTCGAGTGATTTGCAGACGAGGGAGATGCCGCAATCGCGTTCATCGATGGAGTGGCGGCCCATGAAGGCGACCCTGGGGTTCGAGGAGAGCAGTTGGTGGACTGTTTCTGCTCCGTCGATCAGCCGGTTGTACAGGACGATGCGGTTGATGCCGTGTCGCGCCAGCGTTTCGACGGTACGGGGATCGGATATGTCTCCGAACAGGGGGCGCGCCTCGGGATCGCTCTCGAAAAGGCGCAGGTCCTTGGCGCCGGCCAGGGGTTTTTCATGGACCACCTGGCCGATGACCTCGAAGAGGGGGGCCGTACCCCAACTCTGGTTGTAGTAGGTCATGGGATAGCTGGCGACGGCGGTCGCCTCGCCATCCAGGGCCAGGCTGCCATAGACGGCAGCCACCTGCGCGAAATCGGTCTTCTGGCGCAGCGTGGGCGACCCGGGGTACACCTCGGCAAGGTACCAGGCCAGCACGGCGGCGACACCCAGCCAAAGACGCGCGGAGTGCTTCCGGTACGTGGACAGATAGATGGCCGCGATGATTCCACCGAAGAAAGCGGCGAGCTGCACGACCCTGGAGACCCCCCGGAACATGTCGAAGACTGAGAAATACAGGAAATTCACGGCGGTGAGCGCGGGAATGTAGCTCGAGAGGACGACGGCGCCGGCGAAGCACAACAGGCCCGGCTTGAAGAGCGGGTGGTTCCAGGCCGCCTTTCTGAAGCAGGCCAAGGTGAGCAGCAGGAGCAGTGAGTACCCGAGGAATGCCCCTACGTCCATCGGGGCGGAAAAGGGGTAGATTGCCGGAGCAATGCCCGGCATGAACTCCGCGCCTTGTTCGAATATCGCGGACAGTACTTCACCCGGCGGTCGCACCAGTCCTGCCATGGCCGGATTGGTGATCAGGTACCACTGCTGCTGTATGAACTGGATATTGAGCAGGAAAAGGCCCAGGCCGCTGAGCGCGGAATACCTGAGCAGGTCCAGGGCTTTTGTCTTCCATGGAAATGGCGTGAATGCAAGGAATACCGGGGTGAAAAGCCATCCGTAGAACGACCAGTACGGATTGATGCGGAACTGTATTCCGGTAAGGATGCAGGAGATAAGCAGTTCGTGCCAGCGTCGGCTCTCGCAGTATCGGATGAAGAAAAGATATACCAGGGGCAACAGCCAGAAATGGTTGTTGGCCATGGAGCCCCGCGACAGCATGATGAAGTAGCCGGAAAAACCGAAAACCACCGCACCGGCCAGGGCCGACAGGTGCCGCCGGGTGATGTGCCAGCAGAGCAGGTACATGGTCATCGCGGCCAGCGGATACGCCACCAGCGCAGACGCGTTGATGACGAATACCGCAGAGCGCCAACCGCCCCCGGACCACTTGACCGCCGCGGAGCGCAGATCGTCGATCAGGTTGTCGAACGGGAACGGGCTCAGGTCGAAGCCGAAGGGGTAGGTGAGCAGCGGCGTCAGCTCGACACTGGTGAAAAGGTGGCCCGAATGGGCTTTCAGCCAGATGAACCACAGCGTTCCGTCCGTATCCACGTCGGGCATCGAGTACACGGAAAAGGGATCGACGCTCCACCAGCGGTGCGAGAAAAGCAGCAGGGTCAGGCAGGAGAAAAGGACCAGCGCAGAGCCGTATCTCCGCAATGCGGAAGGTTCCCGGCCGTAGTTTTCCAGTGGCGCCATGTCTCGATCGATATGCACCATTGATGGTGCTCCCTGTGGCAGGCGGTCCCAGAGCGTCGCCTGCATTGGAATGCATGGTGGAAATCGGAACTCCCACCCCCTCCCGGGGTGTGCCCGGCGCAAAGGCATGCAATGTAACATCCTGTGTTTGCGGTGAGGTCCGACAAGTACTGTGAATTCGGGCTTTTCGCCTCCGTTTTCCCAGGAATGCAGCTGGATCGGCGGCCGTGCCGGCGTGGCCGGGGCCAGGGAGGCCGCCCGTGGATCGGCTGTCTTGCTTCGCGACTACAATCGCTTCCTCCAAAGGAGCGGCGGGGAGCGGTTGCAGCGTTGCGGATGGCCGGCTGTGCGCTCGCCTGGCAGGCCTGCGGTCGCCAGCCGGGGCTTCGCGCTCGAATAAACAACGGTAACCCATGGCTTCACTGCAAGTAACTACCGCTCTGCTGGGCATCGGATTGGCAGCGCTGATTCTCTACCTGATTCGTAGGGACCATCTCTATCTGATGCACGGCCTTTTCTGGGTCGTCGTCGCCTGCGCGGCTGCGCTGCTGGGCGCATGGCCCGGGCTCATCGACCGCTTGGCGCTGGTGGTGGGCATCAGCTATCCCCCGGCATTGCTCCTCCTGCTCGCCTGCATGGTTCTGCTGGTGAAGGCATTGCATGCCGACATGGTGAACACCAGGATCGAAAGGGATGTGCGCAGGCTGAACCAGCGCCTCGCCCTACTGGAAGCCGACAACGAAAGCCTGCGCCGCGGGTCCGTATCCGATTCTTCGTTTTATGAATGACAAACTGCTTGCCGTCATACTGTGTGGCGGCTCCGGTACGCGCCTGTGGCCCCTGTCCCGGGAAACCTATCCCAAGCAATTCCTCTCGCTCGCGGGAACGCGCACGATGCTCCAGGAAACCGCGTTGCGGCTCGACGGGCTTCCCGCCGGGTGTCCCGTGGATCCAGCGCCCATCGTGGTGTGCAACCGGGAGCACCGCTTCCTGGCCGCCAGCCAGTTGATGGCCGCAGGTATCGGGCAGGCCCGGATCCTTCTCGAATCTTCGGGGCGCAATACGGCCCCGGCCCTCACGCTGGCGGCCCTGCAGGCGCTGGCGGACGGTGGCGACCCGGTCATGCTTGCCATGCCCGCGGACCATGCGATCGCTGACCTTTCCGCATTCCAGGCCGCCGTGGCCTGCGCTTTCCCCCATGCCTGTGCCGGGGCCATGGTCACTTTCGGCATCGTGCCGAGCCGTCCCGAGACGGGATATGGCTATATCGAGCGTGGCGCGGCGCATGCGCCCGGCATCGACCGTGTGCAGAGCTTCGCCGAGAAACCCGATACTCCGCGGGCGCTGCAATACATGGAAGGGGGGCGCCATCTCTGGAACAGCGGCCTGTTCATGGTGCGCGCCAGCGTCTGGCTCAAAGCGATGCGGCATTGCAGGCCCGACATCACCGCGGCTTGCGAAACCGCCATGCAGGAGGCCCAGCGGGATCTGGATTTCGTGCGGCCGGACGGTGCGGCGTTCGATGCCTGTCCTTCGGATTCCATCGACTATGCCGTGATGGAGCGCCTTCCCGCCATGCCCGACCTGGGCATCCCGGCCTGCGTGGTGCCGATGAGCGTGGGGTGGTCGGATCTCGGCGCATGGGACGCCGTGTGGGAAACGCTGTCGCGCGATGGCGAGGGCAACGCCCGGGTAGGGGATGTGGTCGCGCACGACTGCAGCGGCGCACTGCTGTTGTCCAGCAGCCGGCTGGTGGCCGGCGTGGGCTTGGAAAACATCATGGTCATCGAAACACCCGACGCGGTTCTGGTGGCCGACAAGCGGCGCACCCAGGACGTCAAGCAGATCGTCGCGCTGCTGCGCAAGAATGGACATGCTCTTGCACACAACCATCGCAAGATGCACCGACCCTGGGGTTGGTACGACGCCATCGACAGCGGCGATCGTTTCCAGGTCAAGCGCATCGTCGTCAATCCGGGGGGCAGCCTGAGCCTGCAGAAGCACCACCATCGCGCGGAGCATTGGGTGGTCGTGAAGGGAACGGCTGAAGTCACCAAGGGCGAAGAGACCTTCCTGCTCGGCGAAAACGAATCCACCTACATTCCGCTGGGTCACGTGCATCGCCTTGCCAACCCTGGCAAGGTGCCCCTCGAGATCATCGAGGTGCAGTCGGGCAGCTACCTGGGAGAGGACGACATCGTCCGCCTCCACGACACATACGGCCGCTGAGGCTTCCTTTCCGGGACGGTGGCTCCCGGCCATTGAATTGCGTCGACGAGATGCCTGCAGGAAACGGGTGAAGGGGTTTGGAGCAATGGTGAAAAAAATAGCGATCGTGGTGCCGGTGTTCTGCGAGGAAAAGAACATCGCCAATCTCCACAGAAGAACGGCGAGTGCGGTGGAGAAGATTCCCGACATCTCCGTGGAATTCATGTTCGTGAACGACGGCAGCTCCGATCGTTCCATGGATGTCCTGCGGGAAATGGCCGCGGCCCACGACAACATCAAGGTGATCGATTTCTCGCGCAATTTCGGCAAGGAAGTGGCACTGACGGCCGGAGTGCATTCCACGGATGCGGATGCAGTGATCTGCATGGACGCCGATCTGCAGCACCCTCCCGAATTGATCCCCACGCTGGTGGAGACCTGGCGCAGCAGCGGGGCGGACATCGTCGCCACGATCCGGACTGGTATCGACAAACAGCCGCTGCTGCGCCGGATCGGCTCGCATGGCTACTACTGGCTGATGTCCAAGATCTCCGGGCTGGACATGGTGTCGCAAACCACCGACTTCCGTCTGTTCGACCGCAAGGTGGTGGATGCCTTCCGGACTGTGACGGACCGCCAGCCGATGTTTCGGGGAATTATGGACTGGATGGGGTTTCGAAAGGTGTACGTCGAATTCCATGCCGGCGCGCGCGAGGCCGGTGTGCCCGGCTATTCGTACATACGCCTGATGAAGATGGCAGTATCCAGCATCACGTCGTTTTCACTGTTTCCCCTGCGGCTGATCGGATACATCGGTGCTTTCATCACGCTACTCAGCGGAGGTTTGCTGGCTTGGATGCTGACGTCCTATTTCCTGTCCGAGCAGCATGCTTATACGCCGCTGGCCATCGTGGTAGTGGCGAACACTTTCTTCATCGGCCTCGTCCTTATGGCGATGGGGTTGATGTCCCTCTACATCGGCGCCATCCATACCGAGGCGATCCACCGCCCCGTCTACATCATCCGGGAGCGGTTGAATTTCGAGCGCGGGCCTGCCGATGAGCGCCAGGGCTGACGGCAGCTACGTGGCTGAAGGCGTCCTGCCTGCGGCCCGCATGGCTCCTGCACGGGTGCCTAACGCCATGGGGTGGCGATGGCATTTGGCCGTTCTGGTGCTGTTCACCGCCTTCACCGCTGCGCTGTTCGCCCATCGCTGGGTTCTGGTGGACCCTTCCTCCGTCTACTCGATGCCCGATGTGGACACGGACGGGACGCTGTGGTTCATCTGGCTGAAGGTGCATACGGGGCATATTTTCTCGAGCATCGGCATCGCGCACGACCTCAGCTACCCGTTCGGCTACGACCTGTCGCCCTTTCCGTTCGACAACCTGCTCGATGACATCCGCGCATGGATCGTGCAGGTCTCGGGTGGTTCCTGGCGCGACCTGATCCGCGTCATCAACGTGTCGGCGCTCCTTGCCTATCCGTTGTCTGCCTATGCCATGTACCTGCTGTGCTGGCACCTGACCCGCAGGCATGCCGCGGCCTTCGCAGGCGCCGTCGTCTTCGCGTTCTCGGGGTACTTCCTGATGCTGTCGCGGGGATCGATGTCGAACAACCACTTCTGGCTGCTGCCGCTGGTGTACCTGTTCTTCCTGAAATACCTGGAAGGCGGTGCCCTGAGGTACCTGCTGGTGTCGTACGTGTTGAATGCCATCCAGTTCCGCATCAATCCCTACTGGGCGTTCTACGGCTGGCTGTTCACGCCCCTCATCCTGATGATGCAGCCCTGGCCGCTGCGGCAGATCGCGGCTCGCCTGGCGCTTTATTGCGTGCTCAGCGGCGTTTTCCTGTTCGGGCTGAATATCCAGTTCATACAGCAGCAGTGGTTCCTCGTGACGAACCCGGTGCAGTCCAATCTCGTCCGCCCCGCAGGCGGGCTCGAAAGCGCCATCTTCCAGCAGGGCGTGCCCCTCGTGCCGGGAGTGGCTTCCAAGCTCTATCCGTTCTCGGCTCCCGTGGACGTGGGGGCCTTCCTCGGATATTCCCTGGTATCCGTGCTGATCATCGCCTGCCTGTCCAGGGACAGCTGGAGGCACCGGTACTGGGCGCCCTTCCTGCTGTGCTTCCTTCTGGCCGTGGTGCTCTCGTCGGACTTTCCGGCCCTACGCTTCGTCAATCACGCGTATTTCTTCTTTTTCGACATGTTCCGCGGCGTGTCCCGCATCGTCCAGCTGGCTTCCTTTTTTGCGGGATTGCTGCTCGCGATACTCTGCGCGGGATTGCGCTGGAGGTCTTCCTGGCATCTGTCGGCAGTGGTGGCCGTTTTCTGCGCGTTCTATGTGTGGGAGGTCTTTCCGGGCTCGCCCACCGTCACGCAGAAGACCGACTTCAGCCAGGTGGCCAGCGTCTACAAGTCGCTGGAGGCGGACGAGGATGCGAGCGCGGTGGCGAGCTATCCCATGGTGTATTCGAACCTGAACTGGGGAACGGCCCCGCTGTTCGAGGCGCTGGGACAGGTGGTGCACCGCAAGCCCATCGCGGGTGGGAAGGATCTTCGCCTGTTCTCCAGGGATTCCGAGGCCCGCCCCATTTTCGGAAATATCGGGGATCCCGAAACCGTGGCAAATCTGGCTGCGAACGGCATCAACCGGATCGTCATATACAACCGCATCCTGGAAGATGCCGCCGCCATCAACGAAGGGCTGGCCATGGATCCCCGGCTGCAGTTCCTGGGCACGCACCGCGTGCCTGAACGGGAGTGCGGCAACTCGCTGCTCTGCCGGTCCCTGGACATCAGCGTATACGCCATCAAGGGTGTTCATGCCCGAGCCGTTGCCGGGAAAGGTTGAAGCCGCCGTGAATACTGCTGAACCGGATCTGCACCATGACTGACAACCTGCCGCTCATTACGGTGGTCATCGCCACGTTCAACTCCACCAGGCTCCTGCCCATGGTGATCGGCGCGCTGCGCAAGCAGACCTATCCCGGCGATCGCATCGAGATCCTGGCCGTGGATGGTGGGTCGACGGACGCGACCAGGGAGTTGGCACAGAGCCTCGGATGCAGGGTCATCGACAACCCGCAGACGGAACCCGTGCATGCGAAGTTCCTTGGATTCCAGGCGGCTCGGGGCAAGTATCTGATGTACCTCGACCATGACGAGGAAATCGTCAACCCGGAAGCGTTCGAACAGATCGTGGCGACCTTCGGAAAATTCCCTCAGGTGAGGACCATCGACAGCTCGGGATACATCAATCCGCCCGGATATCCCCTCGTCAACGAGTACATCAACGAGTTCGGGGAACCCTTCTCGTTCTTCATGTACCAGCAGTCGAGGGCAATGGGGTTCCACCTGCCGGCGGTCCGCAGGAAAGCCCGCATGGTCGCGGAGACCGAGCATGCCTGCGTGTTTGCAGCGGGAGAGTCCAACAGGGACCTGTTCATCGAGAACCTGGCTGCGGGCGTGGCGACGGACATCGAATACGTGAAAGCCCATCGCCTGATCGAACGGCCGCAGGATCTTTGCCACCTGTTCTTCCTGTTGAACGCCCGGGGCGAGTCCTTCGCCGTGGCCAGGAACAATCCACTGCGCCACTATTCCGGCGATACCTGGTCCAAATTCCTGGCCAAGATACGCTGGAGGATCAAGAACAACATCTTCCATACGGACGGCGTGGGTGCCGCCGGCTTCACGGGGCGGCAGTCGTTCCAGCCGCGTGGCCTCGCGCTGCGCAAGTACCTGTTCCTGCCCTATGCGTTTTCCGTCGTGCTGCCGCTGGCCGACGGACTGTGGCTGGCCATCACCCGCCGCCAGGTGCTCTATCTCTCCCATCCGCTGCTGACGCTCTATACCGCCTGGAAGATATGCTATTACATGGCCCTGAAAGTCGCCGGCCATATTCCTGCCATGAGGAGCTACGATGAAAAGTCCGTTATCGGGAGGAAGTGAGGCCATGCTGTTCTCCCCGCTCGACAGCCACCGGTTTTCCAGAAGGATCGGGAAAGCCAGTATCTCCGATGTTCAGGAGGTGGACACGGCGCTGGCGGCGGCCGAGTCGGAACAGCTCGAACTCCTCATCGCGAGGTGCCCAGCCGATGCGGTCAGCGTATTGCATGCCATGGAGGAGCGCGGCTTCCGGTTGATGGACACCCTGGTCTATCTTCGCCGGCCCGTCGATGCCGGCAACCTGGACGATGCGCCCAGGTCCGTGCGGCAGGCGTGCGCCGCGGACGCTGCAGCCGTCGAGGACGTTGCGCGCGCGGCGTTTCGCGGCTACGTGGGCCATTATCATTCCGACGCCCGGCTGGACGGGCATGCTGCCGACCAGATCTATCCGGACTGGGCCCGCCGGGCCGTCGAGGAGCCTGGCGTCGCCGACAGCGTCCTCGTGTACGAGGACGAGGCTTCCCGCATCTGTGGATTCGCGGCCATGCGCCGCCTGGATGATGCGCGTTGCGATGGAATGCTTTTCGCCGTGGATCCTGGTTTCCAGAAGCGCGGAATCTTCGGGGCATTGCTGCGGGCGTCCCTTTCGTGGACGGCTGCGAATGGCTATGCGCAGATGGAATATTCCACCCACCTGCGCAATGCCAGTGCATTGCGGGGCGTGGCAGGACACGGGTTTTACATCTACAAGGCAGTGCACACGTTCCACTGCTGGACCAAGGCGCAGTAATGGAATCGATCCCCTTCAACAAGCCGTTCATGACCGGGCGTGAACTGGATTACATCCAGCAGGCGGTCGCGTCCGGCAAGATATCCGGCAACGGCGGATTCACGCGCCGGTGCCATGCATTCATGCAGGAGCGGTTCGGCTTCCGCAGCACCCTGCTGACTTCCTCGTGCACCGACGCCCTGGAAATGTCTGCGCTGCTCAGCGACATCGAGCCGGGTGACGAGGTGATCATGCCGTCGTTCACCTTCGTGTCCACGGCCAATGCGTTCGTCCTCCGCGGTGCCCGTGTCGTCTTCGCCGACAGCGGCTCGCGGGAGCCCAACATGGACTGCGCGACGGTCGAGGCGCTGATCACTCCCCGGACCAAGGCCATCGTTCCCGTCCACTATGCGGGGGTTGCCTGCGACATGGACCCGTTGCTGGAGCTGGCCCGCAGGCACGATCTGATGATCGTGGAGGATGCCGCGCAGGCCATCGATTCCTACTACAAGGAACGGCCGCTGGGAGGAATCGGAGACCTGGGGGCTTTTTCGTTCCACGAAACGAAGAACATCATTTCCGGCGAAGGCGGCATGCTTTGCGTGAACAGTGCCGCGCTGGAACTGCGCGCGGAGATCGTGTGGGAAAAGGGCACCAATCGCTCGGCCTTCTGGCGGGGCGAGGTGGACAAGTACGGCTGGGTGGATATCGGCTCTTCGTTCCTGCCGTCGGATGTCACCGCCGCGTTCCTTTTCGCGCAGCTCGAGCAATTGCGCACGATCCAGGACAGGCGCCTGGCGATCTGGGCGCAATACCGCGACCAGTTGCAGGTGCTGGCGGAGCGGGGCATCCTGTCGTTGCCTTTCGTGCCCGGGTATGCCACCAACAATGCCCACATGTTCTACGTCGTGTGCGGCAGCCTGGAAGAGCGCTCGCGGCTGATCGAGCACCTGAAGTTGGCCGGCATCCACGCCGTCTTTCACTACCAGAGCCTGCACCGCAGTCCCTATTACGCAGGCCTCCACGATGGACGGCCTCTGCCGAATTGCGATCGCTACACCGATGCCCTTCTGAGGCTTCCCCTGTTCTACGAACTGGAAGATGCGCAGGTGGCCCGGATCACTTCCGCGATCCGCGATTTCTATCTCTGAAGCCCAGCACGTGCATTACAAGAACATCTATTTCTTCATTGGAACCACGGCCGAGCTGATCAAGATGATGCCCGTCATGCAGGTGTGCTGGCGGCGCGGCATTCCGTTCCAGTTGGTGGCTTCGGGCCAGAACGACATACGGCACAGTGAACTGCTGGCCCTCGTCGGCAAGAAGGCGCCGGATCTCGTCCTGTTCGAAGGGGAGATCCGCAAGAGCGCGGTCTCGCTGCTGCTGTGGTTCTTCCGCACGCTCCTGCGGTCGGTGGGGCGGCTTCGGCGCCACATGCGGCAACTGCCGGGGGCGAGCGTCGTCGTCGTGCATGGAGACACGGTATCGACGGTCATGGGGGCATTGCTCGCGAAGGTGCTCAGGACGGACGTCGCCCACGTGGAGGCCGGCCTGCGTTCATTCAACTATCTCCATCCGTTTCCGGAGGAGATCGACCGGGTGATCACGTCGCGGCTGGCGGACA
>FWWM01002067.1_pt1 | contig 18582 bp, 16 predicted proteins | sample 2228351 | NCBI WGS metagenome assembly FWWM01 (sample SAMEA103939774, study PRJEB20133) | metagenome
CAGAGGTGCTGCATGGCTGTCGTCAGCTCGTGTCGTGAGATGTTGGGTTAAGTCCCGCAACGAGCGCAACCCCTACCCTTAGTTGCCAGCGGGTAATGCCGGGGACTCTAAGGGGACTGCCGGCGATGAGCCGGAGGAAGGTGGGGATGACGTCAAGTCAGCATGGCCTTTATGTCCAGGGCTACACACGTGCTACAATGGGCGGTACAGAGGGTTGCGAACCCGCAAGGGGGAGCTAATCCCTAAAGCCGCTCTCAGTTCGGATTGCAGGCTGCAACTCGCCTGCATGAAGGCGGAATCGCTAGTAATCACGGATCAGCCACGCCGTGGTGAATACGTTCTCGGGCCTTGTACACACCGCCCGTCACGTCACGAAAGCCAGTTGTACCAGAAGTCACTGGGCTAACCCGCAAGGGAGGCAGGTGCCGAAGGTATGGCTGGTGATTGGGGCGAAGTCGTAACAAGGTAGCCGTACGGGAACGTGCGGCTGGATCACCTCCTTTCAAGGATTTAACTCTCAGTTACATTCGCTTTACCCAGTTTTGAAAGATCTTTTTAAAATTTTACATAACCAAGGGGCCTATAGCTCAGCTGGTTAGAGCGCACCCCTGATAAGGGTGAGGTCAGTGGTTCAAATCCACTTAGGCCCACCAGTTGAAAAAAGGCAAAATTAAAAAGCGAGTAACTCAAGGTTTGAGATTTGCTTACATATTTTAATTTTGCATTTTAATTTTCACCCTTCTTGTGGGGGTATAGCTCAGTTGGGAGAGCATCCGGTTTGCACCCGGAAGGTCGGCGGTTCGAGTCCGCTTACCTCCACCAAAATCTCTCCCGACAGAAAGCTCCTTTGGTTATGTGTGATCTTTGAAAATTTATTTGCTGGATAGATTTGCGGTGAAAAACCTTATGGTCAAGCTACTAAGGGCATAAGGTGGATGCCTTGGCGGAAGGTGGCGATGAAGGACGTGGCAAACAGCGATATGCCTCGGTGAGCGGTAAGCACGCTTTGACCCGGGGATCTCCGAATGGGGAAACCCACTCTGGTGAAGCCAGAGTATCTCCATCTGAATACATAGGATGGAGAGGCCAACCCAGGGAAGTGAACCATCTCAGTACCTGGAGGAAAAGAAAGAAAATTCGATTCCCTCGGTAGCGGCGAGCGAAAGGGGAAGAGCCTAAACCTTGCTGGTGTTAAAGCTTGTGGGCGTTGCCAGTAAGGGGTCATGAGACTTAAGCGGAGGAAGCCACAACTTCCTCGGAGAGTTAAAAAGAGCTATCTTAGCAGAATGGTTTTGGAAAGCCAGCCATAGAAGGTGAAAGCCCTGTATGCGAAAAGATAGTTCCTCTCTGGCTTAGGTTCTCGAGTACCGCGGGACACGTGGAACCCTGCGGGAAGTTGGGAGGACCATCTCCCAAGGCTAAATACAACTTTCCGACCGATAGTGAACTAGTACCGTGAGGGAAAGGTGAAAAGCACCCCGGAAGGGGAGTGAAATAGAACCTGAAACCTTATGCCTACAAGCAGTCGGAGCTCTGCTTCGGCAGAGTGACGGCGTGCCTTTTGCAAAATGAGCCGGCTAGTTATTCTCTGTAGCGAGGTTAACCTCTTTATAGAGGGGAGCCGTAGCGAAAGCGAGTCCGAACAGGGCGTTAAGTTGCAGGGAATAGACGCGAAGCTGAGTGATCTACCCTTGGCCAGGGTGAACCCGCTGTAACAAGCGGGGGAGGCCCGAACCGGTGTTGGTTGAAAACAGCTCGGATGAGCTGAGGGTAGGGGTGAAAGGCTAATCAAACTCAGTGATAGCTCGTTCTCCCCGAAATAGCTTTAGGGCTAGCCTCGCACGGTTGGTAAGGGAGGTAGAGCACTGGATGGACTAGGGGTCCGAAAGGGCTACCGAATCCAACCAAACTCCGAATGCCCTTAACCATAGTGCGGGAGTCAGACTATGGGGGCTAAGCTCCATAGTCAAAAGGGGAACAGCCCAGACCACCAGCTAAGGTCCCAAAAGGCAAGCTAAGTGGTAAAGGATGTGAAGATGCTCAGACAGCCAGGAGGTTGGCTTAGAAGCAGCCATCCTTTAAAGAAAGCGTAACAGCTCACTGGTCGAGCGTCTTTGCGCCGAAAATTCAACGGGGCTTAAGCTTGCTACCGAAGCTGTGGATCTCAGGAATCCTCGGATTCTTGGGGTGGTAGGGGAGCATTCCTGTCCGGATGAAGTCAGTTCGGAAGAACTGTTGGACGGTCAGGAAGAGACTCTGCCGGCATAAGTAGCGATAATCCCGGTGGAAACCCGGGACGCCGTAAGTCTAAGGTTTCCTGAGGAAGGTCAGTCCGCTCAGGGTTAGTCGGTGCCTAAGCTGAGGCCGAAAGGCGTAGGCGATGGGAAGCAGGTCAACATTCCTGCACCATCTGAGAGGCGTTTGTACGAAGGGGTGACGCAGAAGGACAAGCATACGCACGATTGGAAGGGTGCGGTCCCTGGTTAGGTGGAGCTGGTAGGCAAATCCGCCAGCTCGTTAACACCGAGGTAAGGGAGGAAAGGGATCTACGGATCCCCGAACTTGCTGACTCCACGCTGCCAAGAAAAACCTCTAAGGAGTCTCTCAGATGACCGTACCGCAAACCGACACAGGTAGACGGGGAGAGAATCCTCAGGCGCACGTGTGAGCCCTCCTTTAGGAACTCGGCAATCTAACCCCGTAACTTCGGGAGAAGGGGTGCCTCGCATAGGGTGTAATCCCTTGAGGATGAAGCCCGAGGAGGTCGCAGAGAAATGGCCCAGGCGACTGTTTACTAAAAACACAGGACTCTGCAAAGACATAAAATCGATGTATAGGGTCTGACGCCTGCCCGGTGCCGGAAGGTTAAGGGGAGGGGTTAGCCGCAAGGCGAAGCTCTAAACCGAAGCCCCGGTAAACGGCGGCCGTAACTATAACGGTCCTAAGGTAGCGAAATTCCTTGTCGGGTAAGTATCTGAACTTGCCCCTTTCCCAAGCAATTGGGACTGAAACACCGGCTCATATCGGAGAAGCCCTCCTACCCTGTTTAAACAGGGTGTGGGGTAATTCCGAGGGAATCACTGGTCAAAAAGTCAGTGGACCCGTAACGACTGACCCGAAAGGGGAGGCGCACGGTCCTCCTGTGCGCAACACGCCGGCCCTCACCAATTTTCTGGTTCCTATGGAGGCTTCCTTCTAAAAAGGAGGAGATATGAAATTAAATCCTTGGTATATCACAGGACTCTGCGAGGGTGAAGCCAACTTCAGCGTAAACTTCAATTTGAGAGGAAAGCTGAATGTTGGTATTGAAACCCGACCATCTTTCTCGATTTCTCTAAATTCGACAGATCTTCAGCTTATTAAAGCTTTGAGAGATTTTTTCGGCTGTGGAGCAATCAGATTTTCCAGTTTAGATAACGCCTACAAATTTGAGGTTCGTTCGATCTTTGACCTGAGAAGAAAAATAGTCCCGCACTTCCGGAATTACCCCCTGAAGGGAAACAAAGCTAAGGATTTTGAGGCTTTTGCAAAAATCTGTGAAATGATCAAAGCCAATCTCCATCTAAACAAAAGATATCTGCGAGAGATAATTGAGCTTGCGTATGATATGAACAAGTCAGGAAAACGCAGGCTCAAGAAGGAAGAACTCCTAAGGGAGCTTGTGAGGTGAAGGTATAGTCTGCCTCCTGTGGAAACACAGGAAAAAGGTGAAGTTCCGACCCGCACGAAAGGCGTAACGATTTGGGCGCTGTCTTAAGGAGGGGCACGGCGAACTTGTAGTGCCAGTGAAGATGCTGGCTACCCGCCGCTGGACGGAAAGACCCCGTGCACCTTAACTGCAGCCTACCATTGGATCTTGGTATGCTATGCGTAGGATAGGTGGGAGACTGAGAAGTCTGCCTTTCGGGGCAGACGGAGTCGCCGGTGAAATACCACTCTTAGTATATTGAGATCCTAACCAACTCCCCTGAATCGGGGAGTGAGACAGTGGTAGGTGGGTAGTTTGACTGGGGCGGTCGCCTCCTAAAAGGTAACGGAGGCGCCCAAAGGTCCCCTCAGGCTGTTTGGAAATCAGCCGTTGAGTGCAAAGGCATAAGGGGGCTTGACTGTGAGGGAGACATCCCGAGCAGGTGGGAAACCAGGGCTTAGTGATCCGGTGGTCCCGTATGGAAGGGCCATCGCTCAACGGATAAAAGGTACGCCGGGGATAACAGGCTTATCGGGCCCAAGAGCTCATATCGACGGCCCGGTTTGGCACCTCGATGTCGGCTCATCGCATCCTGGGGCTGAAGCAGGTCCCAAGGGTCCGGCTGTTCGCCGGTTAAAGCGGTACGTGAGCTGGGTTTAGAACGTCGCGAGACAGTTCGGTCCCTATCCACGGTGGGCGTAGGAGATTTGAGGGAGGCAGTCCCTAGTACGAAAGGACCGGGACGGACGAACCTCTGGTTTACCAGCTGTCCCGCCAGGGGCATCGCTGGGTAGCTATGTTCGGTCGGGATAACCGCTGAAAGCATCTAAGCGGGAAGCCCTTCCCAAGATTAGATCTCCCGGACCGGTAGGTCCCTGAAGGCTCCTCGTAGACTACGAGGTTGATAGGCCGGAGGTGTAAGTCCCGTAAGGGATTTAGCTGACCGGTACTAATAGGCCGTGAGGCTTGACCATAGGGTTTTTCATCTTAAATCTTATCCAGCAATGTTTTAATAATTTAAACCTCTGTGGCTATACCGAAGGGGAAATACCCGATCCCATTCCGAACTCGGAAGTCAAGCCCTTCAGGGCCGATGGTACTGCCCTCGCAAGGGGGTGGGAGAGTAGGACGCTGCAGAGGTTTTTATTTTTTAAGTTCATTTTGATTTGAAAGAAATTCAGTTTGACAAGTTAGCCAAGATTCCCTTACAAAAGCCATATTACCTTTTGTCAGGATAGCTCTTGACATTGATAAAAACTTATGATAGAAAAAGTTTGTATGTTTAATAAACATACTTAGTTGGGTGTTAGATGAAGAAGGCAACTCTCCAGCAAACAAAGATTCACAATAAAAGGTTAGTTCTAAGAATAATTTATGATAGAGAGAAAATAAGCAGAGCGGATGTGGCTCGTATTACTGGATTAACCCGTGCTACAGTCTCTTCCTCTGTGAGGGAGTTAATTGATGAAGGCTATGTAATAGAAAAGGAGCTTGGTGCCTCTAAGGGTGGAAAACCTCCTATTCTCCTTAGTTTTGAAAAGAATAACAAGTTCATAATCGGGGTTGACCTGGGTGAGTCAGAGTTTAAAGGAGCACTTGTGAATCTGAGGGGAGAAATTATTGAAAGAGCTTACATGCCGAATCACAGTGAAAGTGAAAATTCCGCTCTTGAAATTATTTATAAATTAATTGATTCTCTAATAGAAAGATCTCACCGTGATATTTTAGGGATAGGAATTGGGACTCCAGGTATTATAGATTCTGAGAGAGGTTTTGTTCACCATGCAGTAAATCTCAACTGGAGAGGTGTTGCCTTAGGAGATTTGCTTAAATTTAGATATAAGAGACCTGTTTATATTGCAAATGATAGCCAGGTTGCAGCTCTTGGTGAATTTACCTTTGGGAAAAATAAAAATTTGGACAATCTTGTTGTATTGATAGTGAGCAGAGGAATTGGAGCAGGAATTGTTATTAATCGCAAGCTATATTGTGGAGAAGAGTTTGGAGCCGGAGAGCTTGGTCATATGAAAGTTGTTGAAAATGGCAAGCTCTGCAGATGCGGAAACTATGGATGTTTGGAAACTGTGGCAAGTTTGCAGGCAATTTTGGATAAAGCAAAAGAGATGGTTATGAACGGAAGAAACCTGTTTTTGAAGAGTTTGGTTTCCAGCTCTAAAGATGTGGATATTAATATGCTTTTAAAGGCTTATAAATCAGGAGATATATCCGTAAAATCACTGATCACTGAAGCTGGACGTTATTTGGGTTTGGCAGTAGCGAACCTTGTTAGTATTTTGAATATTCGCAAGATAGTTGTTGCAGGAAGTGCTATTCCCTTTGGTGAAGACCTTTTAAACCCATTGAGAGAGGAGATTAAAAAAAGCTCTTTACAATGGATTTCAGAAAAAACTTCTGTGGAAATAACAAGTCTTGGCTCTGATATAGTGATTTTAGGATCCGCATCTTTGGTAGCAAGCAAAGAATTGTGGCTAACATGAAAATCTTTGGCAAAAAAGGAGGTGAAAGAAAGAATTTGAATAATGCAAAATTATTTTTGTTTGTATTGGAAAAATGGCATGGGCAAATTGAAAAATAAGGAGGAGATGCAAGATGAAAAGTTTAAAACTTTTTATCTTATTAAGTATGGTTTTCGCCCTTTGTTCCTTTGCTTACTCTCAAGCAGTGGGAACCAGGGGCTCTGTTTCAGGGATTGTAAAAAATGCAGAGACTCTTGAACCTCTGATAAATGCTACAGTAATGATTTCTGGAGATCTTCTTCCAGCAGGAAGAGAGTATGTAACAACTGAGAATGGTCTATTCAGATTTGCTGGACTTCTTCCTGGAAAATACAATTTAAAAATTACCCATCCTGAGATGATGGACTTTGAAATGGAAGTAACTGTTGCCCTTGACAAGGAGACACAGGTTGAGGCATTGATGGTTGTAGTTGGAAAAATCGCTGAAGAAGTTGTTGTTACTGCGGCTGCTCCTCTTGTGGATGTGAAATCTACTGAGGTATCAACAAATATTGACACCACTACAATTAGGGCTCTTCCTCTTGGGAGATCCTACGCAGCACTTCTTGCTCTCGCTTCTGGTGTAGCAGGTGGAAGGTTAAATGCTGGAGGAAATCAGCAGGACAATGTATTTCTTTACGATGGTTCAAATGTGACCAATCCTTTCTTTGGAAATCTTTTCTCTTCTTTCTCAGAGCTTGACGTTCAAGAGATTAACATAAAGAGAGGGGCAATTTCTGCAGAATTTGGTCGGGCAGTGGGGATGGTTGTAAATGCAGTCACAAAATCAGGAACAAATAACGTTTCCGGAAGTTTTAGATTTGTTGCAGAGCCTTACAACTGGAGAGCTAAACCTGTAAACCCTGAATTATTTGCAAAGACAACTTATCTAACACCTGCAATTGGCGCTGGTGGGCCTGTTATAAAAGACAAGGTCTGGTGGTATATTTCTGCTAATCTTCCCAGTTCTAAAACAGTGGAAAGGAAAAATAATCTTGGACCTGTTCCAGAGGCAAAATCATCCTCAACAGAATTATTTGTAAAGCTTTCTGCGAATCCACATCCAAAACATCTTTTTATTGCAAGCTTCAGGAACTCCGACGCATTAGCGAGAAATGCTGGAATTGGAGTGGACTCAGCTCCCTCTACTGCCACCAATGGTGACTCTCTTGACAGGATTTTTTACTTCTCATGGACATGGTCTATTTCTCCCACCGCTTATCTTGAATTAAAGTATGACCATGTAGAACAGAACTATACAGGTGTGCCTGTTACTGAGTTAGGATATAAGCCGAAAATGGACCCAGCTAATCTTGATAAAATGGGATATTTCAACAATAGAGCTGGATATATACCAACTCTTCCACGAGGTTATGTTGGTGGAGCATCTATGTATAATATACAGGATTTTTCAAGGGATGAAATTAAATTAGTTTTCAGTAAATATCTGGATTTCAAAGGCCATAGCCATATTATCAAAGCTGGAATAGGATATGACAACGGAACAGAACATATTGACAGAAGATCAAACGGATGGGGTTCTGTCTGGATTTCAGGTGGGAAAATTTACGCTCAGTATTATCCTGAAGGCTCAGTTCAGGATTCAACAGGTAGAACATATGCATTTTTCTTACAGGATACAGTAACAATTGGAGAAAGACTGAATCTTTATCTGGGGATTCTTGCCAACAGGGATGAGTTTTTAACCTTTGGTGAGAATAAATTTGACTTCACTGATCCTCAGTATATTTCATTACCCAAATCCCAATGGCCAATAAGGAGTGGAAAACTTCAATTTGATTTTGGAGAAGAGATACAGCCAAGGATTGGCTTTACATATGTTCTTGATAAGAAAGCAGGAGACAAGCTTTACGGAAACTATGGAAGATATTATGCCATGGATAACAGGAGTATTGCAAGAGCAGCTGCTCCAAAAAGGACATATTATTTAACCGCTCAATTTACTATGGATGGAACATTTATTTCAGAAACTCCTCAGGCAGCCACCACAGGAAAGGTTATATTATCTAATGTTAAACCTACTTATCAGGATGAGTTTGTTTTCGGTTACAGCAGACCTATCTTAAATAAGAAATGGGCTATTGATATCTGGGGTCAATATAGATATATAAAGAATGTAATTGAAGATTTCCCTTCTAAAAATTATGGAACATGGTTAGCTCCTTCAGAATTTGTTTATGGAAACACTCCTTACGCAGAAAGAAAGTATAGAGCTCTAACAATTCAATTACAAAAACCCTTTTCAGATAAGTGGTCTCTCCTTGCAATGTATACATGGAGCAGGCTTGAAGGTAACTGGGACTTAGATTACGCGGAATCTCTATTCTATCAGTCCTCAGCTCTTGACGATGCTGCAGGATTATATATGACAGATCCTAATAGATATGGAATCCTGGCAGGAGATAGGACCCACATATTCAAGCTCTTCGCAAGCTGGGAATTCTGGAAGAGAACAGCACTTGGTGGATATTTAAGAATTCAAAGTGGTGCTCCATGGCAGGCTCAGGGAAGAGCTTATAGAGGATGGAGCTACACTGGATACAGAACATATCTGGAGAAAGCGGGGAGCAGAAGGACAGATACATGGACGAACTTAGATCTTCAGCTCTCCCATACAATTCCATTTGGAAGATTCAGCGGAGTGATTGAGGCAAGAATAATGAATGTATTCAACAAACAAACCGTCCTTTCCGTTGACCCCGTTCAATATTTAGATTACACATTAGTAGGGGAACAACCTCAATGGATTAGTCCCAACCCTAATTTTGGAAACCCGACTTCCTACGCTTCACCTCGAAGATTCGTTCTCACTTTCTATATTAATTTCTAAAATGCTCGGGGGAGGGAAATTATTCCCTCCCCTCTTTTTTATATGAAATACCTTCTAATTTTATCCCTTCTCTTCTCACCCATTGGAGAGTATAAACTTTCCACATCTTATTCCATAAATTATGGTTTTGGGAAAGATGAACTGGGTCTTATCTTTGAAAACGAAGTTCCTCCTATAGGCCCTAATTCTTTTTGCGTGGATGGAGAAGGCAATATTTACATTTCCGATCCTGTTAATTCCTCCATAAAGATATTCTCTGGAAGGGAAAGGAGGGTCATAAAAACCTTTTATATTAAAGGGATTTACGATGATCTTTCAGTTACCTCCGAAGGAGATATCTTTCTTCTAAAAAGAGAATCATCTGAGATAATTCAGATTAAGAAGGATGGGAAAAAGTTATCCATAAGGGTGAGGCCAGAAATTGTTCTTAAACCTTCTAAACTTTTATTATGGAAAGGAAAGCTTTTCATAAAAAGTGAAAAGAGTTTTAAAAATATATCTGCTGATTTTGAGGGAAAGGACTCAAAAGAATTTTATTATTTTGATGTAGAATATTTAAATAGAAGGTTCGGATTTGTTAATAAGTTTGATTTATACGGAAGAAAAATTTCGAAATTTGTAATAGAAAGGAATAACATTGCTTCCCTTGAATTTCTTAATGAGGATAAAGATGGAAATATTTACATCCAGACGGAGTACATGATTTCCCATGATAAAGTAGGGTTAGAAGTTAGAAAACTTAGCAAGATTGGAGAAATTCTTTCTGTGATTGAAATACCTGAAAATGATTACTTTCTATGGACATCGAGGCTACTATATGTGGATGAGAGGGGATGGGTATATCAGGTTCTTCCTAGAAGAGAGTATGTGAAAGTTAATGTTTGGAGATAATGAGTTGAAGGGAATTCCTCTTTTTCTTCTTATTTTTTCTTTTTTATGCTGGGATGGAGATAAATGGAATAGCATTACAAGAGATGAGATTTTAAGGATTGCAAGAGAGATGATAGAGACTCCATGGTCTCCAAGTAAAATATGTAGAGGTTGGAACCCGGCCGTAGAGCCTCCTGAGTATTATCCTAGCTCCACATATTTTGGAATTCTTTACTCTCAGGATAACCCGCAGGAGAATTTTTCTGAGTTCCTCAAAGGAGTGAATAACCTTCCCTATGATTATTATGGTTATTGGGGAGCAAGCAATAGATGGTATAACTACTATGGTAATGATTGTTCAGGTTTTGTGAGTATTTGCTGGAGAATGCCCTCAAGAAACACCACCACCACATTCCATAACGACGCAAATGGAAACAAAAAGTATTGTTATCCTCTGGGGCCAAAAGGCTCAGCGATTTCAGTGAACCTTTTGCCAGGAGATGCTCTAAACAGTGCTGGCTCTCATATAATTCTTTTCAGTCATAAATCCTCTTCAAATACAATTGTCTCTCTCGAGCAGACTCCAAATAACGCAAAAACGAGAACATGGTATTACAGCTCCCTTCAGGATTATCAGCCCATAAGAAGAAATATGATTATCGAAAAAAAAGAGCATGAGAAGGAAAGGGTGAGGGAGAAGATAAACAAAGAAGGGAAAGGGAAAAAAGATGAGCAGGAAGAATTGTCATCTTTAATAAAGAGTTTTTTTAAACAATAAGCCAATTATTGGAGCAAAACATAGCTTAAGAAAGATATCGAGAAGTAAGCCTAAAATAGCAATTAAAAAGAGAGATTTCTCTTTTCCCCATTCCATTTTTCTTTTTTTTATGAGCAGGATCAATGGTTCTGAAAGAAGGACTCCCAGTATTACAAATGAGACCACCCTTATAAGAGACCAGAAATGCCAGCCCAAAAGAATGGGAATAAATTTATTTTTTGAATGGATGATTAATTGGGATACATAAAAGTTCATGTAATTTACCATTATTGCCCCCATTGTAATTGAAAGTAAAGAAGCAGAAATAAAGGAAAGAACTACAAAAACTCCGATATGTGTTAGGTGCTGCGGAATAAACTCTCTTGGATTCGTTTCTCTTCCCACTCCTGTCCTAATCCATTCCATCATCTCGTCTCTGTATTCTCTTCCATTTATCACAACCCTTTCTGCTTTTTCAGGAAAGATTGAGAAAAGGGTTGTCCCAAAAATAATGAGGGAAATAGCCCATATAAGCATTAAATAGACTGCTTCTCTTCTTTTATCTTTTGAAATCAAATAAATCATTGATGGATATGCAAAGGAAATATTCAAGATTGGCAATAGTATTTTACCACCAGCCAAAATTCCTACAATGTAAAAAAGAAGGGTAGAAAAAGGGATAATAAAAAGAAAATTACTGATGGATGAAATGTTCAATTTTTCTCAATCGTTCTTTATAATTTTTTTATCGTTGGTAAGAAGCTACAAGAATTATATTTCTTTCCTCAGCTTTTCTTGAAGCAGAAGGATGAATCAAATACCCAAAGAGAACAAGAACTTTTTCTTTGTCGATAGTCTTAATTAATGGCTCAACATTTGTATAGAAACTATCAACATCCCTTTCGTAAATTCTGCTTCTGCATTCTCCTATTACAACAAGGGATTTCCCTTCCCTCTCTCCCTCTGCGTAAAGATTTATTTCGATTTCTCTGGAATCTACTACGAAAAACTTCCTTTCAAGTTCTTCAATTTTTATTTTGAAGTGCCTTTCTAAATAGCCTGGTAGAACAACCCTTGCAATATCTTCCAAACCGAACCCAATAGTATCAGAAAGGGAAGCAACTGCTCTTGAAAGTTGTTGGATCGCATCTTCAGTTCTTTTCTGGGCTTGAGCCAGCTCTTCCACTCTCTCCTCAGTTCTTTTCTGGGCTTGAGCCAGCTCTTCCACTCTCTCCTCAGTTCTTTTCTGGGCTTGAGCCAGTTCTTCCACTCTCTCCTCAGTTCTTTTCTGGGCTTGAGCCAGTTCTTCCACTCTCTCCTCAGTTCTTTTCTGGGCTTGAGCCAGCTCTTCTACTCTCTCCTCAGTTCTTTTCTGGGCTTGAGCCAGTTCGTAGACCACATCCCTTAGCTTATCATATTCTTCCCTTCCAACCTTTATAGATCTAACTCTTTCATCCACAATATAGATTATTGTTTCATAAAGCTCTTTTGTCAATCCGGTTTCTTTTTTCTTCGTTCTCATAAGTATCCTTTTTTAAAATAACATGAGTTTAGAGCAAAAATCAATTCTTTTTCTGGAGATAGGTTTTATAGATAGTGAAGTTAACGACCAATTGGGTAGAGGGGGCAGATCGAGCTGCGGGGAAAAATTTCTTTGTGTTAGGTGCTTTTTCATTCGCAATTATGGGCGGAACTATTCAAAATTTCCATAGAGAAAGATTTTTCCAAAAGAAATTAGATAGAAAAAACACCATTTTAAACTGGAAATTAATTAAATAAATCATCAGACTAATTAGAAGGGATTCGATTATTTCTCAGGAAGTTACAAAATCTGATAAAGAAAAGAGCAGAAATTTTCTGAGTCTATTGAAACAGAAGTTGTGATAAATTTAAAAAGACACCATATCTTTGAATCTTTTAAATCTTTCCTCTAAATCCTTTTCCTTAATTTCGAGGAGTTTTTCTAAACCGAATTCTTCCACAGTGAAGGATGCGAGTATGGTTCCCCATACCGCTCCCTTTTTAATTGTTTCCCAATCAACTCTTCCCTCATTTGCAAGATACCCCATGAATGCTCCTGCAAAGGAATCCCCAGCACCTGTAGGATCCTTAACCATTTTTACTGGATAAGCCGGAAGGCAGAAAATGTTGTCCTTTGAGACCACACTCACACCATGTTCACCTTTTTTAAAAATCACATATTCAGGACCTTTCTCAAGGATTTTTTCACAAGCTTGAAGAGAATTTCTTTTCCCTGTGAGAAGGAATGCCTCTTCATCATTTAAAAAAATTGCATTTACTCCACTGAGAACGGACATTACTTTATCAGGATTGTCTTTTATCCAATGATTCATGGTGTCCATGGCAATCATTTTTGGAGATGCCACTTGTCTCATCACATTTTTTTGCAGGTCAGGTTGAATATTGGCAAGAAAAACAAAAGAGGAATCTCTATATTTTGAAGGTAGATCGGGGCAAAAATTAGCAAAAACATTTAGTTCGGTTCTCAATGTTTTTCTTCTGTTTGGGTTTTTTCCATAACAACCATGCCACCTGAAAGTCTTACCCTCTTCTATTTTTAGACCCTCTGTATCCACATTTCTTTCTCTGTAAATATCCAAATAATGCTCAGGAAAGTCAGAACCTACGATTCCTACAATTCTTGGAGGGATAAAAAAGGAAGCTGAGATGGAAAAAAAGGAAGCGGAGCCTCCGAGGATTTCCTCTCTTTTTCCAAAAGTGGTTTTTATAGTGTCAAGAACTATCGAGCCTACAACAAGCAGGGACATCTTTGAACTCCTTTTTAATATTCACCCAGAATATATTTTAACTTTTTCTTTAATTCGTCTGTTATCATATTCTTATCTGTGATCACCGCAAATTTTAGAGCATTCTTACAATCACACTCTTTTCTTTCCCGGGGCAGTGTTTTTATGGTTTCTTTTATGATTTTCTTCGCATTTTCAGTGTTTTTTCGTAGATAATTAAGAACCATTTCCACAGTTACAGGTTCCTCCTCTTCATGCCAGCAGTCATAATCAGTAACAAGAGCAATGGTGGCATAACAAATCTCTGCTTCCCTTGCAAGTTTAGCTTCTGTAACATTTGTCATGCCTATTACATCTACTCCCCATGAACGATAAAGAAGGGACTCTGCTTTTGTGGAGAAGGCAGGACCTTCAATACAAATATAAGTTCCCTTGGAATGGAAGGGAATGCCAATATTTTTACATGATTGAATAAGATGTTTTGATATTTCTGGACAGACCGGATGAGCAAAGCTTATATGACTAGCTACTCCATCTCCAAAAAATGTATTGATTCTTCTGAATGTTCTATCTATAAATTGATCAACTATCACCACATCCATGGGATGAATGTTCTCCTTCATGGAGCCCACTGCTGAGGCTGAGATTATCCTTTCCACTCCTAACAGTTTGAAACCGTAAATATTCGCTCTGAAATTTATTTCTGAAGGAAGAATTCTATGCCCTCTACCGTGTCTTGATAAAAAAGCTACTCTTCTTCCTTCGAGTTCTCCAGCTAAATATATGTCAGATGGCTCACCGAAAGGGGTTTCTAATTTAACCTCCTTCAATTCCTTAAGTCCTTCTATCTCATAAAACCCGCTTCCTCCAATGATTCCTATTTCTATTTTTTCCATTTTTTCTCCTCCATGAAACAACTTTGAATTAAAAAATTCTATGATTATTGAAAGTGATTGTCAATTTCTGGGACTACTATTTTTTTCATTGCATTATTTTTTTTAGCATATGGACAAGGTATTGGTTGTCTTCTTCTTTTCCAATTGTTATTCTGAGTCCTTCCGGCATTTCGAATGCTTTTAGAGGTCTAACTATTATTCCATTTTCAAGAAGCTTTTCATAGAGAAGCATAGGATCTGGGTCAGGAATTATGGTAATAAAATTTGCCTCTGATGGAAGGAATTTTAAATTAAGTTCTTTAAAAGCAGATGAAAGGAAATCCCTTCCTTTTTTGTTATTTTCTATACTCTTTTTTACATGCTCAGTGTCCAAGAGAGCGGAAAGAGCAGCTTCTTGTGAAATTCTTGGCACATTGAAAGGAGTCTTGACTTTAAAGAGAACATTTACTATTTCAGGAATACAAACAGCATAACCAACCCTTAAACCTGCAAGCCCGTATATCTTTGAAAATGTTCTGATAACAATAAGTCTTTTCTCTCCATTTCTTAAATAGTCAAAACCAAAAGGATAGTCAGTATTCTCCACATATTCGTTGTATGCTTCGTCATAAACAACTATCTGGTTATCTTTCATTGCGGAAAAGAGTCTTTCCAGTTCGTGTCTTTTGATGATAGTTCCGGTAGGGTTATTTGGGTTTGCTATCCAGATAATTTTCACATTCTCATTAAGAGCATCTATAATTCTCGAGACATCAAGCCTGTAATCGGGAGTAAGGGGAACTTTTATAATCCCATCTTTGCCAACCGCTTCCTGAACAGCAAGAGTGTACATTAAAAAACTCTTCTCAGGAATTATCGATTTATCATCTGTTTCCATGAAAGCTTGAGCTATCATTTTGATGAGCTCAGCGCCTCCTGCTCCTACAATTATCCACTCTTTTGGAAATTTTATTGCCTCTGCTATCCCCTCTCTGAGATAATATGAATCGTCCTCAGGGTAATAATTTGATTCCTCTGCTTTTCTTATAATAGCATCTATGGCTTTTGGTGATGGTCCAAGGGGATTTTCGTTGGAGGCAAGCTTAACAACTTTTTTAAGACCCCTCTCCCTTTGAACTTGTTCAACGGGTTTCCCAGGGACATAAGGGCTTAGCTCCCTTATCCTTTTCGGGATTGCTAATTCTTTCATGAGTCCTCCATATATTATAAAGTTTTATTACCTTGCCTTTTTTAATCTTCTATTACCTCTTTCATTTCTTCTATAGATGGGAGTTCTTCAAGGCTATTTATGTTAAAATGTCTGAAAAAATAATCAGAGATGGAAAATAGAGTGGAGTTCTTGCCGTGAACCTTCTTCTTCCCGCTTATCTTTACAAGACCTTTTTCGAGAAGGATTTTCAAAGTGGCTGATGAATTCGTCCCTCTGTAATAAGAGATTTCAGTTAGAGTGAGAGGTCCTTTATAAGCCAGAAGTCCAAGAATCTCAAGGGATGCCTGGGAAAGTTTTCTTAAGTTCTTAGGGGATAGAAATTTTTTTATCTCTTCATAATAAATTGAATTGGTAACGAATTCATAGCCTGAAACTGATTTTTTCAATATTATTCCTCTTTCTCCGCTGAATTCATTCATTAACTCTTCAAGTATCTTCTCTACCAGAGATTCCTCAACTTCTCCAAAATATTCTTTAATTTTTTTCTTTGGCACAGGAGATAAGGAAGCAAATATGATGCCTTCAATTATTCCTTTAATTGTAGATTCTCCTTTCATTTGCACTCTTCCTTGCTAACCTTATTTCTATTTCTCCAAATTCCTTTCTTTGCCTTGCTGAGATCAAACCATTCTTTATTAACTCCAAAGTGGCAAGAAATGTAACAATTATTTCTTCTACAGAGGATAAAGTTTCAAGATAATCAAACAATTTTAGAATACCCGACCTTCTTATTATATTTATAATTTCTGAAATTTTCTCCTCTATAGAAATCTTTCTTCCCATATATGGAATACTTTCCTCCTTTTCTCTTCTCTTTGTAACTTCAATAAAGGCTTTAGCAATTTCATATAGGGAGGGTATAACCCAAAGAGTTTCTTCTTCTATCTCCTCTTGTTTTCCTTTTCTAAAAAATTCGACAGACTCCTCCAACTGCTTCAGAGTTTCAGCGAAACTTTTTATTATTCCGTAAGTTTCGATTCTCTCTCTCAATGCAAATTCTTCATCTTCTTCTCCCTCTTCAACTTTTACCTTAGGAAGGAGACGAGAGGATTTAAGATGAATAAGAATGGATGCCATCAGGAGAAAATCAGCTTCACGGGATGGATTTATGAATCTTTTTTCTTCAAGATATCTTAGATACTCATCCGTTATTTTAGTTAGGGGAATCTCCCAGATGCTTAACTCCTCTTTTTTCACAAGAAAAAGAAGAAGATCTAAAGGGCCTTCGAAGAAACCAAGATCTATTCTAAACCCATCTTCCATCATTACAAGCCGATTTTCTTGTAAACTTCTTGCATGGTTTCTCTCGCTTTTTCCCTGGCTTTTTCAGCTCCTTTCTCAAGGATTTCCTCAATCATTTTAGGTGTTTTCAGTAAACTCTCTCTTCTTTTCCTTATAGGATCCATGAAATTTTTTAGATTTTTAATTAAAATTTTTTTACAATCTATACACCCTATATCCGCACTTCTGCAGCCCTTTTCTATCTCAGCTCTCTCTTCCTCTTTAGAAAAGACTTTATGATAATCGTAAACAGGGCAATCTTCAGGCTCACCGGGATCAGTTCTTCTTTTCCTCCTTGTATCTGTTACCATGGGAAGGATTTTCTTCTCCACTTCTTCTTCGGAATCTTTAAGCAGAATTGCGTTTCCATAACTCTTTGACATTTTTCTTCCGTCCGTTCCCGGAAGCTTGGGAACCGGGGTTAGATAAACTTCTGGTTCTGGGAATGTTTCACCATAGAAATTATTAAATTTTCTAACAATTTCCCTTGCCAGCTCTACATGGGGAACCTGATCCTCTCCCACAGGAACATAATGTGCTTTATAGATAATTATATCAGAAGTTTGAAGAACAGGATATCCAAGAAACCCATAAGTGGAAAGGTCTCTGTTGGTTATTTCCTTCTGTTGCTCTTTATAAGTTGGAACTCTTTCCAGCCATGAAACAGGAACAAGCATGGAGAGAAGGAGATGAAGTTCTGCATGCTCCTTGACATCACTTTGATTGAACATTACACATTTCTGAGGATCAAGACCCACAGAGATCCAATCCAAAACCATCTCTCTAATCCATTGTTTAAGCTCATAGGGTTTTTCATATTCAGTGGTGAGAGCGTGCCATGTGGCGATTTCGAAATAACAATCATATTCCTCCTGAAGCTTTACCCAGTTTGATAATGCACCGACCCAGTGACCTAAGTGAAGAGGACCACTCGGTCTCATGCCTGATAAAACAACCTTTCTCATTTTATACCCTCATTAGGATGGAAAAAATCAGACTCTGAGCAGGAAGTAAAATTAGTCTTAAAAAGAAGTTTATTACTCCAAGATAAATAAGAATTAACAGAATAAAAAACCCGTAGGGTTGAAGCTGATAGTATTTAGCGGAAAGGGGATAGGGAAGAAGGCTGTAAAGAACATTGCCACCGTCAAGAGGTAGAATGGGTAATAGATTGAAAAATGCGAGAAGGAGGTTAGTGATTATGCCGTAAAATAATAAGAGAGATAGCCCTTTTACAGGTAGATCGCTTCTTCCTGGTGTGGGATTCTCCTCTGAATGATAGCCAATGAGAAAGAAGGGAATCCATTTAAAACTCATGGTGAGGAAAATTAGTAATACAAAGAATATTATTGCCAGTCCTAAATTTGAAAGAGGACCTGCAAGAGAAATCCAGAGAGTATCCCTTTTCGGGTTACTCAGGTAGGAAGGGTTGACAGGAACAGGATTCGCCCAACCGAATACAGGGAGTCTCAGGAGATAAAGAAGAATAGGGAATAATAAAGTGCCGACCAGACTTATATGATTTATTGGATTCAGAGAGATTCTTCCAGAGAGCTTTCCTGTTGGGTCTCCGAACCTGTAGGCTACATAAGCATGCATACATTCATGAACTGAAAGAGAAAAAAGGATTATTAATAAATATAGTAATCCATCAAAAATTCTTGCCATATCTCCATTTTAAGATAGCATAATTTTAGAAAAATGCCAATATTCCCGTAAAATAAAAATTTTGATATAAGTTAGAA
>FWWM01008076.1_pt1 | contig 18566 bp, 15 predicted proteins | sample 2228351 | NCBI WGS metagenome assembly FWWM01 (sample SAMEA103939774, study PRJEB20133) | metagenome
CACGGGGCAAAATGGTTCCTGAATTTGAAACTGCCGCTTTTGATTTGACCAAATCGGGAGAACTGAGCGGCGTGGTGGAAACCAAGTTTGGGTTCCACATTATTCAGTTGCAAGAAAAGAAGGCGGCTGCTCTTCGCCCTTATGAAGAAGTCAAGGCTGAGCTGATCAAAGAAATAGTAGAGAGCGTCAAGCAAGACGCCCGCGTTGCTTATGCGCAAAAAATGCAGCAGGATGTAATTACTAACGCAGAGGTCATTAGCGAGTTTGCTGCGAAGCAGAGTGCAGTCTCTGCGGCACGACCAGGGCAACCTCAGCGAACACCGATGCAGAATCTACCTGTTGCCAAGTGAAGTTTCAGCACTTGTGCTGCCGATGGGATGGCCACTAGCGGCAAGAGGTTTTAAACTCTAACTCGGTTTGTGCACTACACATCACACCCGCCCCCTGGGCGGGTTTCTCTTTTTGATTGCTGTTTAATCACTGCGCATGTGGACATTGCTCAATGAGCTGCGCGCTGTCTGGCGCGCTAAAACCCTGGTTTGGGTACTCACCCGGCGTGAAGTGGCTGCCCGCCACTCGGGCACTGCTTTGGGTGTGCTGTGGCCCTACCTCCAGCCGTTGCTGACGGTCGCAGCCTACTACCTCGTGTTCGATGTGGTGTTCTCGATGCGCCTGGGTGATGGTGCTCCAACCCATGCAGTGGGCGCATTTCTCATTGTGGGCGCATTGCCGTGGATGGCTTTTTGTGATGCCGTATCGCGCGGCATGAACAGCTTGATTGATGCGGGCGGGTTGCTACAGAAAAACCCGCTGCCACCGGTGCTGTTCACCACACGTGCCGTTCTCGCTAGCTCGCTGATTTATGGTCCGCTGCTTGTGCTGGTCGGATTGGCATATGCGCCAATGCACCGTTTTCAATGGCCCGCGCTGGCCTTTCCTGTATTGCTTGGATTGCAGTTGCTTCTGTGTTTGCTGCTAGGGTTCGCGTTGGCCATTTTGGCTGCTGCCCTGCGTGACACGGTGCAATTGGTCGGCTTCCTGCTGTCGGTGGGAATTTATCTGTCGCCCATCCTGTTCCCGCTCACCTTATTCCCTGAAGCATGGCGTTGGGTACTTTGGCTCAACCCGATGACTGCATTGGTTCAGGGCCACCAAGAGATATTGTTGCGCGGCGCTTGGCCGCCGCTGAGCGTGTGGTGGGTTACCTTGGCTTGGATTGCTGCCACGGCCACCTTACTGGCTTTGTTGGTACGCCGCAGTCAGGACCAGTTGGTGGATTGGCTATGAGCACAGAGATGAACACAAGCCCCTCTTCCTCTGCTGAGTATCGGATGGGTGAACTACCAGCAATGTCGAGCGACCCGGTGTTGCGCGTTCAATCGGTCAGCAAAGAGTACAAGCTGTATCCCACACCCCGTTCCCGGCTGCGGGCCTTGCTCACAGGTCGTGCCACTCACCGCAGCCATTGGGCGCTGCGCGATGTATCGTTTGAACTGCAGCGTGGCGAGTGCATAGGCGTGATCGGGGACAACGGGGCCGGTAAAAGCTCTTTGCTCAAACTGCTGGCAGGCACCTTGCAGCCCAGTCAGGGCTGCATTGAGCGCGTGGGGCGCGTCACCGCCATTTTGGAGTTGGGTGCAGGTTTTCACCCTGATTTCAGCGGGCGAGACAACCTGTATTTCGGCGGTAGCCTGATTGGCATCAGTCGTGAGGAGATGGCACGACTGGAGCCTGAAATCATCGAATTTTGTGAACTGGGCGAGGCGCTGGACAGGCCTGTGAAGACGTACTCATCGGGCATGACGGTGCGCTTGGCCTTTGCGTTGGTAACAGCTGTGCAGCCCGATGTGTTGATCATTGATGAAGCACTGGCCGTAGGTGATCAGCATTTTCAAAAAAAATGCGTAGAGCGCATCACCGCCTTTCGGAACAACGGTTGCACTATTTTGTTTTGTTCCCACAGTCCTTACCACATTCGACATCTGTGTGACCGTGCCCTGTGGCTCAAGGCGGGGCAGGTCGCCCAGTTTGGGGGCACAGAGGAAGTGTTGGCGGCTTATGACGTATACACGCGCCAGCGCGAAGCAGGCGAATCGGAGGCATTGCCGCAGCAGGCCGGAGCGACGTTGGATATGGACTCAGGCGCTGTTACGCTCAACGGCGATGGATTGCCATTGGCCAATACGGAGTCTGCTGCAGAGCCTTCTGCCCCCGCTGCGCCAGGGGCTGCTGTAGATGGTGGCGGAGCGTGCATTCTGGCTGTGGATGTGTCGAATCTGGCGGAGCCGCAGAATGGACAGCCCCCTATACTTCAGGGCCAAGATTTGGTGGTAACCATCAAGGCCCGTGGGCGTGGTGCAGAGCGTCCCCACATCGGATTCATGATTGAGCAGTCCAAAGGTGTCGGAATCACCTCGCTGGCTACCCACGAAGATGGCGCTTACCCGGTGCAGCAGCCCGACGGGACGTGGTGCTCCGTGCTGACGTTCCCGGATCTTCCACTGCACAGTGGTGATTATGTGATCAGTGCGTTTTTGTTCGACGAGACAGGACTGGCGGTGTATGACGAATGGTTCCAGTTCATGCATTTCCGGTTCATTTTCCCCAAGCCGTTGCCGGGGCTGGTGCGCCTGCCCCATCACTGGAGTTGAGTCTGTGGTCTTGGTTGGGCTTTATCGATACTGATCCGATTTCTAAAAAATATGAATGCAGAACAAGGCCATTTGACTGGCCACGACCAAGCGCTTGTTCCAGGCGTTGTTTCAAGCGGCCCAGTCAGTGTGGGCCAGCGGTTATTGGAAGAGGGAATTTCGTTGCTTGCGCAGGGTGATCGCACCGGCGCTGCCCAGGTGCTGGCCCGCGCCCGCAGCGAACGCGACACGTTGCTGCAGGCTCATGCGTTGATTGAGTCGAATGACTTGGTGGGATCCTTCCGCAACATCATGGGACTGGATTGCACGATCTCGTCGCAGGACGATATTTTTGGTTTTTTTGCCGGGCATGCGTCCAGTACCAATCCCTTGCGTGACTACCTGGCAGACGGTTGGCGTACCTTGTCGGAGCTCATGCTGTTGCTGGAGGCTGTGGGTCAGCCTTTGCTGCACACGCCCAGCGTGCTGGAGTTTGCCAGTGGCCACGGGCGTTTCACCCGCCATTTGGTAAAGGCCTTGGGGCCTGGCAGGGTCACGGTGTCCGATGTGGTGCTAGACGCCGTGCATTTCGCAACCCAGACTTTCGGGGTTCAAGGGTTGATGTCTGCCAGCGTGCCTGAGCAGGTGCAATGGCCCCAGCGCTACAGCCTCGTGTTTGTATTGTCGTTGTTCAGTCACTTGCCGCGCAGTACCTGGGCGCGCTGGCTGAAGGTGTTGTGGGATGCTGTGGAGCCAGGAGGCTTGCTGGTGTTCACCACCCACGGTGTCAAAGCAGCCGCTTTTGACCATGTGACGCTGGATGAGGAAGGCTATTTCTTTGCTCCCTCCAGTGAGTCCACAGCGATTAATGGGCAGGAATATGGCACGGCCTTTACTTCTGAGCCTTTTGTGCTGGCACGTATTGAAGAAACAGTGGGCGCGACAAGTCTGGTGCATCAATCTCTGGTGCATTTCTGGAACCACCAAGACGCTTACGTGCTGCGCAAGCCATGATCGAATTGGGCTGGGCGGGTGCACACCAAGTGGATGGTGTTGAATCAAGAGGGGGTAGTGAATGGGATTGATAGCGCGCCTACATGAGCGCGTTCTGGGGATTGCCCCCTGGGATGCATCGCAAATTTCAGACGAATGGTTTCGAGCTCACTTTGAATACGCCGCAGATGTGGTGAATCAATGGATAGGGGGTGAGATGGACATACCTCGCAGTCGTTTCTTGGATTTCGGCTGCGGCGATGGCATTACCGATTTGTCTTTGGTCTTGCGCTATGGCGCCACGTCTATCCATGGCGTAGATGTGCGTCGCGAGTATGAAAAGCTGCCTCGTATTGCACGAGAGCAATTGGGTATGCGCCGTGTACCAACGGCTCTCAGCTTTCAGACCATTAAGTCTGGAGACTCGCTATCGAAAGGGGGCGCTCAATACGACGGCATCATGAGCTGGTCCACGTTTGAGCATGTGCGGCGTGATCAGCTTTCCCTCATTTTGGAAGACCTGCATGCTTGCTTGCGTCCCGGTGGATACTTCTTTATTCAAATCGAGCCGCTGTATTTCTCGGCATATGGTTCGCATTTGCGCAGGTATGACGAAACCCCCTGGCATCATCTGTTGGCAACTGAGGATGAGTTGTGGAAAGTGATTGAAGCCCACCAGGGGCCCATAGACCCCGCAGAGGTGGATTTTGGGTTTGCTGACTTTGGCGTAGAGGGCTACAAGCGTTTTGTTTTCAATGAATACAAAGCACTGAACCGCTTGACGGCAGATGAATTGGTGGCTTTCGCACAAAGTGCAGGCTTTAATGTCGTTCGGGAGGAGCGTCGCTCACTGGATATCTCGCCTCCTGATAGTTTGCTTGCTCAATACCCGAGAGACTGGCTCACTAACAACGAGATATTTCTGTTGTTGCGCAAGGGTTAAGCCTTTTAAATCTTTACGTAGCAGAGCCCACCGGCGAATCATTTATGCCATCTAGAGGCGTGATAGCGACAACTACGGCCATCACGCCCAATCTCCTTAAGCGCGTAGCCAGTTTTTGACTTTGGTTTGCCAATGGCGCGGGATGGCCCGTGCAACTCCACGTAGCAGTGGCAGTGAGCGCAGCCAAACCAGCATTTGTAGCGCGCTGGATCGTGTTTCTTGAATCGCTGTTTGTGTGGGTAGGTGCGCCTGCAGGAACTCGAGTGAGAGGTGGTCTGGCGCAGCAGGTGGCGGGGCGATATCTGTCAGGTAGTCAGACCCGTATGCCCACTTAGCTTCAAGGTTCGATGAACCGTGAAATGCCGCTTCCCGTGTGTTCGGCAGCGCAGGGGCCAAGTTCTCGATGAAGTGCTCCTTGCGAATGCGTGTGAAAAACGCCAGCCACTCTGGTGCTGTTTGATCCCATGGCTCCACCCAACTCCACGCCCTGCCTTCCAGGCGCTCTGCGAACGCTCCAATGTCAGGCGCTACCACTGCGCAGCCGGCTTGAATTGCGGCGCTCAGGGTGTAGCTGTAGGTTTCTGGCCACTGGGCAGGGAACCAGATGACGTCTGGCTTGAGCCATGCCAGTAGCTCGGGCAGGTCTGCTTCTGCGTATGCTCCATGCACAGTGAGTCTTGCCTTGGGTTGTGTCACCAAGCTGCGATAGCCGTATCCCAATAAATGGAATTCCAGGGGTGCATCTGTGCGGGCGGCTTGAAGCGCTGTTGCCTCCAAGACATCAGCCCCTTTGATGGTGCTGAGGGCACCAATCACTGCCACTTTGAGGCGGTCTGTCTGTGCAATTGGCGCTACGTGGGGCTGTGGAACGTTATCGCCCATGTCAGTGTGCTTGACTGCAATCACATTCGCATGTGGTGCAAAGGCTGCCATGCGTTGGGCAGTGTCTTTGCTGGGAGCGATGACGTAGCGCGCTCTCTCAAGAAAGACTCGATGATCTGCGCGCCATTGCTCCATCGTCCTACCGTCGGGGGCTGTGCTGGAGGATGGGCAGCATCCACACTCACCTGGTCCCACCTCCTTCACGTAGCGATTCGAGTTGTCGGTCAGCGATATGCGGGAGCAGTAGCTGTAGTAGTCGTGAGCAGTGAAGTCATAACGCACTCCCAACAGGGTGGGGAGTTGTTTAATGGCTGGATGCTGTCCCAGCAGGTGGTGGTAGTGCAGATGTTGAACCCCCGTTTTTCGCAAGACGTTCTCTAACTGCTCCATTTGCGAGGGGATATCAAACTCGAGTGCCAGGGTTTCTTGTGGTGCCGCCCACCTCAGCCGCACTCGGCCGCCCGGAATTGGCGTCAGCAGGAGTGTGGTCACGCGATCATTGAGATGCAGAGCCAGCTCATGGACATGCCGCAGAGTACCTCCTTCGCGGTCGTGCATGATGGCCAAGACTTTGGCTTTTTCGCTCGCGCGGATGCGAGCAATGTCCATTGCAATGCGGTGGGTGCGGGCTGGATCTGCTTGCACGAAGGCCATGACTTGTGACTCGTAACGCGGGTGTAATCGACGCAAGGTCTCCATGGCCGCTTGTTCGCGAGGGCTCTTGCTTTCCCCGAAGCTCACACCACCGGTGTGGAGCACAAAGGTGTCCAGCAGATGCAGGTTGCGCCATCCCGCAGCTTGTGCGCGTTGGCAAAAATCATTCTCTTCGCCATAGCCCTTTCCAAAGTTGGCTGTATCAAACAGCCCCACTTCTTCCAGGCAGGCCCGGCGTATGTACATGCAAAACCCCACCCCCGTGGTGACATCTACCACCGCACCAGGGTTGGTTTGTGCGCACAGTTTGTCCATACGCGCTGTGTCATAACCGTCAGGCAGTTCGTTGTCTTTGCAAAACTGGGGGTAACTGCAAATCGTGGCGTTGTTTGAAAACGGAGTCACTGAACCGACGCGGCTGTCTGCATATGCCGCTCGGCGTATTTTGTCTAGCCAATCATTGGTCACTTCGGTATCACTGTTGAGCAAAAGCACGTCATTGGTGTTGCTCAGTGCCATGCCGCGGTTCACCGTGCCAACAAACCCTAGGTTGACTTCGTTTTCAAGGAGCAGAATGCGTGGCTCTTCTGAGGCGCGTTCCCGAAGCCAGTTTGTCACTTCTGGCTCTGGACTGGCATCGTTGATGACGACCAAACGGAAGGGCGTAACGCACGGGCTCGCCAACGCTGATTCGATACACAGCTTGGTATCGGCCAGTCCCTTGTACACAGGGACGATGATGTCAACGGGGTGAGGTAGTGGGGCGATGGGTTGGGGAGCCGCCTGCTGGGTCGGCGCCGAAGTCCAACGTCCTAACAGGCGATCAATACGCATCTTGGCGTGCACGATAGGGCGAGTGGCTTTGAATACGGTGGAGTTTTCTATGGAGCGTAAATGGGCCGCAAGGTTATCGAACTCCATTTGCTGTCGTTGGCAAGCCTGTAGTAATTCCTGCCGGTGCGCCATCAGCTCTTGCCTGTTAATGGAGAGTTCAGTATTTGCATCTTGGGCGTGGGTGAGTAAAGCGCTGGTGCGTTGCAGTTGTGAGTCTGCTTCGTACAATCGCGCCTGGAGTTCCTTGAGTTGCGCAGTCGCTTCGTGGAGTTGGCGTTGTGCTTCTGTAAGAGCAGCGTCTTGGACTCTCACCGTGTGAGAGACGCCCTCTAGTTGAGTTTGGTATTGCTGCAGATCGGTGGCTAACTGTGCAGCTTTATCCTGAAGGGGGCGTATGGTGTCGGATAGCACCAAGTAATCGGCTGACATGGGCCAACCCAATTCAACCACCAGTGTGCTGCCTGGTTGCCGTTGGGCTTCGAGCAGAAGCTCAGTGGGTGCGGGTACTTCAAACCAAGGGTCATCGCCAGTCAGCAGCACCATGGTCGCGTCTGCGGCAATAGGGACGGGTACGCTCCAAACCATTTGCTGGTGCTTGGTCTGAGCCAACAATGACCCATCTGCTGCTCTTGTATTCCACTCCCAATAAACGTGGCCTTGTGAATCCTCTAGGGCGAGTCGGTATAGGTGTATGAATCCAGGGCGATCTGCTGGATCTAGACGCAAGGCTGAAATGGGAGCGCCGCCCCCTTCGCGAAGTGGGAACCGCAGGCTTTGCCTGGGACTTCCTATCAGACCTGCTGCCAGCAGCTTGTCGTTCTCGCTGTATTGATCATCCCTGCCGAGATACAGCTGTGCCGAAAATGTCGCTTGTGCCGTGCTGAGTGGGGGTTCGTGGAAGTCTGCTGAGGCATTCAAGGCCACAGGGCTGGCTACACCTATGAATTGATAGGTCAGGGCATCAGGCGTGTTTAGAAGGTAGCGCGATACGGCAGGAGGAAAATTGTCGAATCTGGATTGGAATTCGGAAGCGGGTAACTCCCGCTCAATTGCCTCGAGATGTTCCAGTTGCCATTGGTTTTCGTGAATAAACCGGCTGAGGGAGCGGCGTGTAAAAAACCGCAGATGGGTTCTGTCCAGCAAGCCTTCTTCCCTGTACTTGAATTCGCCTTGCATCAGCTCGGCGATCAGTCCGCAGTAGGCAGCGTTTGGTACGGAGATGAGTAGCTTGCCTCCAGGCGCCAGGAGCGATCGGCAAGTATTCACAATGCGCTCAGGACGACTCAAATGCTCCAGTACATCTGCGCAAACGATGTAGTCGTACTGCTGCTTGGGGAAGTGAGACAGGAGATCGCTGGTTTCCAGGTTGTCGACAACCACGGATCTGTAGTGAGGGCGCGCGTGCTCTGCCTCTGCCTCGCTCCAAGTGAGGCCGTCACATATGCACGACTTAGTCTCAGTCAAATATTTACCTAGGGCTCCACTTCCGCAACCTAGGTCCAGTACCGTCGAATCAGTATGAATGTGCTCTGCCAGCACTGAAAGGGACGTGCGTTCATCTGCTTGGATGGTGCGCAGATAAACATGCAAATCATTGGTTGAGTGCGTCATCCAGGGATTATCGCCGCCATGCTGTGTGATCCATGAGTTTCAAACAACGGTTGCCATGCATCCCCAATCTGAGACTTCATTTGATTTTTAGCTGCAGTGGCGCTGCTGTGGGCCGCTTAAGAAACGAACCTCCGGGGGGCGTAGAGGTAAGCGAAATTGTTGCTAAATATTAAATGTGAGCCAAAGCTCGGTGCGCGTCGCTGTCACGGCAAGTTTCTTCTGCAAACCTGAAACAATCGCTCTTTATGCATGTCTCTTCACCCTCACCTCGAGCCTTGGTTGTTTCGGTGGTCAGCCATGGCCATGGGCTGATGGTGCAAGAGTTGTTGTTGACGCTGGCCGAGCAGTGTGCGACGTCGGTCGCCCGGGTGGTTCTGACGCAAAACCTGCCCGAGGAGCGTCCATGCCCTCCGCCGCAGGGGTGGCCGTTCGTTTTGGAGCTGCGCTGTAATAAGCGCCCATTCGGTTTTGGGGAGAACCACAACCGCGCGTTGCACGGAGCAATGGAGCCGTTTGTATGTGTTCTGAACCCCGATGTGGGCATCCCCAAGGGGCAAAACCCTTTCGCAGGCTTGATAGAGACTGCTGCAGCGGAGGGTGTCGGTTGTGCGTATCCGGTCCAGGTAAGCGTTCAAGGACTGCTACAGGACAGCGAACGCGAGATACCCACACTTCCTGCCCTGATTCGCCGGAGACTTTGCGGGTTGGGTGAGCGGCGTGTGGACTGGGTGAATGCTGCTTGCTTGGTACTGCCTTCTCGTGTTTGGCGAGACTTGCGCGGCTTTGACGAGAAGTACTTCATGTACTGCGAGGATGTTGACCTCTCTCTCAGGCTGCGGCTAAGTGGGTTCAGCTTGAGGAAAGCGCCTGTGACTGTGGTGCACACGGGGCAGCGGGCCAGTCGTCAAAATTGGCGCCACAAGGGGTGGCATATCCGCAGTCTCTTGAGATTGTGGAGTTCATCCGCATTCTGGCGTGGGCTCCAATTGTTACATTCAGATGAAATGACCCACGGTAGGATCGGGCCCCCATGATTTGGCTATCGCTCATCGGTTTTTTCATTTCTGCAATCGCTGCTGGGGGCGTAGTGCGCTGGGCGCGTGATCATGCACAGCATTACGGCGAGGCCATGCCGCAGCGCTTCCACTTGGGGCACGTGCCTAGATTGGGTGGTTTCGCTGTGTTGTTGGGGGTTGGGTGCAGCTGGTTTTTGGGGCGGGCTCAGTCTTGGTGGGGTGACCCAGGGTCTTTGCGTCTGGGGGGGGATCTTGTCATGTGGTGGTTGGCTGTGCTGCTGCCCTCCGCGTTGGGCGGCATCGCCGAGGACATGACCCAGCGTTTGCGGGTGAGCTACCGGCTTTTTCTCACTGGGCTCTCGGGGGCTGTCGCTGTATGGGGCTTGGGGCTGCATCTGCCGCGGTTGGGATTGCCCTGGCTGGATGCATTGCTGGCAATGGCTCCTTGGCTGGGTTTGGCCATCGTGTTGCTGGCGGTCACAGGCCTGCCCCACGCGTTCAACATCATTGACGGCTATAACGGCTTGGCGGGCATGGTGGCGTTGATCGTCTGCCTGGCTCTGGCCCATGTGGCTTTGCAAGTGGGGGACCGCGCCATGGCGGCGCTGTTGGTGTCCACTGCAGCGGCTACAGCGGGCTTTCTGGTGTGGAACTATCCACGCGGCATGCTGTTTGCGGGGGACGGCGGCGCTTATATCTGGGGGGTGGTGATTGCGTTGGCTAGCATCTCCCTGGTGCAGCGCAACGCAGAGGTGTCACCGTGGTTTCCCATGCTGCTGCTGATTTACCCGGTATGGGAAACTATTTTTTCCATTTACCGCAAGGCGGTGCGTGGCGTCTCTCCCGGCGTGGCTGATGCTTTGCACTTCCATCAACTCATCTATCGCCGCATTGTCCGAGGCGTTTTTCACGATGACGAGTCCCGCCGGGTGTTGATGCGCAACAACCGAACCTCGCCGTACCTTTGGGGGTTCACGCTGTTGACCGTGGTGCCTGCGGTGCTGTTCTGGAACAACACGTGGCTGTTGATGGGCTTTTGCTGCCTGTTCGTGATCAGCTATGTATCCGCGTACCTGGCCATCGTGCGCTTCAAGGTGCCTTCCTGGCTACGCCATTGAGAGCGTTTTTCGGGGCCGCCGTTGGTTATCTGGTGAGTGTGGTCCAAGCCTGCGTGAGGTGTTTGACCAGATCCTGAGGGCGGTGCACCAGCGCATAGCCTTGTGCCCCAAACAACATGGGCAGGTACTGGTGGGCTTCGTGGTCAATGGTGACGCAAAACGGAATCAGCCCTGCGGCCCGTGCTTCTTGAATGGCGTGGCGGGTGTCTTCAAGGCCGTAACGTCCTTCGTACACATCAATGTCGTTGGGCTTTCCGTCCGTCAGCACCAGCAGCAGGCGCTGGCGTTCAGGGCGGGCCGATAGCCGTTGGGTGGCATCGCGCACCGCTGCGCCCATGCGGGTGTAGAAGCCGGGTTTCAAGGCGCCAATGCGGGTGTGTATCGCGTCGCTCCAAGGTTCATGGAAGCCCTTGATGTGCTGGATGCGCACATGCTGTCTGCGCACGGAGCTGAACCCCAAAATCTCAAAAGCGTCTCCCGTGCCTGACAGTGCTGAGCCAAAAACGTACAGAGCTTCGCGAATGACATCAATCACGCGGGCGTTTGACGTTGCGTAAGCGTCCGTGGACAGCGAAAGATCCGCCAGCAGCAGGGTCGCCAAGCTCCGTTCTGTTCGTTGACGATGGGCGTACACCGGAGGCGTGTCGCTGTGGATGTTGCCGCCGCAGGCTTCGCTTTGGAAGCGTACCCATGCATCGATATCGATCTCGTCTCCACTGACCTGGGCTTTATGCCAGCGGGGTGCTGCTTGCAATATCTCCAGACGTCGGCGCACGCGGCGGGCCGTGGCTTGCAGATGCGCTGGGGGGCGATAGGGTTCTCCGGCGCGGGCCACCACGCACTGCAGCGCGCAGTATTCGGGCCGCAGTTCGTTGCGGCGCCAGTCCCATTCTGGGGTTTTGGTCCCCGGCCCCAAGGGCAGGTCGTCCGCGCTGGCGCTGGGCAAATCCAGGTCAAAGCGTACGCGAGATGCAGTGGTTTGTTCCGACCGGGCCAGAGACAGGGTGTCCATGTCGTTGGCTTCCTCCGTCATGCCGGCCGCCGCAGCCGGCCCTCGTGTCGTGTCCGTGCCGCGATCCAGGCGTACCAGTTCACTCCAGCTTGTCAGAGAGTCCGTCTTGGCGGCCAGAAGCATGGAGTTGCGCGATGGCTGGTGCTTGAGATTGCGAGCGCGGCGGCGGTGCGCATCCAGAGAGGATGAGGCGGGCTCTTCTTCCGATGTGCCGTTGGACGGTGTGGGCGTGGCGGCTGGCTCTGCTCCTTCCCCCGTTTCGCAGGCGTTCAGCCACAGCCACACGGGCGCGACTTCGCGCGGAGTCACGAACAAGGCCGTGTGTTCTTCTCCGCGCAGGGCAGCCTGTACGGCTGCTTCCCAGGGGACATCCTTGGCGCGCAGGCTGCTGAGCAAAGGGCGCTGCGCCAAGTGCGCGGCCGTCAAGCGGTGGTGGCGTTCACGTAGCCCTGCGAACCGCTGCAGTGTGCGTGCGGTAGCGGCACGGTTATCGGCAATCCAGTCGCCCGTAGGTTCAAAAACAGAGGCCAGTGCAGCAAGCCAGAGGTACAGGTCGCGGTTCAGATCTACAGAGTCGAATACGCTGATCACGGGGGGTAGCGCGAGTGTCTGTGTATCCAGTTCCGGCATGGCACTGCGCAGGCCCGAGCCTGCCACTTTTTGAAGCCAATGCCGGGGGCCACCGTGACGGCTGGCCGCCACCGGTGTTACCCGCACGGCTGCGTCGCCACCGCCTGCACGGTAGAGCAGCGAGATGCTGCGTTGCATGTCTTTCAGGGCCACTTGCACATGCGTTCGCTGCGGCTCTGCCAAGTGGGTGATGGCGCGGTGCCACCATTGGCCAATCCACTCTTCCATCAAGAGGCTCCATCGCGCCGTTGGCGCAGCGTTTCTTTCACGGCATCCAGTCCAATCTTCCACTCCAGGGTGGGCGTGCGTCCTTGCTGCCCTTGGGTGGTATCGCAGGCAGTGAGGCACTGGCCACACTGCACGCAAGAAAACATCATGCGCTTGATATTGCGCGGATGCAGGCGCATGGGGCATCCGTGGTCGCAGGCGCTGCCACGGGGGCTGTCGCAAGTACGGCATTCACGGGCCCGGTCTCTGGCGAACGAGACGACCATGCCCTTGGGGTTGGCCATCCAGGCCAGGCTTTGAAACAGGCCCACCGCGCAGCCAAATCGGCAAAACAGGTGCCGCGCCAGGGTGAATTCCAGCGTGAAGACCAGCGTGCCTATCGCCAGAAACCGCATCTGGTTGGCGGTGAGTGTGCCGTGCCAGAGATTGCCCCAGATCTCGGCTGGTGGCAGCAGGTAAGTGAGCAGGGTGATCGCCCAGGCAAAGCCACAGACGAGGCAAGCGGTGAGAAAAAGAGGCCACCAGCGCGCGTTGGGTTGGCGTGTGGCGTGGGGGGTGGGGGAGTTGTCCCAGATGCTGAATTTGCCCGTTGCGCGGTGCAGCAGGTCGTTCAGAGTTTCCACCATCGAAAAGTGGGGGCACAGCCAGCCGCAATACAAGCGACCATAGCGGTAGGCAATGCCCAGGAAGATGGCGATCAAACCCAGAGCGGGCAGAAAGCCGCGCCAAAGAATGGCCCAGCCCGTCTGCACTGCCGTGGCTTCACCGCGCAGGAAGGCATCAATGCCCAAAGACCAGCGCATGCCAAGAACCCACAACTGCGTTTCGTTGAGGTCAAAGCGCAAAAGGTTCAGGGCAGGCGCCAACAAGAAAAGCGCCATGAAGGAGCCTTGCAGCCACCTTCTGCGGCGCTGAAGGGGAATCCCGCTCCACAGCGCATGCAGTCCGGCAGGCGCTGTGTGGCACTCCGTGGGAGTGCCGCCGGGAGGCTCGGTTTCAGTCCTCATCACCCACCACCGCACGCACCACCTCATCCAGTGCGAGGACGGTGTCCAGGTCATCGCTCAACGCATCGACGACAGCGGCACGGCAGGCCTGGCGCAAGCCCATTCCGGCAGAAGCCAGCCGGGCCGCCATGACCAGCAGGCGGGTGCTGGCAGTCTCTTCCAGGTCGTGATCCGTCAGCCTGCGCAACGCTTGGGCCAGTTGCACCAGCCGCGCCGCCACGGCGGGCGACGCGCGTCCTTCTTTTTCAAGAATGCTGCGCTCCACGGCGGGGGCAGGGTAGTTCAGCGTCAGCGCGGTGAAGCGCTGGCGTGTGCTGGGCTTCAGCCCCTTGAGCAGGTTTTGATAGCCTGGGTTGTAGGAGATGACCAGCATGAATTCTGGCGGCGCCTTGAGCTGCTCACCCGTACGCTCGATGGGCAGAATGCGCCGGTCATCTGCCAGCGGATGCAGCACCACCGTGGTGTCCTTGCGGGCCTCCACCACCTCGTCCAGATAGACAATGGCGCCCTCGCGCACAGCCCGTGTGAGCGGGCCATCCGCCCATACGGTGCTGCCGTTGCCAATCAGGTGACGCCCCACCAGGTCGGCGGCACTCAGATCGTCGTGGCATGACACGGTGATCAAAGGCCGCCCCAGGCGCGTAGCCATGTGCTCCACAAACCGCGTCTTGCCGCAGCCCGTAGGGCCTTTGATGAGCAAGGGCAGTTGCTGCGCGTGGCACTGTGCAAACAGTGCGCACTCATTACCTTGCTCTGCATAGAACGGCAGGCTGGTGCTTGCTGCATGGGCCGCAGTGGCGGCTTCGCGCTGGAGGGTGTGGGTCGTCGTCATGGTCAAGCCCGTTGCAAGCGCGTGCTCACGCCAAGGGACAGGCTCTCTTCATCTTCCGCAGGGCCGATAAAGAAGCTGCTCAGATAGGCCAGCAGGCCCAGCAGGAACATCACGCCGCCTGCAACACGCACCCAGTAGAAGAACACCAGCTGGTCTTGCGTGGCCATGAAAGGCATGGCACCGGTGGTAGGCATGCGCTGCAGCCACACTTGCAGGATGCCGGCGGCGGTGAGGAACAGCGTGCCGCTCAGGGCCAGCACCATCACAGCCATACCAATGCTCATGATCCAGAAGCTCCACATTTCCACACGCTGTGCACGCAGGGGGTTGGCTTCACGGCCGCGCAGAATGGGCATGGCGTAGCTGATGATGGCAAGCACCACCAGAACATAGGCGCCGTAGAAGGCCAGGTGCCCGTGGGCTGCGGTGACTTGCGAGCCGTGGGTGTAGTAGTTGACGGTGCTGAGGGTGTGGATAAAGCCCCACACGCCAGCGCCCAGGAAGCCGATCACGGCAGTGCCCACGGCCCACAGCACAGCGGCCTGGTTGGGGTGTTCACGGCGGCGGCGTTGCACCATGTTGAAGGCGAACAGCGTCATCATGAAGAAGGGGATCGGCTCCATGGCCGAGAACACGCTACCCACCCAGTGCCAGTAGCCTGGCAGACCGATGAAGTAGAAGTGATGGCCCGTGCCCAGGATGCCGGTGATCAGCGCAAAGGCCACGATCATGTACATCCACTTGTCGATCACTTCACGGTCTACACCGGTGGTCTTGACCAGCACGAAAGCCAGTAAAGAAGCCATGATCAGCTCCCAGGTGCCTTCCACCCAGAGGTGAACCACAAACCACCAGTACATCTTGTCGCGCACCAGGTTGCTGGGGTTCACAAAGCTGAACAGGAACATCAGCGCCAAGCCCCACAGGCCCATGAGCAGTACCATGGAGATGGCGGTCTTGCGGCCTTTGAGCACAGTCATGCTGATGTTGAACAGGAAGCCCAGCGCCACCACCACAATGCCGAGCTTGGTGGGCAGGGGTTGCTCCAGGAACTCCCGGCCCATGGTAGCGAGCAGGTCGTTGCCCGTCATCTCGGCCAGCTTGGCGTAAGGCACCAGCAGGTAGCCGAGGATGGTGGCTGCGCCAGCTGCCAGGAAGACCCAGAACAGCACTTTGGCGAACAAGGGGCTGTACAGCTCGGTCTCGCTCTCTTCGGGCACCATGTAATAGGCAGCGCCCATGAAGCCAAACAGCAGCCACACGATCAACAAGTTGGTGTGAACCATGCGGGCGATGTTGAAAGGGATCGCCGGGAACAAGAAGTCACCGATGACGTATTGCAGGCCCAGCGACAGACCGAAGACGATCTGGCCGGTGAACAGGCCCAGTGCGGCAATGAAGTAGAGCTTGGCTACCGCCTGCGACTGGTATTTGATGGTTGCGGGTTGCATAGGATGATCCTGAAGGGTTGGATATGACATCGCGTGAGGCGCAGGCGCTCACCCTTCGATGTTGGGAGGCCACTTCTCGGTGTTGATACCGTTCGACCAGCGCAGAAACTCCACGAGATCGTTCAGTTGATCGTCGGTGAAGTTGAACTGCGGCATCTGGCGGCGACCGGGGGTGTTGGTCGGCATGGCCTTGATCCATCCTTTGATGAAGTCGGGGCCGCGGCGCTCATACACATTACCCAGCTCTGGGGCGAAGTAGGCGCCTTCGCCCAGCAGCGTGTGGCAGCCGATGCAGTTGCGCGTTTCCCAAAGGTGCTTGCCGCGCACGACGGCAGGGGTCAGTTCCGCGGATTTGGATCGCTCGGGAATCTTGGTTTCGGTGTGAAAGATCAGCGCCGCAAAAAGCAGTACGAAGAACGTGGTGCCTCCGTAGAAGATGTTGCGCGCCATCTGGCTGGTGAAGCCTTGGCTCATGGTGGGTTACCTCTCTGTAGTGGGACGAGGGATACGGTACTGATCTCTCACAGGTCCGGGGTTGATATCTCTCAATAAGATTCATTTTGCGTGAATCTTTGTTTATCATACCCACACTCGAACGCCAAATCCAGCCTCTGTTACTTCTTCAACGTGGCTGGCTGGCACGTCACCAAGCGGGTTACGCATCTTCTGTTGCGCAGAAGCGTGACCCATCCATGGGGAGTTCCCGGTGCCATCCATTCCATTGCCGCACGCTCCAGAGTCCGCGCCGCGCTTGCGGGGTGACCTGGGGGTGTGGTTGATCATCCTGGCCGAGCTGTTGACCTTCGGCATCTTCTTTGTGTCGTACGCGTTTGCACGCAGTCGCGATGTGGCGGGCTTCAACGCTGCGCAGGCCACGCTGGATTTGCATTCCGGCGCGTTCAATACCGTGCTGCTGATCACGGGCAGCTGGTGCGTGGCCCGTGCCGTGCAGGCGGTGCGCAGCGATGCGCGCAGCGCCGGCCTGCGCTGGTTGCTGGCTGCGATGGCTTGCGGCGCAGGCTTTGGCGTGGTGAAGCTGGCTGAATACGCGGCCAAGCTGAACCAGGGCATCGACCTGACTTCCAACACCTTCTACACGTTGTATTTGATGCTCACCGCATTCCACTTCCTGCATGTGGTGGTGGCCATGCTGGCGCTGGGCTACCTGGCGCTGCGCTTGCAACGCGGCGCCTACGGCAGCCACGACAGCCATGCCATGGAGACCGGCGCTGCGTTCTGGCACATGGTCGATTTGCTGTGGATCGTGCTGTTTCCGCTGGTCTATGTATTGCGCTGAGATGGCTGCGAAGGAGAAAGCTGTGCACGAAACCCGCTGGTTGAATGCTGCCTGGGTGCTACTGTTGGCCGCCACCGCCATCACCTATGTTCTGGGGGAGATGGGCCTCGTGTCGCAAGCAGGAGGCTGGTTCCTGGCAGGTCTGGGTGTCTTGACCGTGGTCAAGGGCGTCGTAGTCATCCAGGTGTTTTTGGAGATGCGCCATGCCCCCGCGCTGTGGCGCTGGCTGTTGCTGGGGTGGCTGGCGTTGGTGATCGCGCTGGTAGCGCTGGCCTATTTGTTGGGGCGGGCGTGAGGTGCTCGGACGAAGCCCCTGCCGCCGCATAGATTTGCGGGCGATTTTTGGGGCGCTGGCCAGATCAGCCCCCGGGTGGATGGGCTTGCGCGCGCCAGCCTTCCGGGCGGGCGTGAATGCGGCACAATTTGCGCCTCATTGTTTTCACCGGATGGCACGCCTCCATGACCGACCTTCTTTCGATTGCCCCCCGCGACAAGGCTGAAATTCTGGCCCAGGCGCTGCCCTACATTCGCAAGTTCCATGGCAAGACCATGGTGATCAAATACGGCGGCAACGCCATGACCGACCCCGCCCTGCAGGCCGACTTTGCCGAAGACGTGGTGCTGCTCAAGCTGGTGGGCATGAACCCGGTGGTGGTGCACGGCGGCGGCCCGCAGATCGAAACCGCGCTCAATCGCCTGGGCAAGAAGGGCCAGTTCATCCAGGGCATGCGCGTGACCGATGCCGAAACCATGGAAGTGGTGGAGTGGGTGCTGGCCGGTGAAGTGCAGCAAGACATCGTGGGCCTGATCAACCAGGCGGGCGGCAAGGCCGTGGGCCTGACCGGGCGTGACGGCGGCATGATCCGCGCGCGCAAGCTCAAGATGGTGGACAGCAAGGACCCCAACATCGAACACGATGTGGGCCAGGTGGGCGACATTGTCTCCATCGACCCCAGCGTGGTGAAAGCGCTGCAGGACGACGCCTTCATCCCCGTCATCAGCCCCATTGGCTTTGGCGAAAACAACGAGAGCTACAACATCAACGCCGACGTGGTGGCCAGCAAGCTGGCCGAAGTGCTCAAGGCCGAGAAACTCATGCTGCTCACAAACACCCCCGGCGTGCTCGACAAGGCCGGCAACCTGCTGACTGACCTGACAGCCCGCCGCATCGACGAGCTGTTTGCCGACGGCACCATCTCGGGCGGCATGTTGCCCAAGATTGCGGGCGCGCTGGACGCCGCCAAGGCCGGCGTGAACGCCGTGCACATCATTGATGGCCGCGTGCCACACGCCATGCTGCTCGAAATTCTGACCGAGCAGGCCTACGGCACCATGATCCGGTCGCACTGAGCGCGGACGCACCATGCGCCTGCTTCTGGTCGAAGACAAGGCGGAGCTCTCCGAGCGGTTCGCCGGGCGAATCACCGT
>FWWM01007188.1_pt1 | contig 18549 bp, 15 predicted proteins | sample 2228351 | NCBI WGS metagenome assembly FWWM01 (sample SAMEA103939774, study PRJEB20133) | metagenome
TCCTTTCCATGGAACAACGGCAGACGCTGCAAAGGTCGGCTCAAGAGCATGCCAGAGCGCCGAGCCACATCCCTTGACCGACAGTGGTCAGAAAGAAAAACTCCACCATTTTTCAGTAGGCCGTTGTTTGCCCGAAGATTGCATCCATGGACTTTGCCGATCCGATTACAAGGAGGGTATGGACTCAGAGGGTCGGAAGGCTCTCACAACACATGATCCCTGAAAAGGAGGGAAATCGGAACCATGATTTGCCTTCTGCACGATAGTACGGATCCTGCCTGGAACCTGGCTGCGGAGGAATACCTCTTGGAGAAGGCTGAGGAACCATGTTTTCTTCTGTGGAGGAATCGTGAGTCGGTCATTGTCGGTCGGAACCAAAATACTTACGCCCAAATCAATCGCTCCTTCGTGGAAACCCGAGGGATTCACGTGGTGCGGCGACTTAGCGGTGGAGGTGCCGTTTTTCACGACCTGGGAAACATCAATTTCACCTTCATCGTGCCCGGCCGAGGGTTAAAGCCGGTCCCCTTTCAAGAGTTGACGGCTCCCATTCTAGAGTTTCTTTTGTATCTTGGAGTTTCGGCGGCTTTCGACGGTCGAAACGACATCTGTGTCCATGGGCTGAAAATATCCGGCAACGCCCAGTACGGCCGCGGAGGCAACCTCCTTCATCATGGAACCCTTCTTTTTGACACGGACCTTCACACCATGGAAGAGGCGCTGCGAGTCGGGGACGTCAAATATCGGGATCGCGGCATTCCTTCCATTCGAAAGCGGGTGACCAATATTCGAGACCATTTGGCCTCTGACCTTTCCCCAGAGGCGTTTATGCACAAGCTGTTTGAGTTCATCCGAAAAAAGAAAAGCTCTCGAGCGGTCACCCTTTCCGCATGCGACTGTGACGCCATCGATCGGTTAGCCGACTCCCGCTACCGACTCTGGGAGTGGAACTACGGTAACTCACCGGCTTACAACTTTCAGAAGGTCACCAAGACCCCTGCGGGAGTTCTGGAAGTGTATCTGGAAGTCGAAGGAGGGGTGATTCAAGCCGCACGTATCTTCGGGGACTTTTTCGGCTCTAGGGCAATAGGCGGGCTGGAGTCATGCCTAAAAGGGCTGCGACATGATTTGCAAGAACTCGTCGCCTATTTGGAAAACCAGCCGCTCCAGCACTACATTCAAGGGATATCGGCTCGCCAGTTGGCCGAAGCACTGGTTTAGCCGGTTGAAAGCCATGAAGGGCTGCCGTCTGTTCAATGTCGGAACAGACTTTCCAAAAGACTGTTCCGAATTCGAACATGTGTGGAATTCCTGTCCCTTCATCGTGCTCTCCTCTCACCAATCGTCACTTTTGTTTTGTCTCTGAGGCTCAGCATGCTCTTTGCTCTTCTTTCCAATGTGAGTCTTCAGCGTACGGGAAGAGGCATCCGATGCGATTTGTTGACGAGAGGAGGAGTCGTTCGATGAATACGGCGGAAAAAGCAAGTGAAGCGTTTGCGGCCATCCAAAAACATGTTCCCGAGGTCTACGAAAAATACTTGGAATTTACCAAATCCATGTCCCTTAAGGGGGACCTCACCCCTCGAGAAAAAGAATTGATTCTCGTGGCCTGTTCCGTCATGTCTCAATGCGACATGTGCATCGCCATTCACGTGGAAGCCGCGGCTGCTGCAGGGGCATCGCAGGACCAGATCCTGCAGGCGGCGCTCATGGCCGTGGCCATGGGAGGATCACCGAAGCTCATGTATCTGAAGTATGTCTTTGAAGCTTTGGAGGATCTTTTCGGCTGAAGCATCTGGAAAGTGCGGGCCCGGGGGATTCCCCGGACCCGGCATTCATCATGGCGGCAATCAGAACAGTGAATCTCCGCTCCTGTTGGCAAGCCCGGGATGGATGTCGAAACGGACCACACCTACGGGAACCGATGGCCCGACAGCTTCCGCCACCAGAGCTGTTCCTCGATGGCCGAAACCACCGCAGAGCTCGATGGCTTGAATTCCCTCTTTTGCCACCAATTCTTTGGCCGTTTCAGCCGCCGCTTGATAGCTTGATACACCCAAGACCAGCAGATGAACCTTCGGGGTTTTCACCCATTGGCGATGAACGCCGGGGTCGGCTTCCGGAGCCACAAAAAGGAACGCAGCTTTTAAAACATCGCCCATCTTCTCTCCCTTTCGGCCTCCTTTAAGAGGCTCATGACCGTTGTTCAACAAAAATACCCTTGTCGCGCGCCCTTTCCATGACGCGCGGCACACTCACCACAAACGGGCCCTCCAAAGACAACCGAACGGCTACGGACATGGACCGCTTGACCTCCATCTCGCGTTCCCCGTCCAAAGCCAAAACACTGCGTTGCCACAGCACCGGGTATGGCTTTTCTGGGATCATTCTTTCGAACCGTTCCACAGAAACGCTTCGGATTAACCCGGGCGCAATGGCTGCGGAAATTTTCGGACCCCCCGCACCCATGACCAGGTGAAGCCCTGCAGGTTCTGAGGGGTCAATGGTCGTCAATTGTCCTCCCAGTGCGGACAGGCCGATGGATTCCGGCCGACATCGTGAAAGAAAAAGCTGCCGGACCTTTTCCACCTCCCAGATGGCTCGAGCTCCAATGAAACTGCCTTCGCAGACGGCCACATCCACAAGGGCGAGATCCACAGGAGCGTCGTCATGAAGCACTTCCAGGCATGAAACCCGGCAGCCCGACTCTTCTAAAGGAACAGCGCCGGTGGCCACCAAGCCGGCTGCCAGTCCTGCAATGGTGGCTTCCATGACGTGTGGGAACACATTGTTGGTTCCTGTAGAAATGGGAAGAAGAGGCACGGATCGGGTGCCTTTGGTCACCGCACGGCATGTACCATCCCCGCCTAGGACCACGAGACAACCGACGCCCTGGGTTTCCATCCAAGCTGCAGCCTTTACGGAATCTTCCTGACTGTCCTGAACGGCCATGGGCACAGGCCCGACATTCATAGCCACCGAGCAGCCTCGTAGGGCTCGATCCACAATGGCATAGGCATCGGGCATGTAGAAAACCGATTGTACCCCGACAGCCTCAAGGCCCATGAGGATGCGGCGGACGATGCGGACCTTTTCCTGATTGTCAAAGACGCTGCCGTGAGCCACCAACCTTCGAATATCTTTTCCGGAAGCCGGGTTGGCCACAATCCCTACCGAGCCGGACATGGGAATCCTTTTTACCACGAGTCCTCAGCCTTTGAGCCACAGCCGTTCAACCGCGGATGGTTTTCACTGCCTTCACAATATCGTCCACCTTGGGAAGGAAAGCTTGTTCCAGGGGTGGAGAGAACGGTACCGGCGTAAACGGCGCCGCCACCCTCATGATGGGTCCATCCAGGTAATCAAACGCCAGTTCAGCCACCTGCGCGGCAATTTCAGCACCGAACCCTCCGTGTTTCACCGCCTCATGGACCACCACAAGGGCGTGGGTTTTCTTCACCGATTCCACCACGGTTTCGGTGTCGAAGGGCACAAGGGTTCGAGGATCGATGACCTCGGCCGAGATTCCGTCCTTAACCAACACGTCTGCGGCTTCCAGGGCCGTGTGCACCATCTTGGCCGTGGCTACGATGGTCACGTCCTCCCCGGTTCTTCGCACTTCCGCCTTCCCAAAGGGAACGGTGTAAAGCTCATCCGGAACTTCACCTTCCAAGCCGTAAAGGAGTTTATGTTCCAGAAAGACCACCGGGTTGTCGTCTCGAATGGCTGTGATGAGCAGGCCCTTGGCGTCATAAGGCGTCGCCGGCATAGCGACTTTCAGCCCGGGCACATGGGCGAACCAGGCTTCCAGGCTTTGGGAATGTTGGGCCGCCGCGCCGATGCCCGCCCCTTGCGGGGTTCGAAGCACCATGGGTATTTTGGCTTTTCCGCCGAACATGTAGCGCATTTTGGCAGCTTGATTAAACAACTGGTCCAAAGCTACACCAATGAAATCCACAAACATGATCTCGCACACAGGGCGCAACCCGGCCGCCGCGGCCCCAGTGGCGGCCCCGATGATGGCACTTTCGGTGATGGGGGTGTCTTTGACCCGCTTGTCCCCGAACTGTTCGTACAAGCCTTTGGTCACCCCGAAGCAGCCTCCGAAGGGACCCACATCTTCCCCCATGATGAACACATCGGGATCGCGCTCCATCTCCTGACGAAGCGCTTCGTTGATGGCCTGAAGATAGGTCTTGGTCGGCATGGCTTTCTCCTTGAAACCTTGGAGTTGATGGCGATGCAACGGTGTCCCTGTCAGCTACGCGTAAACGTCTTCCAGAACTTCCTCCGGCGCCGGCAAAGGACTCTCTTCAGCGAATCGAATGGCTTCCTGCAGTTCTCGGGCGATCCCTTCTCGAATCTCACGCTCTTTGGCTTCCGTAAGGATTCCTTGATCCAGAAGCTTTTCTCGAAAGCGGGCGATGGGATCTTTTTCCTTCCAGGCCCGGACCTCCTCTTCGTCCCGGTACGTGCAGGCATCCCCTTCGAAATGGCCGCACCAGCGATAAGTCTTGCACTCGATAAGGGACGGCCCGTTTCCGGTGCGAGCCCGCGCTACGGCTTCCGACACCGCTTCGTAAACCGCCACCACGTCGTTGCCGTCCACGACCACGCCGGGCATGTCGTAGGCCGCGGCACGATCGGCGATGTCGGCGACGGCCATGGACTTGCAGGTGGGGCATGAGATACCGTAGCCGTTGTTTTCATTGACGAAGACGACGGGAAGCTTCCAGGCGCTGGCCAAGTTCATGGCTTCTTGCGTTGTGCCCTGGTTGGCGGCGCCGTCTCCGAAAAAGCAGACCGCTACTTGATCTGTCCCGCGATACTGGGCTGCCAGGGCGGCGCCGTTGGCAATGGGACCGCCACCACCCACGATCCCGTTGGCACCAAGAATGCCGAGATCCACATCGGCGATGTGCATGGATCCCCCTTTGCCTTTGCAGTAGCCGGTTCTCTTGCCGAAGAGTTCCGCCATCATTCTTTTCAGGTCTCCGCCCTTGGCGATCAGATGGCCGTGCCCTCGGTGGGTGCTGGTGATGTAGTCGGAGGGGTTTAGAACGGCGCATGTTCCGGTGGCCACGGCTTCTTCGCCGATGTACAGATGCACGAAACCGGGAATCTTGCCTGCGGCGAAGAATTCCTGAACCTTGCTTTCAAATTCTCGAATGCGAAGCATGGTGGTGTACATCTGCAAAAGTTTTTCTTCGGTCAAACTCATGGGGCACCTCCCGACCGGGTTGCCTTTGGCACCCGTTCTCCTATGAATCCACGGACACGGTGATCGCTACGTTGGCCACGGCAATCCGGTCGCAGTCTTTGGCAAAACGGTCCACGCAAATTCCAGGCGCCGTCATGCCCCCGGGGATGACCTTGACCGTTGCACGGCCGATGGGAACTTCGGCCGCAACGACGTCCCGGTCGACCCGATCCGGATCGGGACAGGCCACGAGGATCTCCACCTGCACCTCTTCCAAACTCTCAAGACCGAGAATCTCGATCAACCCGCACAGACAGCTGCGCCCGATGGCATCCCGCACAGCCCGGCAGGCGGCTTTCGTCATGTTCTCACCGTGCAAATCCACGCCCATGCCCAGTTCCACGACAAACCTTTTGAGACCCATAGGCTGGTTCCTCCTTTAAGCAATCAAGGTGGCGGGCTCTTCCAGGTAATCCGCCAAGGTTCTCAAAAAGGTCATGGCCGGGACACCGTCGGTGACACGATGATCGAAAGTCAGGCTGAGGGTCATGAAGCTTCGAATCCGGATTTGATTCTGAAACACGGCGGGTTTGAGCACCACTCGCCCCACACCCAGTATGCCAGTTTCCGGCGGGTTGAGAATGGGTGTGAAACCATCCACCCCTTGTCGACTGACGTTGGTGACGGTAAAGGTCCCGCCTTGGATTTCATCCACGGTGAGCCGGTTTTCTCGGGCTTTGGTCACCAGTTCTCTTATGTCCCGAGACAATTCCAGAAGGCCTTTTTGATGGGCGTTTTTCACATTGGGAACAATGAGCCCCTGGGGCAGGGCCACGGCAATGCCCAGATGAACCGCTTCATGGATGCGGATCCCCTCTTCCGTCAGCCAGGAATTCATGATGGGAACACGTTGAAGAGCCCGACAGACGGCGTAGCAGATAAGTTCATTCATACCGATCTTTGGATCGTTGGATGAAGAAAATCTTCCACGAAGATGGTCCCTGAGCTTCAGAAGTTCGGTCACGTCCACTTCCACAAACACCGTCAGTTGCGCCGACTGATGCAAACTGGCCATCATGTTGTCGGCGATGATCTTGCGTATGCCGGTGAGCGGCAGTACGGTTCCGGGAGACAGCCCGGGCTTTTCGGCGCCCTGAGGTTCTTGCCCCGTTAAGGCCTTTTTCTTTGCCTCCACGGCACGCAAAACATCCACTTTGGTGATCCGGCCTCCTTCACCCGTTCCCTGAACCGTGGCCAGGTCGATCCCTTCCTTTTCTGCCAAGGCCTTGGCCTGAGGGCTGATGGCCGGCGCCGCTTCCAACTGTTCCTTGTGCCGGCGGACGTCTTGTTCCGTCACCCTTCCTTCGGGGCCGGAACCCGCAATCGCCGCCAAGTCCAATCCCCACTCATTGGCCAAACGGCGCGCCGCCGGTGTCGCCCGCACAAAGGATGGCTTGGAAACGATTTCCGTTTCAGGTTTCGGCGCAAGGGTTTCAGAAAGAGCCGATGGCCCTGTGATGCGTTCCAGTTCCTCTCCGGGTTCGGCAATCACCGCCACCAGAGTCTTTACGGGAACCGTTTCCCCGGCAGGAACCAGAATCTGGAAAAGAATGCCGGTGGCGGGCGATTCCACCTTGTTCGTAATCTTGCTCGTTTCCACTTCGAAAAGGGGCTCACCCACAACCACCTGGTCGCCTTCCTTCTTAAACCACCGGGTGATTTTGCCTTCGGTCATGGTGAGGCCCCATTTGGGCATGAACACCTGAACAGCCACGACTTTCCTCCTTCCATGGGGAGCACATTGGGCCGGGGATTTTCACGGGATCCTCAGGGCAAAAGAGGTGCCAGGAAAGAACCATGGAGAAACAATGGCTTGCAAGGGGCGGATTTCGGGAACTGTTCCGTTTTCGAACAGACGTCGTGACCTCGTCGGGTTTACCGGAAAAAGATGTTGGAAAGCAAAACGGGTTCGTTTAATGAATAAGGACAGTGGAAACAGACGGCGCTCCGCATGGGGCATCTTCCGGCCGAAACGATAGGTTTCTCCCTTCTCTCAGGAGGTGGGAACCATGTACGAATTGGTCTGGCAGGGAACGAGATTTCAACTTGTTCCGTCTTCGTGGGCGAAGAAAACGTCCGGTGCTTCTCAAAAGCCGTCTTTGATTTTGTCGGCGCGCGACCTGGACATGAAAACCTGGAGGGATTACGTGCTGAAAGGCGTATCCCCGGAGTGTGTTCGTGAGATCATTCTTCAATCCTGGTCGCGTTGCAGGCAAAGCGGGGTGGATCCCGCCCAGGCAAAATGTCGTGACGTTCGTTCCGAGGGCGAATTAGGGGATGAGTTCCAATTTCTCAAGGACCTCACTTTGGATGTCCAAGCCGAAATTTACGGCCTCATCCGTGATCGAGGACTTCTTGTCACGGTCAGTGAAAGACGTGGCTACTTGTTGGGAATGTTCGGGGATGTCAAGGCCCTGAGCGCGGCGGATCGGTTGAATTTCGGTCCCGGAGCCAATTGGTCTGAAAGCAGTGTCGGGACCAACGCCATCGGCACCGTTTTACAGTGCGGTCATCCTCTTCGAGTCCAGGGAAAAGAACATTTTTGCGAAAGTCATCACAGTTGGATTTGCTCGGCCGCGCCCATCTTTGGATGGGACGGCAAGCCCTTGGCGGTGTTGGACATTTCCGGTCCCATCGATGCGGATCACGGACAGGCATTGGAGTTTGCCCTGCATGGAGCGCGTCTCATTGAGAGTCGTCTCTACCGGATTGAAGCGGCCCAACACATGTTCCGAGCTTGCGATTTGGTGCAAAAGCTGTCCGGCGGCGTTAGTGTCGGGCTGCTGTTTGTAGATCCCGAGGGAAAAATCCTGGAAGGAAATGAAGCGGCCGCGGATCTTCTCAGGACACCTCGAAACCAACTGTGCGGTGCCAAGGCAGGCACCTGGTTCGACCTTCCACATCCATGGAAGGGCTCCTTTCAGAATAGTTTCGATTCCAAAGAGAGCGTGATCCCTGTTCGATGCCGCGGGAATGCTTCCGTAACGGCTTTCGCTCATCCCGTTTGCAGCCGAAATGGAACCAGCATGGGCACGTGCTTGATCCTTCAAGAATCAAGACCCTTACGAAAGGCCAAAACGTTGCCGGACGGGGAAGAAGATCCCTTCGGGACGTTGCTCGGCCGAAGTGCAGCCATTCGCAAAGCCGTGGACGTGGCCAGACGTGTGGCTCGAACCGATACCACCGTGCTTGTTGTCGGTGAGAGCGGCACGGGAAAAGAAGTTCTGGCTCGAGCCATTCACAGGGCGAGCCGAAGGCGTCGAGGTCCTTTTGTGGCGGTCAACTGCGGGGCCATTCCGTCGGGGCTCGTCCAGAGCGTCCTTTTTGGCTATGAGGAAGGGGCGTTTACCGGGGCACGGCGTGGAGGCTCTCCCGGGAAATTCGAATTAGCTTCTGGAGGAACCCTCTTTTTGGATGAGATCGCGGAAATGCCCTTGGACATGCAGGTCAATCTCCTGCGGGTTCTGGAGGAAGGGCAGGTAACACGTGTGGGGGGCACGAAACCTATCGCCGTGGATGTTCGAATCATTGCCGCAACCCACAGGAACCTGTCCCAAAGGGTTGCGGCCGGTCTGTTTCGAGAAGACCTCTTTTATCGGCTCAATGTGGTTCGAATTTCTTTGCCTCCATTGCGGGAACGCGGCGAAGATCTAGAACTTTTGATTCAGCATTTCATTGCTCAACATGGGAAAAAATTGGATCGAAAGGTTCGGGTTGTTCTTCCCGATTTTTACGCAGCCTTGCATCATTATCATTGGCCCGGCAATGTGAGGGAGCTCTGTTATGCCATAGAGGCAGCCATTGCCGTTATGCCGGCAGATGTGCTTTCTGCGGAATGTCTTCCGGAAGATCTCGTGCAGACCACGTCTTTGCCGACATCTTCACCGGAGACTTCGCATTTTAATTTGAAGCGCCTGGAAGCGGAATCCATTCGAAAAGCTTACTTCCATTTCAAGGGAAACATCTCTGAAGCCGCACGGGCGTTAGGAATCGGCCGAAACACCCTTTACAGCAAACTAAAAAAACACAAAATCCTCTGACCAAGAAGTCGCACCTTACGAAAAGGCATCTTTCAATGCTTAAGGATCGCACAATTGAGAATAACAGGATAGCATTGAACCGGCGTCACAGCGCTCGTTTCAGGAGGATCTGTTTAAATGGCAGCGAAGACAAGACATGACCAAGCATGTTATTTCCAATGGGCTTGGGTGGCCTTTTCCAGTTGCGTCACGCCGTCCCCGAGTTCTCCAAGGAGGAAACCATCCAAACCACGGGCTCGGAAAGCCGAGACCCCTGAACGGTAGTACCAGAGCTGATCTTTTTTCCCGCGTTGAACCGCGTCCATACCTTGTCGCCTAATCTTCGATGCAAGCCTCCACAATAGCCAACACCTTTTGCCCAAACCTCTGCGCGATGATTTCCCGACTTACTTCTTCAGGATGATCCTCAAGGGCATCATGAAGCAGCGCAGCGGCCGCTTCTTCTTCGGAGCCGCCATCCATGAGGACAAGAGCGCAAACGCTCAGCAGGTGGGCGATGTAGGGGATCGTGGTCCCCTTTCGCACATCAGCTGCGTGAAGCTTGACAGCGTAAGTCAGAGCCTCCAAAAAACGGGGCGTGACTACGGATTTCTGAGTGTTCAAACGTCACCTCCTATTCTTACCAAGATCTTTCATGCCTCATTTCAATTGTATCTTTCAATGCTCAACGCCATGGACCTGCGGGTATCTGATCAGGTCTGGCATGAGGCCGCTCATCTTGACATGAAAGAACGGACACGCTACAGAGTAACCAAAGGATGTATAACTCTTAACCTGTTAAAAAGGATAGTCACCCATGGGAAAAACACCGCCTGGAACCGTCAAGGAAACTGGAGCGAAGGCCGGAGATATCCTCGTCGGCCACGGAAGCAAGAGTCACAATAGGGGAATGCGCATAAAAGTACACCGGGATCAACCTAAGGGTGAGGGTGGTCGTATCGTCGGCTCTTTTGACCTCCTTGGTTCGGGCAACGGAACCTATGCGTCTTACCTTGAAGAGTTCGTGGGCCAGAGCTTCCATAACGCCGAAGAACTTCTCCACGCCATTCAGGCCAAAGGCGCCATTAAGGCGACACATCTGCTCAATCGCAACTGCCTTAGACGCGAATCAAAGTGAAGTGGAACTACAGGATGTCCAGCGCCATCGGGAAAGCGGCTGAAAGGCGGCTTTAGGGGGCGCGTATTCATCTTCAACCCTGTGATCTTTTACCGGCAAAGCCGGTTTCTTTTTCCGGATGGGCTGCTTCAGATCGTGCTCCTGTCCCGGCATCCAACATGGACCGAAGCCATGGGTACCGGACCGCCAGCTGAAGCAGCTCCTGTTTGCATGGTCCGTAGCCGACTTCCAGGTCCACGCCGATCTCTTGCAATGCGCGGCTTTGAGCTGCCCATGTTTCGCGATCCGGATGATCCGGCCGCACATAACGCTCTTTGAAGAAAAGAAGCTCCTGCCTCAGCTCTGACCGGTGATCGAAAACATCTACGTCGCAGGTTCTCAAGTTGACCTTGACACGAGTCTGCAGTTCAGGAAAAGGCTTGCCGAAAAAGTCGTCGTAAAAAAGCAAGGTCAGTTTGCCTGAATGCTTGTGTATTTTTACAAGGTCGGCGTTCTTTACATCACCGCATAAAAGTTCCGCACAGCCAACATAGACTCTCAGCACCGGATGCAGATCGGCCACGAGCGATGAATGGACATACAGCGCCCGATCGTCCTTGTGTCCGAGAGGGGAATCATTGCAAAGCCCCGCGATTAGGTCACTGTCACCGGCGGCAAAAAGGGCCTGCCGACCTTGGGTGAGTGCCTGGGAGTAAGGCCCTAGGAAGTGCCGAATGTCAGCCTGCAGCCCATCGGGAAGAACGCCGAAGGGCACGCGCTTTCTAAAATTGGAAAGGGCTATGTAGACAAGAAGATCATTTCGGCGGCTTTCCGCCGCTTTTTCGAGAACTTCAGTTCCGAAAAGACCCGTCAGAAACCGTAAAGCTTTCTTGGGTGAACCGAAAAGCTCTGTGACCGCCCCATAACGCTCAAATTCACTTTGTAGCGGAAGGCGTCCCAGCTCAAGACTTTTCTGCCAAAAGGCGTTCAGGAGTTCCTGGTTCTGCTCATAAAGCCATTGCCAACGTCCTCTTTTGGCAGCAGCCAAGCCTCGCTCGGCTGCGGTACCATGAAAGACAGCCTTCCAATCCCATGTACTCGGCATGAACAGGCTGCGGTTGCGCTGGGATAAAAAATTCTGAAGATCACCTGGATTCTTAAAAACATAAAAAATCCCCAAGGCCGTTGGAATGCCTGTCACTCCAAGCGTCTCCTCAATAAAATTCTCCAGCTCATGCTGATGAAAGTATTTTTGGAACGTTTGTCGGTTTGTCAGAATGCCGTCTCTGTAGGGGCGCCCTGAGATGCCCGAAGAGGATCCTACGGTCTGAACCGAGACAACAAGCAGCGATCTAGCCAGAGCAAATGCGTCCCGAAGCACTTCAACACGCTCTTCGGGATCTTCGATCACGTTCAGAACATAGCCGAGGTTTACAATGTCGGCCGGTTCTTTCGGCCCATGGGGACGGTACACCGGATCCCAGCCGACGGCTCGGTATCCCATGGCCGTAAGATAGCGAATGTCGTCGCCCCGGCCACAGCCATAATCCAGGAGTGAAGATTCTTTGGACAAAAGACCGTGGCTCAGAAGACACTGAATCGGCTTCGATGGCCTATAACGGACAAGCGCCGTTTTGTGTCGTTTCACAACGACTTCCTGGGCTTCCTTGGCAGCGCAGGCCTTAGGAGTCTCTGCCGCCTTTTCACATGCAATCAGGCGATGACCCTCATAACGCAAGCCCTTTCGAGCCAGAAGACCTTCCCAGTTCTTTCGAAATCCTATGCGAAAAGGCTTTTCATACAAGCCATACTTTTCTTCTATCTCGGTCAGGGCCCTCCACTCCGCGTAATGCGGATGGCTCTCTTCGACGAGTGTTTCCTTACGATGAAGGATTGGAGGATTTGTCCTTTGGGAATAGTCTTGGCACGTTACCTTCCCTGTTGCCAGGTGGATGGTCACGGAGGCTCGAAGCGCAGGGTGCGGCTCGGCCATGAAATTGGGATAAGAGAGGAAACTCACCACTTGAGCAGATTGAGCGGATAAGGTGAATTTAACGACGTTATAGTCAGGACCCGCCTGAACGCTCCAGGCCAACTTTTCAACCCATTCAGAGAGCTTCGGAGCACATCGCCGGAGGGCTTCTCGGTACACATAAACCGTGTGACCGACCCGTTTGCCGTAGGGCAGGACTTTCAGAATATTAGCAAGAAAGCTGTCATCGATTAAATAAACACTCACATATAGATGATTCATCACCCTGTAGTTACCTCTGGCTGCTCTTCTTTACATGAGTCCTTCACTAATGCATGAGTCTTGGCTGAAATTGGCTTGTTGATTGTATGAACATGTATAACAGTATAGACTCTATAAGACATACACTTGAAAGCAATAATGTATCGTCTAGCCATAGTGAAGTGTCCTATTATACATGTTCCAAAAGCGAGGATCGTTGCCAAATTCTAAACAAGTTATTTATCAGCATGTAATGAGATTTAAGCTGAGCTGTCGCGTAGGGTCAATATTCATCTCTCTATAAGTGTGCTATCTAGTCCATATATATTAACTTGTATGGATTTTGTTCATGGTTTTTGGCTGCCATAGAATCTTTTTATAAATATATTTCATTAGCTGTCGCGTTGCTTTCATTGCAAACCACCATTACTGCTAAGCCAGGTTTTTGCAAGCAATCTCAGGCATACTAATTGGATATTCGATATCCAGAATATTCAGTTGTTTACGAATGGTTTGGCGCATCCGGAGGGCAGGTTGCAGACAATAACGTTCGAAATCGGGCGTCTGTAGTGCCCCAGCAAAAACTGCATTCGGAAAGAGCAGCTTGAGAAATCCGGTAACTAAACGCTTAATGGCCTCCGTATCCCTCGTGTCGGCCCCCTTGGGGACCTCCACTAGTTCATCAACCAGAGCTCTGTAGCGGATATCCTGCCGGAGAGAATGCACGATCTCCGAAAAGTACTCCGCATTTAGCCCCCAACCTTCGGCTTTCATATTTTCCTTCATGCGGGGAATATCCCAGCCTCGGATAAAGCCGTGAAAGCGATCAAGCAGCGCCGACTCGTGAAAGATACTTGGTAGATCCCTGAACATGTTTTTCTCTTCGTTCATAAGCTTCTGTTGAATATTTCCCAACAGGACAAAACCAGCAGTGCCCGTGCCTTTGTAATCTCCGACGCGAAATTCACCGCTTTCCAGATACCCTTTTAAAGCCCCTCGGATTTCCTCTTCATCTGGAAAACTGATAGTCTGGATTTCATCGAGAGCCACGTAATCGTGTCTGGTGACTAGTCCGGGCTGTCTTCTGCTCGCATCAAAGAAAAGTCTGGCGCGAGTGACATTGCCGCCACTGATCAGCCAGCCATACTTGCTTATTTTGGAAAAAAGATAGGATTTGCCTGTGCCTTTGGGGGCTAGCTCAATTATATTGAGCCTAGGTTCCACGAACGGCAGAAGCCGGCTGATCATGGTTAACTTCTGCTGCTTGTTAAGAAAGCCGCGCGGATTATAGTCAATAGCCATAAGGAGGGTATCCAACCACTCTTCCAACGAGAACTCAGCTCGGGCCCCTTGGTAAAATTCCAAGTCCACTTTATAGGGCTTGAAAGGCTGAAAATCTGTCAAAAGAATGGCCCCTTGTTCTTTCTTATAACCAGGGATAATCACTAAACGCCACTCCAATTGGATCACGCCCCAAGATTCAACCGTGTCCAAGAGTGCTTGCTTTTTCTCCACGAGCAGCGGCTCTGAAATAAGTGCCTCATATTTACGCGATGGAAAGCTAAAGTCGGGCAGATAGAATAGCCCTTCACCGGTTTTAATGTCTATTTCTACTCGGACCTTGGCGAGAAACTTTACCTTAACTCCCTCCTTTACCATGGCGCTCTTCAGGCCTTCCCATTGTTCTCTCCGTGGAATATATTGGTTGACATACCGCTGAAGGGCGTCGTTATCGACCTTGCCATCTTCGTCAGCAAATCGGCGAACCAGCCAGTCACGCAAAAATGAAGGAATACCCAATGAGTTGATAAAAGTATTCCGTTTGGGGTCCTTATATACTGCAATGTCAGCAAAAATGCTTTTTACCTTGTCAAGATAGTCGTCTTGAGAAAAGCCTCTCATCATTGCTCAAATACCCATATCGTGTTCGATTAGCGCTCCGGATGTTATTTTGACCTTAGCTTCTCCGACAAACTTACCATTAACTTCGAACTGAACACGAAATTCACCTGGCTGCAGATCATTAAGGGTGAAGGAATAACAGCCACGGCTGGCCCGCCGTCCATTAATTACGCGGTTGTCCCAAGTCCGCAGGTTGAGCTGTCCTGGATCTGGCTCAATCCGCACCTCCGAAAAGGTAGCACTTCGCTTGAGGTCAAAGCGCAGCGAAGGCTTGATGATTTCGATTTGATAAAGCGTCTCTGGCGAAATCTCGCCTCCTCGTAACAACAACACTGGCACGAGGGATTCTTCGGGAGTCGCGCCGCCATGAACTTCCCCAACCGCGCCAGTTCCGCCGTGAAACCGTCCGTAACCTTTTAGGCAGATATACTCCCCTTCATGGTGCCAGTCGGGACTCGCGGTGATTTCGTCCGTTAGGTTGTAGACGCGGGCGCAGCGGCCCCATTTATCGACTGTAACTCCCGCGGGCGGTCTTATGGATTTACCCTTGTGAAAGCTATAACAGGAAAGGCCGTGGTCTGCGGTGACGATTATGGCCGATAGTTCGGAGAGCTTCACTAAAACATTCTTCAATTGTTTTCTTAGGTATTCCAACTCATTGACAAAGGACGTTGGGAATTGGTAGTCATAGCTGTGAGCCAGAGCATCCAGCCCGCGTTCTGGCGTAACAGACTCTGGCCAATCCTTATTAGTGGCAGTGATAGTGGGCAGGTTAGCCCGAGCCACGGTTGCTTCAACTTGAATGTTGTGGCAGCGACAAAAGGCCTCGATAAATCCCAGCCATTCAATGCCGCACCCATCCAACCAGATTTCTTCAGCTGCGGAACCCCGCTTCCTTTCCAAGACCCTATGACGAGCTTGGAAACGGTATAGGAAATTGTTTTCCCCAAGTCGAAGGGCAGCTTCACATAGCTGCGGTGTGGCTTCATTGAGGATCCTAGCTTCTCTATAACAATCGAGATAATCCCTTAGCTCGACCTCATCCACTGATACCGGTGCCAGATACCAAGCGAGCTCCTGGTAGGCGAGGTCTAAGACCTCTCTAATGTTAGCAATGGGTCGTCCCTCGCGGAGCAGATGTTGTGTTAGGATAACGGCCGTCTCTCTTTCCTTTCGACTTAGGCCGGTTAACACTCGAAGCTGTTTCTCTGGATCTACCAAGCCCTTGAGTTTATCCCAGAACGTAGCGGGTGGTTCTCCAGCTTGCATTAGTTCTAAAATTTGGCGGCGCTCAGCCCTGATTTCCGTGTCAAGGAAGAGGTTTGGCTGTAGAACTGTCTCCCAGCATGCATTGATGAAATCCTCCCAGGAAGTACAATTCTGCAGGACTACCTCGGCATACCCACCACGTAGCTTCAATTTACCGAACAACCAGAATAGCCATTTTTTCTCCGTGGGCCAGTCACGCCAAGCTCTCAGCAACTGCATAAAATCATAGCACCGTACATTTAGAAGGCGCGCTACTAGTTCAGAGAAGCTCTCCTCTACAGTCATCTCTTGAGCCAGCCAGTCCCACAACCCGACAGTGCCCCAATCTTCTTGTAGGTCGGTTGTCTCAGCCAGAAACTCTCTAACAGCATTAAAGCCCCGAGGGCAGACCCGCAGCTCCACTAATCCCGAAACAGCCGAAGCCGCTTGCGCAAATCGTGTTACCACAATAATTTTTTGACGTTGAGGGCGCCCTTGTTCCCATAGTTGCAGATACGGCTGAACCCCCGAATAAATCTCAAATCCATGCCTCACCCTCGGCGAAACTGTCGTCAGGTATATCTGCAGCTTATCCATCTCTCCGTCGAAAGACCACGCTGGGGGTAGTTCACCGGCTAACCACCGAGGAATTTTTTGTACCTGGCTGGCGAAAAGATCATATACTTGCCACAACGGTACATAACAGCGGCTTTTACCTGTAAACTCCAATGAAGCGAGGGACCTTAATAACTGACCCCCTTGGGCCTCGTGAAGGCGCAGGATTTCGCCAACAGGTAATAATAAGGTCCTTTGAAGACTATTACGCCTCAAATGGGCCACCATCTCGTTCCAATCAATATACGGCAACGTCTCCCGTTCTTGGCAATAATCAGAGAGGTTGATGGTAGTATCTACTTCAGCCTGAAGGATCTCTAGGACCTGTTGCCATGAAGCTAGCCCTGATACTAAGATAAAGCGCGTCGGCCAGCGATCCTGACGCTGGGCATCCTCCCGGAGCTCACACCGCAATTCATCCAAGGATCTAATCTTACGATAACGTTCAATGCCCGCTATCATTTTTTTGCACCTTTGCTAAGAAACGGATCCCAATTGCCGGTTCCTGAACCAATTCCTGGAGAAGGATTTTTGCGCGCTCCATAGACAGGCTAGTTAGCACTTTCTCTACCTCGGGCAAGAATGCCTTCTGATAGTAATCGATCAACCATTGGCGGGCTGTGGCTTGGACTTCTGCAAACGTGAAAGGCCACCTCTCCACTTCGTCCCCCATTCGCATTATTATATATTGTTGCAAGTGCTCAAGGCGATTATCGTCATAGAAAATATTAATGTATTCCGGTAGCAAAATTTCCACCAGCCTAACAGCTGGCGCGCTCTCCAAGCAGCTCTTCAGGTTTTCCTGGTAGTCCAATAATAGTTGCTGATAGGACTCCAATATGTTATCAGTTAACGAGTCCAACCTGTCAAAATCGTCGCATAATTTCTGCCATCGAGAATCACTCAAAACCCATCTGATAGGAATTCGCCTCTGGCGGCTCCACTCACTGGGGGATTCAGTCCCTGTTATCTGTTGCCAACAGTCCCTAACGGTTTGCACGAGGACGCGGTGTTTCATCTGTTCCCAACAGCGCAGAATGTTTTCTTCGATCTTCTGATCATCTTTTTCCGCTCCTAGGGAGGGCAACTCGGCGTAAAGTGTACGAGCCTCATCAAGGGAGATCTCTTGCTCCCTTTTACACTTAAACCAAGCAATCAGGGCCTTCGCCTCTTCTTGCATCGAGTCCCTAACCAAAAGGTAGTTCTGCTTTAATCTGCGCCCAAACTCACCTCTAGACTTATGGGCGACTTGGCGTTCAGCCTCAAGATCCTCTAAATCTTTGAAAAGTGAAGCTAGTTCTTCGCTAGTGGCGTTGTAACAATAAAAACGCCACGGCAGCTTGGATTTTGATAGAAACCATTTCCGGCACTTTTCAACAGCTATTCGTGGATCTTTCTCATCCATACCACAAAGGCGGTTCAGTCCCACCAAGAGCTCCAGATTGCCATGCACCACTTGTAGTTTTGCCGTAAGCGCGTCCTCGTCCCACAACCACACCTCCTCCTGCAGCATGCCTTGCAGTTGCGTTAGGACCCACTCGACGGGAAAATCCTGTAATGCTAGTTCGTTAGCCAAATTAGGATGGCGCGCCTGAATGAAATACTCCATGCTCTTAGCCAAGTTTTGTCGTGTAATAGTCTGTTTGACAGTTTCCCGCAGCCGCTCGCTGCCCAACAGTCTTGTTATAATGGCTAATATCTTAGTGAAGGAATATTCTTCTTTTTTTTCGTTTCTCCAATTGTCTATATCTGTCTGTGCGTTTTTTAGCAATTCTTCTTGACTTAATACAATACCCTCTGAAGCTATTTCAGAAGAGCCTAAAAAGCACTGCAAAAAATATACACAGGCTTTTAGCTTATTAGAGTAAACATTCTCAGACTTTAAATAGTTGAGCACCCATAGAGGATAGCCCAGCGTCTTGATTTTCTGTCTCAAGATTTCTTTCAAGTCTTCGGGGAAATTTCCTTGAGCTTCAGGAATATTAAAAACTTCTTTAACATGGCGGCAAAACTCCTCGGCTAAGGGGGTGCTCTTGCGGATGGTAATGTCCTGACAACCCCTCTGCTCCCTCACAACTTGTAACAGCAAGTCTGCCATCTTATCCGGATTTAGCGGATGACAGGTCACCCCATCGCAGTAATAATGATTAATAGA
>FWWM01009102.1_pt1 | contig 18545 bp, 19 predicted proteins | sample 2228351 | NCBI WGS metagenome assembly FWWM01 (sample SAMEA103939774, study PRJEB20133) | metagenome
GACGAGGACGGTATCCCGATGGAAAACTTCCTCCACCGACTGCAACAACAACTCCTGCTCGATAGCCTCCGACACCACTGGCAACACAAAACCGACTACTTCGCAGGAGCCAATATGTTCGTCTACTTCAGCCTCCAACAAGCCCACCAAATCCTACGAGGCGAACAGACCGCCTATCGCGGTCCCGACTTCTTCGTGGTGCTGAACACCTCCCTCCACCCGCCCCGCACGAAGTGGGTGGTGTGGGCGGAAGGGGGCAAGACGCCCGATGTGATTGTGGAGTTGCTCTCGCCCAGCACAGCGAGTGTGGACAGGGGCGAGAAGAAGCGGTTGTATGAGCAGGTGTTGCGGGTGTCGGAGTACTTTTTGTATGATTTTGAGGGGCGTGCGTTGGAGGGGTATGAGTTGTTTCAGGGGGTGTATCGTCGGAAGGAGGCGGACGAGCGGGGTTGGTTGTGGAGTGGGTGTTTGGGGTTGTGGTTGGGTTTGTGGGAGGGGCTGTATGGGGGTTATGAGTTGGTGTGGTTGCGTTTTTACACTTCGGAGGGGGCGTTGGTGTTGACGCCAGAGGAGGCGGAGCGAGCGCGTGCGGAGGCAGAGGCTCAGCGTGCATCAGCACTTCAAGCCGAGTTGGAACGCCTGCGCGCCAAACTGGCTGAGAAGGGCGTTTCGCTTGAGGATTGAGTGTCCGCGTTGGCGAGAGGTGGTCTAAAAATAAATAGTGGCTTGGGCATCGTGCCCATCAATCACACGGGCGAGACGCCCGTGCTACACTTTGCTGGTGGGCAGGATGCCCGTGCTACGAATATGTGGCTTGGGCATCTTGCCCATCAATCACACGGGCGAGACGCCCGCGCTACGAATGAATTTCACAGGCACATCATCGGGTACAATATCGGAGTCTGGAGGTAGTCTGATGAAGCGAACTTATCAACCGAATAATCGCCACCGACATAAGGTACATGGGTTTCGTCGGCGCATGCGCTCGAAAGACGGGCGCAATGTGCTGAAGCGTCGCCGTCTGAAGGGTCGCTGGCGCTTGACCGTTGACTGATGTTGCCCCGCTCGGCGCGCCTGCGCAAGCGACAGGAGTTCGAGCAGGTCTATCAGCAGGGGAAACGCATCACGATGAAGGCATTCACACTCTACGCTTACCATCGGGGGGACGACGAGACGACGCGGTTCGGTTTCGTGATTGGGCGTCGGTTCGGCTCCCATGTGGCGCGCAATCGGCTCAAGCGTCGGCTCCGTGCCGTGGTGCGCCCGATGCTCAGCACACTGCCCCGCGGCTACGATTGCGTGTTCGTGGCGCGTCAGGCACTCCCCGAAACGCGTTTCCGCGAACTGCAACAGCAGGTCGCTCAAGCCTTCCAACAAGCGTTCGGCAAGGAGGGGGTCGCGTGAACCGTCCTTCGCCCCTTGCGCACCTGCTCATCGGCGTTATTCGGCTCTATCAGCGATTTTCGCGCTTGACCCCGCCGACATGCCGTTTCCAGCCGACCTGCTCACACTACACGCTGGAAGCCATCCAACGCTATGGCGCGCTTCGGGGACTGTGGCTCGGACTAAGGCGCATTCTCAAGTGCCATCCGTTCCATCCGGGTGGCTATGACCCCGTGCCCGATTATGTAAACCAAAATAAATAAGGAGTCGTTATGGCACAGCAACCCGAAATCGATCAGAAGAAGCTATTTACGCAGACGCTTATCATCTCGATGGTGATTTGGCTCATCTTTATCATGGGGTGGAGCTACTTCGCGCGACCCCCCGTGAGCGATAAGCCTGCCGAAGAGATTGTGCAAGAGATCGACAAACTGCGCCAAGACAAGGACTATGCGGAGGCGCTCCGCAAAGCTCAGGAACTCAGCACGCGCTTCGGGGGAAGTGAGAACGGTGCGCTCGGTCTGCTGTTAGAAGCAAAGATTTTCTATGTTGACAAGCAGGACGCACGCGAAGCCTATAACCGACTGCGCCGACTGGAAGAGTTCTACCCCCATACCCGCGTCTATCAAGAGGAGGGGCGCGAGCTGATTGAGCAGGTCTGCGCCAAAATCGACGAGCAGAACAGCACCCTTGCCACTTATCGATTCCTTGACACGCTGGTCGGCTTGTTGGGGCGGGGCAACTACAGTTATGTGCTGGCGATTGCCCTGATTGCGCTGGGCGTTCGGCTCATCCTATTCCCGCTGACGAACAAGCAGTTCGCCAGTATGCGCAAGATGCTCCAAATCGCCCCCAAACTGCAGGAACTCCAGCAGAAATATTCGGGACAGGAGCTGATGCAGAGGCAGATGGCGCTCTACAAAAAGTACGGCGTCAACCCGATGTCGGGCTGTCTGTTCGCGCTCATCCCGCTCCCGTTCCTCATCCTGATGTACAATATGTTCCTTGTCTATCAGGTGCAGTTCCGCTACGCAGAGTTCCTGTGGATGAACAGCGCACTCGGCACGCGGTTTCCGGGATTCATCGCCAACAACTTGGCGCAGTTCGATGTGGTGCTCACCGCGCTCTATGCGCTCAGTATGTATCTCACAAGCCGATTGACCATTACCGACCCGTCGCAAGCGCAGATGCAGAAGACGATGGCGCTCTTCACGACGGCGATGTTGGCAATCTTTTCGTGGCAGTTCCGATTCCCCGCAGCGTTCATCCTGTACTGGATGCTCACGAATGTGTTCTATACGATTCATTACAAGTGGTATATGAGCAAGCCAGCCCCCGAGCTGGTTCCTGTGGACAACACGGTCGAGGTGGAGCCGAACGGCAAGCCCCACCCGAAGCGGGTCTACCAACCGCCTAAGAAGCGTTCTAAGCGAAAGTAAAAAATAAGGAGGGAGTGCTGAATGACATCGGTAGAAGCAACGGGAAACACACTGGAAGAGGCAAAGTACAATGCGATGCAGATGCTGGGCGCGGAGTCGATGGCGCAGGTGGAGTTCGAAGTGCTGGACGAGAACAGCCCTGTGCGCGTGCGTGCGACCTTGATTGAAGAGGCGAGCCAACCCTATGTGATGGCGCCCGACACTGCCCGCAAAGTGGCAGACTATATCGACCGCCTTGTGCGCAAACTGCCCATCCACATTCAGGCGGTTCTGCGCGGGAGCCATTCGCGCTATGTGGAGGTGGAGCTGGTCGGGCGGGATGCGCGCCTGATTGTGGGCAAGAACGGCGAGGTGTTAGAGAAACTGCAGTACCTGGTGAACACACTGGTGCCGAAGGTGATTGACCCCCATGTGCGCGTGGTGTTGGACGGGGCAGGCTGGCGACGCCGACGCACCGAACGCCTGCGCAACCAAGTGATTGCGATTGCGAGCGAGGTCAAACTGCGCGGGGAAGAAGCGGTTCTGCCACCAATGCCACCCCACGAGCGACGAATCGTCCACCAAGCCCTGCGCGACGACCCCGAAGTCTACACCTACAGCGAGGGCGAAGAGCCAAACCGCTATGTGGTGATTTCGCCCAGAACGGGCTGATGTGCTGGTGTAGAGAGCCAAACGGCAGAACAGAGTGCCCGCGCATCATTGGGTTGCACGGGCACTCTTTTAGGTAAACCTTTACCCGCCCTGCTCAGTAGATTACAGAGAGCGACGCGAACAGGGGTTAGCGTCTTAGCGAGCGTCAAAGATATCCCTTTCCATATTACCCCGAACGGTGTTGTTGATAAGCCGAGGTTTGGACATGTGCATTAAGAGTGCCTAACAAAAGTGGCTTGGGCGTCTCGCCCGTGCTACGAGGGTGGCACCGACATTCCTGTCTGTGCCTTTTCCACAGGCAAGAATGCCTGTGCTACACTGGGCGGATGGGCAGGATGCCCGTGCTACGAATGGGTCTGTCGGACAACCTCTCACGAGGTTGAGATTTTTGTTAGGCGTTCAAAAGTACCTGCGTGGCGCGCGCGTAAAATCGCTCAGATGCTCATCGACTCTGGATGGCTCGTTGCGGAAGGTGAGAAACGCGGTAGGCGGTAAGACTGGCAAAAGTTATTGAGCCGTCTCACTGAGTTATCGAGCTGTCTCTACAAGAAGCGCGCGATATTAGACAGTTCGATAACTCCCCAAAATAGCCCACAGCTTCGCTCTGCGATTTTACCCCCCAATCAATCCCCTCAACTTGGCTAAATCCTCGGCGAAGCGGGATTCGTCGGGGGTTTCGATGAGCATCGGCAGGGAAGCGAAGCGGGAGTCGTTCATAATCAACTGGAACGCACCCTCACCCAGCTCGCCCTCGCCAATATGCTCGTGCCTATCCACACGCGAGGCGAGCGGTTTCCTCGAATCGTTCAAGTGCCAAACCTTGAGTCGCTCCAACCCGATATGGCGGTCGAACTCTTCCCAGACCGCTTCGTAGGTGTCGGGCGTGCGCAGGTCGTAGCCCGCAGCGTACAGGTGGCACGAGTCGGCGCAGATGACTAACCGCTCGTCGGGCAGGGCTTCCAGAATGCGCGAAAAATGCTCGAACCGATAGCAGAGGGCGGAACCCTGACCTGCCATCGTCTCCATCGCAATCGCCACGCCAGCGGGCATTTCGCTTAGAAGACTCCGAAGGCTCTCGATGAGCAGTTGGATGCCCGTCTCGAAGTCGGGGTGGGAACCCATATGCACCACTGCGTAGGGCACGCCCAATCGGGCACAGCGTACCAGCTCGGCAAGGTAGGCGTCGTAAGACTTCTTGCGCGTTTCGGAGTTCTCGGAAGCGAGGTTGATGAGATACGCTGCGTGCGACACGACACAGTGGATGCCCGTCTCTTGCTTCGCTTTCTCGAACAGAGTAACCTGTTCGTCAGATACGTTGGTAGGCGCCCACTGGCGCGGGCTGGCAGTGAATATCTGCACGGCGGTACAGCCTATCTTGACGCCTTCGTAGAGGGCGTTCTGGAGACCGCCCGAGATGGACATATGCGCGCCCAACAGTCGTTCCATAGGACAGAGAGTTCGCTCTCGCTCAGTTTCGTCCTGCTGGGCTGACCTCGAACTTGAGTTGGAGCAGGTCGCCCGCGTAGAGGTCGCGCTCGGCACGCACAATCAGTTGGACATAGTCCGACCGACACTGGCGCGCCTCTTCCAGCAGGCGGGAGAGGACTTCGGTGTCCAGCTCGCCGACGGTTGGGGGCGCGCCAGCACGCTCTTGACGGGGAACCATCCCTGCCTCGATGGCGCGTTCGCGCACGGTGGTCTGTAGGAACTCCCAGATTTGCCCCAGCAGATTGCTTCTGGCTCGGCAATCGAGGCGGGTGCGGGCAATCTCTTCGCCTGCGCTGAAGATTTTGCGGTTGCGGTAGAGTTGGATTTCAACAGGTACTGGCTCGCCGACCGCCGTGTTGGTGAGTGCCGACACCATCAGCACGACCCCCTCGCCCGAACTGCGAATGGTGTTGAGGATGGTTTCCAAGCTTGCGCCCTCGTCGACCGTAATCTGCTCTCCGCTGACGAGGCGCACCTGCTTTTCGGGGATGAACACGGCGCGCGTACCCGATTCGGCACTGGCTCCGCGCGCTCGTGCGTTTTTGTCGGCGAGGTTCATCAGGTCTTGGAGGGCTTGGCGCAGGCGCACCTCGCTAAGGCGGGGCTGAAGACTTGTGCGTGCTAACTCCTCACCGACCTGAACGACAATCGGTTTCAGGCGGATGTTCGCCAACTGTACCAGCTCTTGCACTGAAGACTGCAGTTGATCAAGCTGGAGGCGATACTGAATAGCACGGTCTAACAGGATACGATTCTGCTCCTCGACCGAACGGTTCTCTTCAGCGAGTGCCTGATTGCGTTGTGCGAGCTCTTGGTTCTCGGCGACCAGCCGTTCGTTCTGCTTTTCCAAGCGGGCATTTTCGGATGCGAGTTTGGCGTTCTCATCGGCAAACTCGTCGTTCTGGCGACGAAGGAGTGCTTGAAGTTGCTCTAACTGGGTGATGTCGTTCTGCAAGGAACTTATCTGTTCCTCTAAGTTCGAGCGTACCGAGCGCAATCTTTGTAGTTGTTCTTTCAGTTGAGCAATCTGCGAGCGGGTTTGATTGAGCTCCTTGCTACGACTCTCGACTTCCTGCTCTAAGCGCTTGACCTCTGCCAAGCGCGCATCATACTCTTTTTGGATTTGCGTCAGATCCGATTCGGTTTTAGCGAGGTCCTCTTCTAACTGTTTGCGTGTTTGGATGAGTTCGATGTTCGTCTGGCGGATTTCCTTGAGTTGGGCTTCGTTCTGGCGCAGTTCGGTCAAGATGAGGTTGCCCCGCGTAATCCAAGTGCGGAACGACTCGTTCAGCAGGGTTAGTCCCAGCGCAGTGAGGGCAACGATGAGGCTTCCTGTGATGGCGGTGATGAGCGTGGCAGTATGGCGTGGGCGAATGCCGAAGAGGCTCAGGCGTTGCTTGCCGACTTTGCGACCTAACCAGTCCCCTGCATAAGCAATCGCGCCTCCCATCAGAATCATCAACACCACAAACGCCAACATCGTGAGGGTCATGGTTAACAGAAGTATACCTATGGTTGTGAGGGCGTCTTGCTCGTGCCTTCAGCGTCGCTCTGAGGGGGCTTGTTGCGATTCCTCGCCTTCGGCTCGGAATGACAAGAGGAGGAAGCTCGGAAGACGGGAGGTGTTGGCTCGGAATGACAAGGGGGAGTGAATGGTGCATGGGAGCAGACAGGTGTGTCTGCTCCCAGAAGGTTCATTACTGCGAGATGCGCTTGATGGTGCAGCCGAAGGCGCGGGTTTCGGCTACAGGCACTGCACGCCCAGCGAGCATCGCATCAAGAGCGTTCTTGAGGTCGCGCTGGCTCACGCGGTCGGCGCGTTGGTTGTCGTCAATCCGACCGTGATAGCGCAGGACGAAGTTGCTGTCGACCACGAACACTTCGGGGGTCACCCTTGCGTCATAGGCGTCCGCAACACGATTGCCCTCATCTTTCAACACGGGGAAGGTGAAGCCCCTCTTTTGGGCGTGCTCGGTGACCTCACTGGCAGGCTCGGTGTTGTTGGAGTTGATGCCGATGAACATCACGCCTTTCTCAGAGTACTCCTTCGCCAGTTGAGCCATGCGCTCATCGTAGTCCAGCGAAACAGGGCATCGGGTGGCGATGAACATAATCACAATCGCCTTCTTGTCCTTGACCTGATAAAGTTCAATCTCTTTGTCGTCCCCAGCGCGTGCGTTCATATTCGGCAGTCGGAAGTTGGGCACCTTTTTGCCAATCGCAGGCTTTTCAGGGGCTTTCTCGGCTGCAGAAGCAGTGGGGGTTGCGCCATAGCCCTGCTGGAAGTAGGCAAGCAGTTCCTGCGCGTGGTTGCTGGTGCCTGCGCGCTCGAACACCTTCGTAATCTTGCCATCGGTGCCAATCACGAAGGTAGTGCGGTTGGCGAACCCAGCAGTCGTGCGCACGCCATAGGCTTCTGCGACCTTGCCGTCCGCATCTGCCAAGACGATATGGGGTAGATTGTGTTCACTCACAAACTTCTTTTGGGCATCGGCGGAGTCCACACTGATGCCGAACACGATTGCGTGCTTGCTCAGGTCAGCGTAGTTATCGCGTACCGAGCAGTTTTGAGCAGTGCATCCAGGGGTGTTCGACTTTGGGTAGAACATCAGCACGATCGGCTTTTTGCCGACATAGTCGCTCAGGCGGTGGGTTTGCCCATCACTGCCGACGAGCGCAAAATCCGGGGCGGGACTGCCCTCTTTTAGCGGGGCAGACGAAAACACAACGCTCCAAATTCCCCACAACAGCACCCCGATTGTGAACGGGATGAACCACCAGAAACGGTTCCGCTTATTCATAGTATCATCAACCTCCTATTGATGGGTTGGTGCGCTTCAGCGCGCACGCCGAGAGTATACCCGAAACTTCTTGATTCGACCTGTTTCCCCCGAAATCATCTCTATATTGGAGGGTGGCACATCGAAGTAGTCGGCTAAGAGGCGAATAACAGCACGGTTCGCCTCACCTTCTACAGGTGGCGCCGTGACCCACACCTCCAGCGTGCCATCGGGTGTTTCCCGAACCCGATTGGACGAGGCGCGTGGTTTGACCTTCACCTGTACGATGCGTTCGTTCGGCTCACTCATATCCGCGTATCATCTGCTCCGCCTCTTCGCGGGTGACCAGTACTTGGCGTGGCTTTGCACCGTCCAGCGGTCCGACAATTCCACGCCGTTCCATCAAGTCGAGCAAGCGCGCTGCGCGTCCGTATCCAATCTTGAACCGACGCTGGAGCATCGAGGTCGACGCCTGACCATGCGCCACCACCAACCGAACTGCCGATGGGTAGAGTTCGTCCTCTTCGCCGTCATCATCATAACCCTCGGAGGGCAGGTCGAACTCGTTCGGGTTGAGCAGGTAGACGGGCGATTCTTGGGCGCGCCAGAAGTTGACGACCTCCTCGATCTCGGCTTCGGTGAGGAAACAGCCCTGAATGCGCATCGGTTTGGAGGCGTCAATCGGCAAATAGAGCATGTCGCCCCGACCCAACAAGCGTTCTGCCCCCACTTGGTCTAAAATCGTTCGGCTGTCTACCTGACTGGAGACGGCGAAGGCGATTCGGCTGGCGATGTTCGCCTTGATTGTGCCTGTAATCACATCGACGGAGGGGCGTTGGGTGGCGACCACGAGGTGAATCCCTGTGGCGCGCGCTAGCTGAGCCAACCGACAGATAGAGGTCTCAACCTCCGCCGCCGCTTGAATCATCAGGTCAGCCAGCTCGTCAATCACCACCACCACATAGGGCAAGCGTTCCGATTCGGGCATGCGCTCGTTGTAGCCTTGAATGTTGCGCACGCCTGAGTTAGCAAACAGGTCATAGCGTCGGTCCATCTCCTTCAACACCGCACGGAGCGCGCCCGACGCCTGCTTCACATCTCGCACCACAGGGCACATCAGGTGGGGAATGCCCTCAAACAGCGAGAGTTCCACGCGTTTGGGGTCGATCATTACGAAGCGCACCTCACGCGGGGTCGCTCGGAACAGGATACAGCTAATCAGCGAGAGCAGGCACATACTCTTGCCCGAGTTGGTCGCGCCTCCAATCAGCAGGTGGGGCATTCGGGTCAGGTCGCAATATTTCGGCACGCCTGCCACATCTTTACCGAGTGCGATTGTTAGCAGGCTGGGCGAGTTCCAAAACTCTTCTCGTTCGATGACCTCGCGCAGGGGCACGATTTGGGGCACATCGTTGGGCACTTCCACGCCGATTGCGCTCTTGCCGGGAATCGGGGCTTCGACGCGCACCGCAATCGCCGCAAGTGCCATCGCCAAGTTATCGGCGAGGTTGACGACCTTGCTGACCTTGATGCCAGGATCGAGCTGGATTTCGTAGCGGGTGACGGTGGGACCGTGTGCGACCTCCACGACATTCGCGCCAATGCCGAACTCTTCCAGAGTGCGCTCCAAGATGGCGATTTTCTCTTTCAGTTCGGCTTGGTTGCGTTTGGGGGGGGGTGGCGCTTCACGCAGAAGTGAGAGCGGTGGCAGGGTGTAGTTGCCCTCACTCACAGGGACGGGCACAGGTACCTTAGGCGCACGCCCTTCGCGAGTGCGCTTGGGCGTTTCGCCCTCGTTTTGCTCGGTGGGGACAGTCTGCTCGGTGGGTGGTGAAAGCTGGGTTGTGGTGGAGGCGCCGTTGCCGTTCGCTGAAATCTTGGGAACCTGGGTGCGCACGGGCGTGCGTTCGGGTTTGCGCTTGAGGCTCTCACTCGCTTTCTCCACGGTACTGCTGGCGACGGAGGCAACAGCGCGGGAAGCGTTGGTGGTTCCTCGCCAGCCCGTGAGTAGCAGTCGCCCCAAACCCCGCAAGGCAGTCGCCAACGGCAAGTTGAACATCATTAGGATTCCCAGCAGACCCAGCACTCCCAGCACCACCGTGCGCGCTTGACCGAGTGCCATCTGAAGCACATATCCCAACACTGCGCCCAGGTAGCCTCCGCTTGCTTTGAGGGCGTCGGCTTGGAACCACTCGCCCGATTGCGCGTCGGGGCGTGCCATCCAAGCGAGCAGGACAAGGTAGACTAACAGCCCTCCGCCTATCACTTCGGGTAGGGCGAGCCGACCATAGCCAAATACCAGCGCACCTGCCGAGAGCCACAGCACCACTGGCAGCAGATATGCTCCGTTACCAAACAGCAGGCGCATCGCCTCGCGCAGGCTCTCGCCCACCACCCCTGTTTGGGGGAGAGTGAGGCTCATCAACATCACCAGTCCCAACAGCACCAAGCCGATTGCAATGCGGTCATAGAACTGTTGGGAACGCTCTTTCGGGGCTTCCACCGTTCGGCGTCCGTTCCGCTTTGCTTTCCTGCTCTTCGGTTTCGCCATGCTCTCACCCGACGGCAGACATATAGCGTTCGCTTTTGTCTACCACCATACCGATTGTACCCTATCTCCAAGTAAAATTCACAGGTCAGGTAAGACTGTGAGTGGTAAGGCGGTGTTCCCGAAACTCCCCGTAGTTTTGCCAGTTTTGAGAGCGAAACAAAATGCCCCCCTTGACAGTCCGAATAATAGGGTATAATAGCCCATCCCAAGATGGCGACACGCTCTTAGCGGTCGCCCATAGGGGAGAAACTTTTATGTATGAGGAGGACCGATTGTACGATGAATCGTAAGGGCTTTACGCTGATTGAGCTGCTGGTGGTGATTGCGATTATCGCCATTTTGGCAGCGATTCTGTTCCCTGTGTTTGCGCAGGCACGCGAAAGCGCTCGCCAAACGAGCTGTACCAACAACCAGAAGCAAATTGCGACCAGCGTGCTGATGTACATCCAGGACTACGAAGAGACTTTCCCCATGAGCGCATACTTCACCAGCACCAACTTGGTTGCTGTCTACGATGTGCTCGCACCCTACATTAAAAACACCGACATCTTTGTGTGTCCGAGCTATCGACCGGGCATCGATTGGCCCCAGCGCGTTCAGGCGGCTGGCTCTCCACGCCCTGCTTTGGGCACCTTCCGCTATGTCAGCTACATTCCGAATCTCGGACTGTTCGGTGAGAACTTCTGTGGGCTGGGTATCCAGAAGCGCACTCCCGTGACCAAGATTGCCGCGGTGGAGTCGCCCGTGAACACGATTATGCTGTTCGACGGCTACCTGAAGAACAACGCAGCGCTCGAATACTTCAACTTCCTTGCCTTTGCGCGCCACAAGGAGGGTGTGGTGATTAACTTCGCGGACGGACACGCGAAGTGGTATCGCTGGAACGGCATTAAGAACATCGCTCCTGCGAGTCAGTTCCCGACCCCTGGAACCGCTTACAACGGTCAGGCTGTGCGTGTGGGCGCGAACAACCATTACTACAACTGGCGTGAGCTGCCCAACGAAGGTCTGATTGCCACCGAGGCGGGTCTGCAGGCGGTGACCAGCACCCCCAGTGGTGTGAACGGTCCTTACAACGACCTGCACGGCGTGCCGGGCACGGGTGTCACCGACTCGGAGGACACGGGCTGCTGAAGCCGAAACTGGGTGTTGTGAAGAACGCCCCTGCCACTTGGTGGGGGCGTTTCTTTTGTTTTTGGGGAGTAGGGAATGGGGAGTGGGAAGTAGTAAGGGCAGTGGGCAATCGGCAGTGGGCAGTGGTGAGGGGAGTAGGGAATGGGGAGCGGGGAGTAGTAAGGGTAGTGGGCAATCGGCAGTGGGAGATTCTTCGCTTCGCTCAAATTGGGGCAGGGTGTTGTTCTGTTATCCGATGGCTTGAGGTATCCTTCGCACTGATGGTGGAGCGGATGGTGCTGGGCGATTGCCAACCGATGCTGATTCGGGAGGCGCAGGTGCAGGAGCATCTCTCGATGAGCAAGGCGATCGAGGCGGTCGAGTCGGCGTTTCGGGACTGGGCGTTCGGGCGTGCGATGAATCTGCCCCGCCAGCGCGTTCACACCGCTCAGGGAACACTTCATCTGATGGGCGCATCGTGGCACGCACGTGGCTACATCGGCTACAAAGCCTACTTCTCTTTCCCGTCGGGCACGCGCTTCCACTTCGTGCTGGCATCGGCGCAGTCGGGCGAGGTGTTGGCACTCTTCGAGGCGGATTGGCTTGGCAGGATACGCACGGGCGCTGCGTCGGGTGTAGCGACGAAGTGGATGGCGCGCCCCGACGCTCAAACGGTTGCCATCATCGGAACGGGCGACCAAGCGCGCACCCAGTTGGAAGCGGTCTGCGCAGTGCGCCCTATCCAAGCGATACGCGCCTATAGCCGAACTCCTGAACGCCGTGCCCAGTTCGCTGAGGTGATGGAAACCCTGCTCGGTATCCCCGTCCAGCCTGCCGAGAGTATCGAGAAGGCGGTGGACGGAGCCGACATCGTCATCACCATCACGACCGCACGCGAGCCGTTCCTGACAGGCGGGATGCTTCGACATGGAATGCATATCAACGCAGTGGGAGCGAACTCGCTCGCTCGGCGTGAGCTGGACACTTATGCCGTCGCACGGTGCGAGCGAATTGCTATCGATGACCCCCAACAAGCGCGCATCGAGGCAGGGGAACTCGTGTTGCCCACCGAACAGCGCAGGCTGGGCTGGGAGCGGGTCATACCCCTCTCGCAGATCGTGGCGGGACAAATGCCTGGTCGGCTTGCCGACGAAGAGATTACCCTTTTCAAGTCGCTGGGGATTGCGTTGGAGGATGTGGCGGTCGCCAGCGTGGTCTATGAAGCACTCAAGGGCTAAAAACCGTCCACCGAGGGGTCTTGGAGGTGTTCGGTGTAGTTCATCAGGGCGACCCACGAGCGGTCGTGCGTGTGTTCCACAATCGAGACGCTCGTGTTGTCCAATCGGATGCGCCGATAGGTGTGGATGTTGCCGAGCAAGGTCTCACAGAGCAGGATTCTCAGGCTCCCGCCGTGCCCCACGAGAATCAGTTCGCCTTCGGTATGTTCGGTGCGGAGGCGGTGGTAGAACGCGCGCACTCGCGTCCAGAAGTCGCTCATCGGCTCGGCTTCGGGGGGTGTGCCGTTCAGCGGGTCGTAGAGGTAGGTGAAGTGGTGGTCGGGGTAGCGGGCTTGGATTTCTTCGGTGGTCAGCCCTTCCCACACACCCCAGTATCGCTCGCGCAGGTCAGGCACTTGTTGGAGAGGTGCGCCCACCAGCTCGGCGATGGCTTGGGCGGTTTGGGAAGCGCGTGCTAAGTCGCTGGAGTAGATGGCAATCGGCTTCTCGGTACGCTCACTTAGCCAACGTGCCACTTGCTGGGCTTGGCGTAGCCCCACTTCGTCGAGAGGAACATCCGAGTGCCCCTGAATGCGTCCTGTAGCGTTCCAAGCCGTCTGACCGTGCCGAACCAGATAAAGGCGCAACATCCCTAAGATTTTACCTAACAGGGGGTATGGTAGGGTATAAAAACGATATGTTGAGGGAGATCGCGTCGTGTCCGCCTAGCTTGAACAAAGAAGTGTATGAGTGCCTGACGGACATACTCAAGTGTAAGTGGGCGCTTGCTATCCTGGATGCTATCGCACACGGTATTCGTCGCCCAGGACAGATACAGCGGAATCTGCCGGGCTTGACCCCCAAAGTGTTTCAAGAGCGTATCCGCAAGTTAGAGCGTTATGGTCTCATCTATCGCGTAACCTATCCTGAAGTACCTCCTCGCGTCGAGTATTACTTCACCTCTCGTGGGGAACGGTTCCTCGAACTGCTGGAAGCAGTTCATGCCTTCTCACAGAGTTGGGAGCAAACTCTCTCAGAATCGCCAAGAATTTCGCAAAAGTAAGTAGATTACTTTTTGGAAACCTCTTGACACAGCACTGTTCTATTCGCTATACTGTGTGCAGGAGGTGTACTATGAGGCTCTTTCTAATTGGCGTAGTCACTCTGGGCTTATTGTTGGGTTTCGCAATCGCTCAACAGCGTAAAGCACCTGTGCCGACCCAACTTCCTGCTAACTGGCGTCAGTGGACCCATATCACGACAGGGGTCATCTACAGTGACAAGCATCCGCTTCATGGTGCGTTTGGGGGCGTTCACCACATTTATGCGAATGCACCTGCCGCGGAAATCTATCGTAAAAACGGCAATATCTATCCTGACGGGAGTCAAATCGTGTTTGTGCTCTATGAGGCGAAAGACCTCGACGGGATGTATGTGGCGGGAAAGCGGAAGGTAACCGCCCTCATGATTAAGGACCGTAAGCGCTTCTCAGCGTCGGGTGGTTGGGGCTGGCAAGCATGGGACGCTAACGGGAAGCCATTAGTGAGTGACCCTGTGGGACAGTGTCAGGGATGTCACGCCAATAGCCCGAATCGCGACCTCGTGATTAGTCGATGGAATCCTTGAGGGGTGGATGGAGGGTTGGGAGAAAAACCCCCCAACCCTTACCGCGTAGGCACTAATCCGTTTGGTACTTCGCCTGCAGGAGCAATCAGCAGGGCGTCCCATTCGGTAGCGCGCCACTCGCCCGACGGAACCCAGCGCACGCGGAGTTGGTACTCGCCCGCTTGGAGCGTGAGGTTGCCCAGCGGAACCCACATAAACTGGTCGCTGTAGACATCGACGGCGCGTTCGGGGCTGAGTGCGCCGTCGCCTGTCGCCAGCGCAAGATTCTCATTATCGGGGCGCGTAATCTGCCACTCGACCTGTCCGCCCTGTCCTTTGGGTGGGATGCGACACGCCAGCCAAACGGTGTAAGCCCCTTCACGGCGCAGGTTGAAGCGGTAGGTGGCGGTGAAGGCGGTGTTCGCACTCTCGATGGGGGCGTTCAGCCAGAGGGTTGTGCCACCACTTGTGCCATCCTGTCGGCAGGGTAGGCTGAAGGTATGATTTCGGCTCGCCTCCGCTTCTATCCAGCGTGAGATTTGATAGGCACGCTCGATTTCCGACCATATCGAGCGAATGAGCGGGAAACCCTGCTCGCGATTGCGTCGGTAGACCGATAGAGCGTTCGTCAAGTTGAACTCCAGCACCGAGATGTCTTGACCAGCGGGGGCACCACTTTTGAGCAGTTGTTGGGCACGCTCGAACCACCCTTCCACACACGAGTCGCAGGTCGGGATGGTCGCAAATCCACGCACTCGGACTGGCACTGTGCCTACTCGAAACCGCACGGTGTCTCCGCGCACTTGCAAGTCGACCGGTTCTCCATTTAGGTCGACAGCCGTGAGGGGATTGCGGTCAGCACGGCGCAATACGACCTCCTGCTCGCCTTCGTGTGTCCAGAGGCAGATTTCCACCACGCGGGTCTGCTCGATGTTGCCCTGTGCATCGACGGTTTGCACCTCCACCGATTGGCTGAAACCGTGCAGGTTCGTGCCCCAGCCCAGAATCTCGACACCTGTGAGCGTGCTGGAGGGAACCCACCAGCCTGAGCGGAATCGCTGGATCGAGGTGCTGTGCCACAGTTCGCTGGGGAAGGGCTGGAAGGTCGGCTGAGTGGGCGGGCTGTCGGTACTGCGCAGAGCGTTCCACGCTGGCTGGGGCATCGTTTCACCTATCCAGAACAGTTGCCGAACGCCTAATTCGCGCAAGGTCTGCTGGAAGAGGGTGGCACGCTCCTCAGGCTCCTGCGCCCACTCCAACAGAACCCACTCAACAGGCGCATTGGAAACCGCCAGCAAGCTCATCGTGCGCCAACTCTCGTGCCACTGAGCAGGCAGTTTGAGGGCAGTCGGGATGTTGGGGGTGGAGAAGCGTGTGTTCAACGCCGATTCGTAGGGGTTTGGGGCGGTCTGAACCCGAACAAAAGTGCGCTCACCTGCCAGCTGGCTCAGCGCGGTTCGTAGCCCTTCCAGCACACTGTGCCACCGCTCGGCTAAGAAGTCGTGATAGTCGTCCCAAAAGCGCGAGCGCGCAGGGTTCACATCCTGAGGTTTAATCGAGCCATCCAGCGCAATCAGTTGAGGGATTCCACGCCCCTCTCGCCAGAGGGGTATCAATCGCCCTGCGAAATCATGGCTCGGCAGGTTCACACTGAGGTCCCAAGCGCGCTCCAAATCAGGTAGGTTCGGATAGCGCGCCTTGAGAAAGCCGAGCCACTCCATCATCGCAAGGGAACTGTTGGGGAAGCAGGCGGTCTGGGAGGGATTCCACTCTGAATGCACCAGCCAGCCCTGAAAACCACGCTCTGGTTTGCGCTCTCGGAGCCGTTGCACGAGGCGGTCGCGGTATCGGTCCCAACCTTCCCACAGGTCGAGCATCGCATTTTGTAGGTAGGGGTAAAACAGCAGGATACTCTCGGCGGTATCCCCCAGCCCGAGCGTGGCTCTGCCATCGGTGAGTTCGATTGTGCTCATCATGCGTGGGGTGGGGTCATCGCGCGGGGCAACCACAAGCAGGGCACGCTCGGCATTCGGGATTCGGAGAGTGTAGACCCCATCTTGATTACCGCCCAACCGATATCGCTCTGGAGCAGAGACCCACGCCGAAGTGAGAGGCAACTCGGTGAGCATCAGCCACCAGTCCAGTCCCGATTTTTCGCAAGCCGAAAGAAGTTGTTGCCACTTGTTCGGTTCGGGTATCCCGCGCAAGCGCACCACCACTGCCGATACGCCCTGCTCTTTGAGTTTCCCAAGTTTTTCGGGGAGGTCGGGTACGTAGTCGATGAGCCTACCCGGTCTTCCCGAAGCCCTCACCCCCAGCCCCTCTCCCACAGGGAGAGGGGGGTGGGGAAGGGCAACACTCTGCGTTGCCAATAGCCCTGCAACAATCGCTCCGAATAAACTCAGCCTGCGCATCAACTCTCTAGCTCCAACTCCTTCTTGAGTAGACGCTTCAGCACCTTGCCCGTGTTGGAGCGGGGGAGTTCCTCACGGAAAATCACCTCGCGGGGCACTTTGAAGTCTGCCAACCGCTCGCGCACATACTTGATAATCTCACGTGGGTCGGGCTGGGTATCGGGCTTGGGCACTATCACCGCAATCGGTATCTCGCCACGCTGGGGGTCAGGCTTGCCAATCACCGCGCAGTCCTGAACCGCAGGATGGCTCATCAGCACCTGCTCCACCTCGCTGGGATAGACATTAATCCCGCCAACGATAATCATATCCTTCTTGCGGTCGACGATGTAGAGATAGCCGTCCTCATCGAACTTACCCATATCGCCCGTGTGATACCAACCGCTTCGCATCGCCTCGGCGGTCGCTTCAGGATTGTTGTAGTAGCCCAGCATCACATTCTTCCCGCGCACCACAATCTCACCGATTTCGCCTGTGGGCAGTTCGTTATCGTTGTCATCGAAGATTTTGATCTCAATACCGGGCAAGGGGAGCCCCACCGAGCCAATCTTGCGAACGCCTTTGTGTTTGGGTGGGTTCAGGCTGGTAGCAGGGGCACACTCGGTCGGTCCGTCGCCCTCTAAGATGGCGCACTGGAACCGCTCCTCAAATGCTCGCTGAACAGGTTCAGGCATGGGCGCACCTCCCGACACGCAGTACTTGAGCGCGCTCAGGTCGTAGTGTCGGTCGGCGGGCACCATCAGAATCGCAGCGTACATCGCAGGCACGCCGGGGAATATCGTGATTTGGTGCTTCTCTAACGCTTCGAGCGTCGTTTGGGGCATAAATCGCTCCATCAGCACGGTCGTTGCGCCCAGCCAGAGCGGGAAGTTCATACAGACCGTCTGCCCGAACGAGTGGAACAGGGGTAGTACTGTCAGGAACCGCTCGTCGGGGGTCAACTCCAGCATCTCTTGGCACGCCTCGACATCGAACAGGATATTCTCGCTGGAGAGCATCACGCCCTTAGGAAAGCCTGTCGTGCCCGAAGTGTAGATGAATACGACGGGGTCTTGGGGCGTGGTAGGCGGCGCCGAGACGGGTTCACCGCTCATCTTCATCAGGCTATCAAAGGGCTGGGTTCCTTCGGGCAGGTTCTCCGACGCGCCGACCACAGCGATATGCTTCAGGGTGGGGATTTCAGGACGCGCCTGAAGCACGGTTTCCAGCGTCATCGGGAAGGTGATGACTCCCTTTGCGCCAGCGTCGCGCCAGATGTAGGCGATTTCGGGGGCTTTGAGCAGGGGGTTCACGGGCACAGGGATTGCGCCCAAGTGTCCCAGCGCGTGATAGGCAATCACGAACTGGGGCAGGTTCGGAAGCATCAGCCCCACTCGGTCGCCAGGCTGGATGCCCCACTCATCACGCAGTCCGCGTGCTACCGCCTGCACCGCTCCATACAGTTGGGCATAGTTCAGTTCGTGCTCTCTAAAAACGACCGCAGGCTTTGTTGGGTTCTTCTCTGCCGAACGGGCAATAATTTGGTACAGAAGCATATTTGCGTTCCCTCCAATTCATAATCATTCGCTCTGAGGATACGATTTCCTGCAGGGGTTAAGGGATTAACCCAACTTTCCTGTTGCCCCTCTCCGTCATGCTGAGTGCCCTTCTTTCGTCATTCTGAGCCGAAGACGAAGAATCTCAAGAAGCGCCTCAAATCGAGACCCTTCGCTGCGCTCAGGGTGACGGAGAGTCTTCTCGATGGAATTTATGACTCGGTAATAATTTATACGATAATAATTTATACTTTATCAAGAAGCAGGCTTCTGTAAAACGATGATATACTCATGAACCTTGTTTATGCGAAACACGAACGGATATCCAAGAGGGCGCAGGTTATTGTATTCGTGTCGCCTATCCCAGAT
>FWWM01009103.1_pt1 | contig 18542 bp, 21 predicted proteins | sample 2228351 | NCBI WGS metagenome assembly FWWM01 (sample SAMEA103939774, study PRJEB20133) | metagenome
ATTGCCCGTTCGTGCTTTCCCTTATGCGAAGTTCGCCCCTATAACCGGGCGCTGCCATAGAGAGGCCCCATCATGAACGCAAGCACCGGAACCGTCGAAACGCGTAGCGGCACGATCGACCCCAAAGAGGCCGCGCATTTCGGCAGGCTCGCGGCCGAATGGTGGGATCCCAGGGGCGAATCGGCGATGCTGCACAAGCTGAACCCCGTGCGCCTTACCTATATCCGCGCCGCGATCGACCGGCATTGGGCAGAGGCGGGCGCAGCGCGCAAGCCGCTGGCGGGGCGCAGCGCGATCGATGTTGGCTGCGGCGCGGGGCTGCTGGCCGAACCGCTCGCCCGGCTGGGGGCGCGCGTGACCGGGCTCGATGCGGCGGCCGAAAATGTCGCGGCGGCGCAAGCGCATGCCGAGGCAGTCGGGCTCGCGATCGACTATCGCAATGTCGATGTCGAGACGCTGGCGGGCGAGACGTTCGATCTCGTCACCTCGATGGAGGTGATCGAGCATGTTACCGATCCTGCCGCATTCGTCGCGGCGCTGGAACGCGCGCTCGCGCCAGGCGGGCTGATGCTGCTGTCCACCCCCAATCGCACGCCGCTATCCCGGCTCATGCTGGTCGAAGCGGCAGAACGGCTGGGCCAGGTGCCTCGTGGGACGCACGACTGGCACAAGTTCCTGACGCCCGAGGAGCTGACCGCGCTGCTGAAGGATGCGGGCCTCACCGTCACCGACACGCGCGGCATCGCCTGGGACCCGCTCAAGGGCCTGCACCTTAGCGACAATCTGGCACTCAATTATCTGATGACGGTGGTGCGGGGCTAGAGATGTGACGGCGCCTGCATCCGCTGATGCAATATGCGCATAACCGCGATGCCTTCGGGTATGATGCGGAAGTAGACGACATGACGGCAGATCGTGCGCCGCCTGTAGTCCTTGCGGATGTGATCGCAGGCCGGTGCCATGTAAGGCGCGGTCGCTAGTTCGGCGCAGACCGCTTCAATGCCGTCGACATAGCGCAAGGCCTGTTCGCGCCCCCAATGGACGATGGTGTAGTCGAAAATGCCGTCAAGATCGCGCTGCGCCGCTGGCGCGAGCTTGAAACTAGCCATGCTCTTCAAGCTTGCGACGCTTGAACTCGGCGAAATCGAAAGGTTCGGGGTCGCCGCTCATTTCGCCCTCAATCAGCGCCGAGCGGATACTGTCCAGTTCGAGGTCGCGTTGCTGCGCCTGCCGGATCAGGTCCCGGATCGCCTCGCTGTCATTGGTGTAGCTGCCAGCGGCGATCTTGTCGGAAATCCAGGCGTCCTGCTGCTGCGTCAGCGTGATCGTCTTGCGCACCGTCGCCATAATGACATCCCATCATCGTCATACTATTGGTGCAATATGATGTGTATGGCTTCGATCGTCAAACCGAGGCTGCGAACCCTGTTGACGATGCTACGAGGTTAGGCGGCCCGAACACTCTGATAGGCGGGGCGGTAACGAGGTTCGGGTACGGGCAGGCCATCGGCTTGCAGGCTTTCGACAAAGGCTTCGATGGCGATTGCAATTTCTGCGGCAGCCTGTTCGGGCGTTGCTCCATGCGCGCTGCAATGTTTTAGATCGGGAACATCTGCGATCCAGCTTTCCTCCTCAGCCGACCAAAACAGGTTGATATGGTAATGCGGCGTCATGCCTTGTCATCCAACTGGAGCCCGTGGGCTTCGATAATAACAAGAAACTGGCGCACCTGATAGGGCTTGGCCGATTTGCCATCGGGTTGGGCGTTGATCCGGTCTCCAATGCCCTGGTGCTTGTAGATATGGTGGCTGCCCTTGACGCGATCCAGGACGAAACCATAAGCCTGCAAAAGCCGCTCGAACTCGGCGAAGCTCAGTGCACTGCCACGCAGCAATTTTTCCTGCAGCTTGCCGATACGCGTCATTCAGCCTCGCCTATTCGTCAAACCCACCTTCCATATAGTCTTCGCGGGCGAGGTCGCTGAACTTGGTATATTCGCTTTCGAAGCGCAGCTGGACGTTGCCGGTGGAGCCATGGCGCTGCTTGGCGACGACAACGGTCGCCTTGCCCTGCACCTTGAGATGGCGTTCCTCCCAGATCCGGTATTTCTCGACCTCTTCGGGCGTGCTGTTGTCGTCGGGAACGGTCGGCTGGAGCGCCTGATTGTAATATTCGTCGCGATAGATGAAGAGCACGATGTCCGCGTCCTGCTCGATCGATCCGGATTCGCGAAGGTCCGACAGCTGCGGTCGCTTGTCCTCGCGGCTTTCGACCGCGCGGCTGAGCTGCGACAGCGCCATCACCGGCAGCTGCAGCTCCTTGGCTAGCGTCTTGAGGCCGCGACTGATCTCCGAAATCTCGTTGACGCGCCCCTCGTTGCGGCCCGTACCCTGGAGCAGCTGGAGATAGTCGACCACGATGAAGCCGATATCGTGCTTGCGCTTGAGGCGCCGCGCGCGGGCGCGGAGCGCGGCTATGGTCAGGCCCGGCGTATCGTCGATAAACAGCGGCAGGTCCTCGAGCTCCTGCGAGGCCGCGACCAGCCGCTGGAACTCGTTGCGGGCGATCTGGCCCATGCGCAGCTTTTCAGAGCTGATCCGCGATTGCTCCGCCAGGATACGCGTGGCGAGCTGGTCTGCCGACATTTCGAGGCTGAAAAACGCGGTCTTCGCACCGACATTCTTGTCGTCGGCGACGCCCGCCGCCTTGTCGAGCCGCCAGCGCGCGGCGGCGTTGAAGGCGATGTTGGTGGCAAGCGAGGTCTTGCCCATGCCTGGGCGTCCGGCAAGGATCAAAAGGTCGGAAGGATGCAAGCCGCCAATCTTGGCGTTGAGATCGGTAAGACCCGTGGTCACGCCCGAGACATGGCCGCCGCTGTTCAGCGCCTTTTCGACCATCGACAGTGCGGTGCGGGTGGCGACGTTGAACTGCACCGCGCCGCTCGTATCGCCCTCGCCCTGCGCGACATTGTAGAGTGCCGCTTCGGCCAGCTCGATCTGGCCCATCGGGTCGACCGCCTCGCTGGTGTCCATCGCCTTCTCGACCAGCGAGCGGCCAACCTGGATCAGCTCGCGCAGCAGCGCGAGATTGTAGATCTGCTCGGCAAAGTCGCGCGCTCCGATCAGCCCGCCGGCATCGCCGGTCAGCCGCGCGAGATAGCGCATACCGCCCAGCTCCGCCAAACCGGCGTCATTCTCGAAGAACGGCTTGAGCGTCACCGGGGTGACGGTGACGTTCTTGTCGATCAGCTTCATGATCTGCGCATAGAGCCGCTGATGGACGCTTTCGAAGAAATGCTCCGCCTTGAGCCGCGCGCCGACCTCTTCCGCGATGCGGTTGTCGATCAGCAGCGCGCCCAGGAACGCGGCCTCGGCCTCGATATTGCGCGGCAGCCGCGCTTCGGCGGGCTCGCGCGCATTCGGCGCGGCAATCTGGGGCGGCAGCGCCGGCGGCGGTGCGGCTTGGAGCAGGATATCTTCGGGCATCCGACCATAATCGCCGCAGCCGCCCGGGCGCGCAAGCCGCCTGTGCCAATAATCGTGTGGACAAGGCCGGGGAGAGCAGAACCGGCGGGCTTTTTCCGCTTGCCCCGATGCACGGCATAGGGAAAGACGGGGGGATCATGTCCAACCCGCGCATCATCCATGTCGAGCTCGACGAGCAGACGATTCTGTGGCGCAATGCGGATATCGAGCAGGAACGGCGCATCGCCATTTTCGACCTGATCGAGGACAATTTCTTCAAGCCGCTCAAAGCCTATCCCGATGGCTATGCCGGACCCTTCCGGCTGCATCTGGCGGTGTTCGAGGGCAGGCTTGCCATCACCATCTCGCGCGAGGATGGCAGCCATCTGGAAACGCTGGTGCTGGCGCTGGGCCGCTTCCGCCGCCCGATCCGCGAATATTTCGCGATCTGCGACAGCTATTATCAGGCGATCCGCAAGGCGACGGCGCAGGAGATCGAGACGATCGACATGGCGCGGCGCGGGGTCCACAACGACGCGGCCGAGCTGCTGGTCGAGCGACTGCAGGACAAGATCGAGATCGATTTTCCCACCGCGCGCCGCCTGTTCACGCTGATCTGCGTGCTGCACATCAAGGGCTGACACGAGCGACATGCGCCCTTCGACCCTGAAACGCTGGACCATCGGCCTCGTCCTGCTCGCGCTGCTGCTGGCGGTGCTCGGCGGGCTGATCTGGGGCGGCATCACCGGATGGACCCCTTCGCGCAAGGATTACCCGGTGCAGGGCCTGTATGTCAGCGCCGCCGATGGCGACCTGGCCTGGCCGACACTGGCGACCATGGGCGCGGATTTTGCCTATGTGCGCGCGAGCGCGGGCGGGCGCCTGCGTGACCCGCGCTTTGCGGCGAACATCAAGGGCGCGCGCGCGGCGGGCATGCGCTATGGCGCGGTGCATGAGTTCAGCCTGTGCGCCAGTGAGGAATCGCAGGCGCAGCAGTTCATCACCACCGTTCCGCGCGATCCCGACATGCTGCCCCCCGTTGTCAGCCTGGAGCTGAGCGAAGCCTGCAAGACCCGACCTGATCGCGCCATGCTGCTGGGCGAGCTCAACACCCTGCTCAACCAGATCGAGAACCATGCGGGCAAGCCGGCGCTGCTGCGCATCGGCCAGGATTTCGAGGAGGAATATCAGGTCAGCGAGGGACTGGCCCGGACGGTCTGGCTGCTCGGAGACTTCGTGCCGCCAGATTATGCTGCCAAGCGCTGGGTGATGTGGCAATCGAGCAGCTTCTACCGGATCAACGGCGCGCCGCAGGGCGTGCGCTGGAATGTGGTGCGACCATGAGCGATGATGCGAGCAGGACCGAATTGCTGGAGGCAGCGCGCACAGCGGCGCTGACGGCCTACGCCCCCTATTCGGGCTTTCATGTCGGCGCAGCCTTCCGTTTTGCCGACGGCACGATCGTGACCGGCAGCAATTTCGAGAATGCGAGCTATGGTCTGGCCATCTGCGCCGAAACCAGCGCCGCGATCGCTGCCAACCTTCAGGGGCGGCGGAAAGGGCTGGTCGAGGTCGCGATCATGGGCGGGCCACTGGATGCCGATGGCCAGCTTGCGCCGGGTCCGCATCCGGTGACGCCCTGCGGCCGCTGCCGCCAGGTGATGAACGAGCTGGCGCAACTCGGCGGCACCGATCCGATCGTCTATTCGGGCCACGCGACGGGCGCGATCGAGCACCGGCTTTCGGTGCTCTTGCCAGCCGCGTTCGGCCCGGCCAATCTGGAATAAACTCTAACCACGACCGCTCAGCCAGCGTACGCGCAGAGCCTTCGACAGGCTCAGGCTGAGCGGGCCAGGAGAATAGCCGCATGTCCATCCTTTCCGACAAATGGATCCGCACCCAGGCGCAGGAACACGGCATGATCGAGCCGTTCGTGGAAGGCCAGCGGCGCGATGGCTGCATATCCTACGGTCTTTCCTCCTATGGCTATGACGCGCGCGTGGCGGACGAGTTCAAGATCTTCACAAACGTCAATTCCTCGGTGGTCGACCCCAAGGAATTCGATCCGGCGAGCTTTGTCGATCGCAAGACCGATGTCTGCATCATCCCGCCGAACAGCTTCGCGCTGGCACGCACGGTCGAGTATTTCCGTGTGCCGCGCGACGTGCTGGTCATCTGCCTCGGCAAATCGACCTATGCGCGCTGCGGCATCATCGTCAACGTCACCCCGCTCGAGCCGGGCTGGGAAGGCCATGTCACGCTCGAATTCAGCAACACCACGCCGCTGCCCGCCAAGATCTACGCCAACGAGGGCGCGTGTCAGTTCCTGTTCCTCCAGGGCAACGAACCGTGTGAGACAAGCTATGCCGACCGCGCGGGCAAATATATGGGCCAGCGCGGCGTGACATTGCCCCGGCTTTGACCCACAAGCACGCACCATAATATCACAGCAGGAGAGAGCCTCATGTCCGCACGCGATTCGCGCGAGTTCGACGTCATCGTCTATGGTGCCAGCGGCTTTACCGGGCGTCTGGTCGCCGAATATCTGCAGAACACCTACGGCCAGGGCGGCAGTGCCCCTAAATGGGCGGTCGCGGCGCGCTCTGCCGACAAGATGGCAGCAGTGCTTGCAGAGATGGACATGCCCGCCGACACCCCGATCGTCGTTGCCAATGCCGACGAGCCCGACACCATCGATGCCATGGCCAAGCGGACGAAGGTCGTGCTGACCACCGTTGGCCCGTACCAGCTCTATGGCGAGCCGCTGGTCGCCGCCTGCGCCGCCAATGGTACCGATTATGTCGATCTGTGCGGCGAGCCCGCCTGGATGCGCCAGATGATCGACAAATATGATGCGGCCGCGAAGGAAAGCGGCGCGCGGATCGTGTTCTCGACCGGCTTCGATTCGATCCCGTTCGATCTCGGCGTGCTGATGCTGCAGAAGGAGTGCGTCGCGAAGTTCGGCAAGCCCGCGCCGCGGATCAAGGGCCGCGTGCGCGCGATGCAGGGCACGTTTTCGGGCGGTACCGCCGCCTCGCTCAAGGCGACCATGGCGGCGGTCGGGCGCAATCCCGAACTGCTCGGCTATCTTACCAACCCGTTCAGCCTGGCGGGCGGCTTCGAAGGCCCGGCCCAGCCCAAGGGCAACAAGCCCGAGCATGACGAGAAGCTCGGCAGCTGGGCCGCGCCGTTCATCATGGCGCCGATCAACACCAAGAATGTCCATCGCACCAATGCGCTGCTCGGCCACCCCTATGGGCAGGATTTCGTCTATGACGAGATGATGCTGACCGGCCCCGGCGAGAAGGGCGAGGCGATCGCCAAGCATATTGCCAGCACCGATATGATGGGCGGCGAAGGCGGCCCCAAGCCCGGCGAAGGCCCGAGCAAGGAGGAGCGCGAGAACGGTTTCTACGACGTGCTGTTCGTCGCCGAGATGCCCGATGGCCAGGTGCAGCTCTATGGCGTGAAGGGCGACAAGGACCCCGGGTACGGCTCTACCAGCAAGATGATCGCCGAAAGCGCGCTCGGGCTGATCGAGGACGTGCCCGAAGGCCCCGGCGGCATCACCACCCCTGGCGCGGTGCTGGGCGAGCAACTGGTCAAACGGCTGGTCGCCCGGGCCGGATTGAGCTTCGCGGCGGAGTGATCCTGATTCCCCCTCCCCGGCGGGAGGGGGAATGTTGCGCCATTGCGACACAGCGCAGGAATTGCTGCACTTGCGAACACAGGCCCATTGCACTTTGGGCCGATTGGCGCATATAGCAGCCGCACGGGGCGACGCACGATCACGACAAGAGAAGAAGCGGAAGCATCATGCTGAAGGCCTTGCTGCGCAGAAAGCCCAAACCGGCAGCGCCCATCGATACCGCCACCCTGCCCGACGGCCAGCGCGTCTATGCGATCGGCGACATCCATGGCCGGCGCGACCTGCTCGACCAGCTGCTCGACAAGATCGTCATGGACGACCGCATGCGCGGCCCTGCTGACACGCATATCGTGTTTTTGGGCGACCTGATGGATCGCGGTCCGGACAGCGCCGGGGTGATCGATCGCGCGATCGAACTGTCCGAAACGCTGGGCGACAATGTCCATTTCCTGATGGGCAATCACGAGGAAGTGTATCTCGCCGCCGCCGATGGCGACGAGAAGCTGGTGCGCTTCTTCTGCAAGATCGGCGGACGCGAAACGATCCTGAGCTATGACATCAGCCCACAGGAATATAATTCGCTGAGCATGGAAGAGCTGACCGAGCGGCTCACCACGCTGCTGCCCAAGCGGCATCTCGATTTCGTGCGCGGCTTCAAGGACCGGATCGTGATGGGCGATTATGCCTTTGTCCATGCCGGCATCCGTCCGGGCAAGTCGATCGAGGAGCAGCGCCCCAAGGACCTGCGCTGGATCCGCGAGGATTTCATCATGGACGAAACCCCGCACGACAAGCTGATCGTGCATGGCCACACTATCACCGACGATGTCGAGGAATGCTCCAACCGCATCGGCATCGATACCGGGGCCTATATGAGCGGCATGCTGACGGCTCTCTGCCTCGAAGGGCGCGAGCGCTGGTATCTCAAAACCGGCGGTTGACGCGCGGCCAAGGGCTTGCCCAAGCTCTTGCGCTGACAGGGGATTTGCGCCAGCTTGCGCGCATGCTCAAGATCGCAACCCTGGTCGCCGCCCTTTCCCTCTCCCTTTCCGTCACCCCCGCGCTCGCCGCGCCAGAGGCCGATCCCGGCCGCCTGCGCGCCGATGTCGAGAAGCTGGTGAGCTTCGGCACGCGCCACACATTGTCCTCGCCCGACCATCCCACGCGCGGCATCGGTGCGGCAAGGCGCTGGGCGGCAGCGGAATTCGCAAAGATAGGCAAGGCGTGCGGCGGCTGCATCACGGTCGAGCAGATCGACCGGCGCTTCACCGGCCCGCGCGCGCCCAATGGCGTCAATGTCGTCAACGTGCTGGGCGTGCAGGCCGGGACGGGCAATCCCGATGATGTCATCATCATTTCCGCGCATATCGACAGCCGCGTGTCGGACGTCGCCGATTTCACCAGCGACGCGCCTGGCGCGAACGACGACGGCTCAGGCGTGGCGCTGGTGCTCGAAGCCGCGCGTGCCCTGAGCAAGGAAAAGTTCGCGCCGACGATCATCTATGCCGTGCTCTCGGGCGAGGAACAGGGGCTGTGGGGCGGTCGGCTGATTGCCGAGACCGCACGGGCGCGCGGCTGGCAGGTGCGCGCTTTGCTCAACAACGATATCGTCGGCAATACCGAGGGTCAGGATGGCCGCAAGGTCGCCGACCGGGTGCGCGTGTTCAGCGAGGGCATCCGCGCATCGGAATCGGTGGTCGAAGCGATGGCGCGTCGCGGCAGCGGCGCGGAGGATGACGGCCCCTCGCGGGCGCTGATGCGCGCCGCACAGCGCGTCGGCAAGGCGCGCAGCGATCTGGGACTAGAGGTCTTCGGCGTCCGCCGCCCCGACCGCTTCTCGCGCGGCGGCGATCACCTTCCCGCGCTGGAACTGGGCTATCCGGCGATCCGCTTCACCGTCGGCGTCGAGAATTACGATCACCAGCATCAGGACATTCGCGAGGAAAACGGGCGCAAGTTCGGTGATACCATCGACGAGATGGACTTTCCCTATCTCGCGCGCGTTACCGCGCTCAACATCGCGGTCATCCGCGAACTCGCCAGCGCCCCGCCTGCGCCCGCCAGCGCGGTACTGGGCGGCGCGCTCAGCACCGACACCAAGGTGAGCTGGGCCGAGGTTCCGGGCGCGGCGCGCTACAAAGTCTATTGGCGCAGGGCCGATGCGCGCGACTGGGAACAGTCGCAGGAAACCACCGATACCAAGCTGACGCTGCCCGGCATCATCGTCGACGATTATTTCGCAGGCGTTGCTGCCGTGGCCGAAAATGGAGCCGAAAGCGCGATCACTTTTGCGGGACTACCCCCGCGCCCGTAACAATGTTATGTCTATTTGACAGCTTTCTGGTTAGGGATGGGCCATGAACGACTGTTCTTCCTGCATCGTGCGGAACCGCGCGATCTGTTCGAGCCTGACGCCCGACGAATTGCTGATCCTGGGCAAGATGGGTCGCCGCCAGAAGGTCAAGGCCGGACACACCCTGCTGTGGGAAGGCGATGACGCGCCCGTCGTCGCCAATGTGCTCGAGGGCGTGCTCAAGCTCGTCGTCGCCGCATCGGACGGGCGCGAGCAGATTGTCGGCATCGTCTTTCCGTCCGATTTCATCGGCCGTCCGTTCGGCAAGGAAAGCCCATACAGCGTTACCGCGATGACCGATGCCGAGGTCTGCATCTTCAACCGCAACGCGTTCGACGATTTCGCCAGCGAGCATCCCGACCTGCAGCAGAAGCTTCTCCGCCGCACGCTCGATGAGCTCGACCGCGCGCGCCACTGGATGATGCTGCTGGGCCGCAAGTCGGCAACCGAAAAGGTCGCATCGTTCCTGCTCGAAATGTCCGATCGCCTGTCGGGCCAGGGCTGCAATGCCGATGGATCGCTCAATGGGTTCGAGCTGCCCTTCGGCCGTCAGCAGATCGCCGACATATTGGGCCTGACGATCGAGACCACCAGCCGCCAACTCACCCGGATGAAGAGCGACGGGCTGCTCTCCCTGCCATCGCGCCGCGAGATCGTGATCCGAAACCGCGCCGCGATGGAAGAGATGGCGGGCTGAGTCACCCACCGCCGCTTCGTCAGAAACGGAAGCCGATACCGGCGCTGATCACCCAGGGGTCAAGCTCGTGCCGGGTGCGCAGCACCTCGACGCCATTGGCACGCCAGCTGGCCAGCGGGCGCAGGAAATAGCGCTTCACGTCGGCCGAGATGAACAGCCCCTTGTCGTTCACCGGAATGTCCACGCCCGCCTGCAGCGCCGCGCCGACGGTGTCGTTGATCTTCTGGCTGGTGGCGCCGAGCGCCCGCGTCGTCGCGCCCGGTTTTTCGTTGATAAAGATGAAATAGCTGGGACCCGCGCCGATATAGGGGCGGATGCCGCCGGCTTTGCCGAAATGATATTTCAGCGTGACCGTGGCGGGGACGATCTTGGCGTTCGAGACCAGCCCGGCCCCGGCGAGCGCGCCGCGCCCGTCGACGTCATGCTCGGTCACCCCGGCGATGGTTTCGACCGACAGCGAATCGGCGAGGAAATATTCGATCGCGACCGTGGGCACGAAATTGTCGTTCGCCTTGGTCTGGGTTCCGGCGGGCAGACCGATGCGGTCGACCTTGACGTCCTTGATCTTGCCATCGGGCGCGACGAGCGTGCCCAGAACCTTGAAATGCACTTCGCCCGCCTGTGCCATCGCCTGGCCGGGAAGGGCCAGCGCAGCTGCCGTTAGAGCCAGCGGGATAATCTTGGTGTTCATGATGATCACTCCTCCTTGAGTGACCGCTTCCCTGCCTTGGGCCTCGGTTCGTCGCATTGATGCGGCGCAAAATTTTCTTTGACCCGGATCAATGTCTTGGCCCGCCACTCGGGGCAAACCCCTGCGGAGGAAGCGCGGATTCTGCTGTGAAGCCGCGTGCACGGGGACAAGCGTTATGGATGGTTTGGTTTTGAAGGCCGGGGGCTGGCTGGGCCTTGCCCTGCTGGCATTGGCAATGGCGGTGATGGCCGTCGACACGCCCTATGCGGTGCACATGACGATCATGATGATCGCCGCGCTGCTGGCGCTCTGGTTCACCATGAGCCGTGCCGATTATGGCGCGATCGCGCGCGGGATCCTGAAGGCACCGGCCGATCAGGGGCAATATGACGACGATCCCATCCGCTGGGGTGTCATCGCGACATTGTTCTGGGGCACGGCGGGGCTCGCCGCCGGACTGTTCATCGCGCTGCAGCTTGCCTATCCCGCGCTCAACTTCAATCTGGAGTTCACGACCTTCGGGCGCTTGCGGCCACTGCATACCTCGGCGGTGATCTTCGCGTTCGGCGGCAATGCGCTGATCGCGACCAGCTTCTACGTCGTGCAGCGCACCTGCCGCGCGCGCCTGGCCTTCCCTGCCCTCGCCCGCTTCGTCTTCTGGGGATACCAGCTGTTCATCGTGCTCGCCGCCACGGGTTACCTCATGGGCGTGACCGAGGCGAAGGAATATGCCGAGCCCGAATGGTATGTCGATCTGTGGCTGACCATCGTCTGGCTCGCCTATTTGGCGGTGTTCGTCGGCACGATCGTCCGTCGGCGCGAACCGCATATCTATGTCGCCAACTGGTTCTATCTCAGCTTCATCATCACCATCGCGATGCTGCACGTGGTGAACAACCTGTCGCTGCCCGCCACCATCTTCGGATCGAAGAGCTATGCGGCCTTCGCGGGCGTGCAGGATGCGCTGACCCAGTGGTGGTACGGCCATAACGCCGTCGGCTTCTTCCTGACCGCCGGCTTCCTGGCGATGATGTATTACTTCGTGCCCAAGCAGGCCGAACGCCCGGTCTACAGCTATCGGCTGTCGATCATCCACTTCTGGTCGCTGATCTTCCTCTATATCTGGGCGGGTCCGCACCACCTCCACTATACCGCGCTGCCCGACTGGGCGCAGACCCTGGGCATGGTCTTTTCGATCATGCTGTGGATGCCGAGCTGGGGCGGCATGATCAACGGCCTGATGACGCTCAACGGCGCATGGGACAAGATCCGCACCGATCCCATCATCCGCATGATGGTCATGGCGCTCGCCTTTTACGGCATGAGCACCTTCGAAGGCCCGATGATGTCGATCAAGTCGGTCAACAGCCTGTCGCATTATACCGACTGGACCATCGGCCATGTGCACAGCGGTGCGCTCGGCTGGAACGGCATGATCACCTTTGCCTGCATGTACTATCTGGTCCCGCGGCTCTGGGGTCGTGAGCGCCTGTACTCGCTGCGGATGGTCAACTGGCACTTCTGGCTCGCGAGCGCCGGCATCGTCTTCTACGCCGCGTCGATGTGGGTCGCGGGCATCATGCAGGGCCTGATGTGGCGCGAATACGGAAGCGACGGATATCTGGTCTACAGCTTCGTCGAAACCGTCGCCGCGATGCACCCGATGTACCTGATGCGCGCCTTTGGCGGCCTGCTCTACCTCAGCGGCTTCATCATCATGATCGTCAACGTCTGGGCGACGCTGGCCGGCAAGGTCCGCGACGAGAAGCCGATGACCGAGACGCCGCACAATGCCGCCGCCGACCGCCCGCTGGTCGCCGTGCCCGCCGAATAAGGGAGCCGAGAAATGGCCGACAATATCGCCGAACCGCGCTTCAGCCACAAGAAGCTGGAACGCAACATCACCCTGCTGGGTCTGGGCGCGCTCGCCGCCGTCGTCGTCGGCGGCATCGTGGAGATCGCCCCGCTCTTCTGGATCGACAACACGATCGAGAAGGTCGAGGGGATGCGCCCCTATACCCCGCTCGAGCTGTCCGGACGCAACATCTACATGCGCGAGGGCTGCTATACCTGCCACAGCCAGATGATCCGCCCGTTCCGCGACGAGGTGGAACGCTATGGCCATTACAGCCTGGCGGCCGAGAGCATGTACGATCACCCGTTCCAATGGGGGTCGAAGCGCACCGGTCCCGATCTGGCGCGTGTCGGCAAGCGCTATTCGGACGAATGGCACCGCGCGCACCTCGCCGATCCGCGCAGCGTGGTGCCGGAATCGATCATGCCGCCTTATGCGTTCCTCGCCGAGCGCGAGCTCGATGCGGGCGACATGAGCGATGATCTCACCGCTTTGTCGCGGGTGGGCGTGCCGTACAGCAAGGCCGCGATCGCCGCTGCCAATGCCGATCTGAAAGCGCAGGCCGACCCCAATGCGGATGGCGCCACCGAATTGCAGGCGCGCTATCCCAAGGCGCAGGTGCGCGATTTCGACGGCGATCCCTCGCGGATCACCGAGATGGATGCGCTGATCGCGTATCTGCAGATGCTGGGCACCTTGGTCGATGTCGAAAAGGCCGCGCCGCAGGACCAGGGCGATGCCCCTGCCCCCGCCAAGGTCGCCGCTGCAGCGCCCAAGGGAGCCAATCCATGACCTATGACGATCTGCGCCACTTTGCCGACAGCTGGGGCCTGCTCGCCATGACCGTGCTGTTCATCGGCCTGATCGCCTGGCCCTTCCGCAAGGGCGCGCGCCAGCACAACCACGACGCCGCCAACATGATCTTCAGGGAAGACGACAATGTCTGACAAGAGCCGCATCGACGAACCCACCGGCACCGCCACCGTCGGCCATGAATGGGACGGCATCGAAGAGCTGAACACCCCGCTGCCGCGCTGGTGGCTGTGGACCTTCTACGCGACCATCGCCTGGGCGGCGGTCTATGTCGTGCTGTTCCCGGCCTGGCCGATGGTCAACAGCGCCACGCGCGGCGTGCTCGAATGGTCGAGCCGCGGCGATCTCAAGGCTGAACTCGCTGCGCAGGACGCCAAGCGTGCACCGATCGCCAAGGCGATTGCCGCCACCTCGATCACCGATCTGCCGCGCAAGCACGAGCTGATGGAGGCCGCGATCCAGGGTGGCAGCGCCGCGTTCAAGGTGCATTGCGTGCAATGCCATGGTGCGGGCGGAGCGGGCGTGGTCGGCGCCTATCCCAGCCTGACCGATGACGACTGGCTGTGGGGCGGCGACTTGGCCGCAATCGAGACCACGCTGACCCACGGCATCCGCAACCCCGACCACACCGAGACGCGTTTCAACATGATGCCCGCCTTCGGCAAGGACGGGATTCTCGATACTGCCGCGATCAACGATCTGGTCGCCCACGTGCGTGTCATCAGCCGCCAGGAAAAGCCGAGCGCCGCCTCGGCGCGCGGAGCAGCCCTTTTCGAGGCGAATTGCGTCGCCTGTCACGGCCCGAACGGCGAGGGCATCCGCGAACTGGGTGGCCCGAAGCTTACCGATGCCGTCTGGCTCTATGGCGGCAGCCGCGAGGCGATCACGAAGACCATCTACGCCCCGCGCAATGGCGTGATGCCGCGCTGGAACGACAAGCTCGATGCGGTGACCATCAAGATGCTCAGCGCCTATGTCCATTCTTTGGGCGGCGGAGAGGACGCTCCCGCTCCTGTCCTCACCGCTCAGCCCAAAGGGGAGGCCGATAATGGCTAACCCCGACGCCCTTGCGAACGTCGAAGGCCCGCTCTACGCCGCGCGCAAGGGCGTCTACCCCAAGAAGGTGGACGGCACTTTCCGACGCCTGAAATGGCTGATCATGGCCGTGACCCTGGCCATCTACTACGGCACGCCGTGGATCCGCTGGGATCGCGGCCCCTATGCGCCCGATCAGGCGGTGCTGATCGATCTGGCGAACCGGCGCTTCTACATGTTCCAGATCGAAATCTGGCCGCACGAATTCTATTATGTCGCGGGCCTGCTGATCATGGCGGGCATCGGCCTGTTCCTGGTCACCAGCGCAGTCGGCCGGGCCTGGTGCGGCTATGCCTGCCCGCAGACGGTGTGGACCGACCTGTTCCAGCATGTCGACCGGCTGATCGACGGCGATCGCAACGCGCAGATCCGGCTCGCCAATGGCCCCTGGACGCTGGAGAAGATCGGAAAGCGCGCGCTCAAATACGGCCTCTATCTCGCCATCGCCTTCTGGACCGGCGGCGCGTGGATCATGTATTTCGCCGATGCGCCGACGTTGACCCGCGAATTCTGGACCGGCGAGGCGGCCTATGTCGCCTATGCCACGGTCGGCGTGCTGACCATGACGACCTTCGTGCTCGGCGGCTTCATGCGCGAACAGGTGTGCATCTACATGTGCCCGTGGCCGCGCATTCAGACCGCGATGATGGACGAAAAATCGCTGCTGGTGACCTACAAGGACTGGCGCGGCGAACCGCGCGGAAGCCTGAAAAAGGCGCTCGCGCATCCGGGCAGCATCGGCGATTGCGTAGACTGCAACCAGTGCGTCGCGGTCTGCCCGACCGGCATCGATATCCGCACCGGGCCGCAGATCGGCTGCATCACCTGCGCGCTGTGCATCGATGCCTGCGACACGGTGATGGCGCAGGTCGGCCGTCCGCGCGGGCTGATCGACTATTGCGCGCTCGACGATGTCGCGGTGGAACGCGCCGGCGGCACTGCGCAGCCCGTGCTCAAGACGCTGCTGCGTCCGCGGCTGATGGTCTATCTCGCCATCTGGTGCACGATCGGCCTCGCGATGCTGTTCACGCTCGGCCAGCGCACCCGGCTGGACCTGGCCGTGCAGCACGAGCGCAGCCCGCTCTATGTCCAGCTGTCCGACGGCATGATCCGCAACAACTACACGCTCAAGCTGCGCAACATGGAAGCCCGCCCGCGCAAGGTGGCGATCACCGTCAGCGGGCTGCCCGGGGCGCAGCTCTGGACCGAGACCGGATCGCGCGAAAAGGCAAGCCAGCGGGTCGAGATGACCATCTCGCCCGACAGCGTCACTCGCGTCCGCCTGTTCGTCGCGGCACCCGCCAAGGGGCCGGCGCGCCAGGACTTCACCATCGCGACGCAAGGCCGGGACGGCGACCCGCGCGGCGATAGCGACACCATCCAGTTCGACCGTCCGGAGGCCCAGTAATGACCATGCGTACCGCCCCTCGCCCGTTCACCGGCTGGCACATGACCGGCATCCTGGTGGGCTTCTTCGCGATCGTGATGGCGGTGAACTTCGCCATGGCCCGGTTCGCGCTGTCGAGCTTCGGCGGCACGGTGGTCGACAACAGCTATGTCGCCAGCCAGCACTATAACGAACTGCTCGCCAAGGCTGAGGCGCAGGACCGACTCGGCTGGCAGCCCTCGGTCTGGCTCGACCGTACCCGGCATGTCCGCGTGACGCTGGCGCATGAGGACGCGAAGCTTCCGATCGAAAGCGCCAAGGCGATGATCCACCACCCGCTCGGCCGTCTGCCGTCGCAGGCGCTGGTGATGGTCGGTGACGGCCAGGGCGGCATGATCTCGACCCGAATGCTGCCGCAGGGCCGCTGGCGGATCGAGCTCGCCATGGCCCATGGCGGCGACGAGGCACGCTATCGGAGGGACCTCAAGTGAACGTGATGACCCGTCTCTCGCCCGAAACGGCGCTGATCGAACGCGACTTTGCCGTGCCCGATATCCGCTGCGCCGGGTGCATCTCCAAGCTCGAACAGGGCCTGGTGCGCGATGCCCGGATCAAAGCCGCGCGCGTCAACTTCACCGAAAAGCGCGTGCACCTGGCGCATACCGCCGATGCCGAGATGCCCGATCTGCTCGGTGCGTTCACCTCATTGGGCTTCGAGGCGCACCCGATCGGCGAGGGCCCGAAGGACCTGGATGGCGAAGCGGCCAGCAGCAAGGAGCTGGTCCGCGCGGTTGCGGTCTCGGGCTTCGCCATGATGAACATCATGCTGCTCTCGGTCTCGGTCTGGTCGGGCGCGACCGGGGTGACGCGCGACCTGTTCCACTGGCTCTCGGCACTGATTGCCCTGCCGACCATCGCCTATGCCGGACGACCCTTCTTCCGCTCGGCCTGGCGCGCGCTGCGGCACGGGCACACCAACATGGACGTGCCGATCAGCATCGGCGTGACGCTCGCCACCGCGCTGAGCCTCTACGAGACCGCGACGCACGGCGCGCATGCCTATTTTGACAGCGCCGTCATGCTGCTGTTCTTCCTGCTGTGCGGGCGCTGGCTCGACAGCGTGATGCGCGACCGCGCGCGCGGCGGCGTCACGGCGCTGCTCCGCAACATGGGCACCGGCGCAATGGTCGTCGGCGCAGATGGCAATACGCATTGGACCGACGCAACGGCCCTGCAGCCCGGCATGGTGATGCTGGTCGCAGCGGGCGAACGGTTGGCAGCCGACGGCGTGATCGTGCAGGGCCGCACCCGGATCGACCTGTCGCTGCTCACCGGCGAAAGCGCGCCTCAGGATGCCGATCTCGACGATCCGGTGCACGCCGGTACGCTCAATATCGACGCGCCGGTGCGCGTGCGCGTGACCGCCGCCGGAACCGATACCGCGATCGCCGATATCGCCCGGCTGATGGGTGAAGCCTCGCAAGGCAAGTCGCGCTATGTCCGCATCGCCGACCGCGCCGCGCGGCTCTATGCTCCTGCGGTGCACGGGCTGGCGCTCACCGCCTTTGCCGGATGGGTGGTCGCGGGTGCAGGCTGGCACGAGGCGCTGCTGATCGCGGTGGCGGTGCTGATCATCACCTGCCCCTGCGCGCTCGGCCTCGCCGTGCCCGCGGCGCAGATCGTGGCAGCAGGGGCGCTGATGAAGCGCGGGGTGCTGATCAAGGACGGCTCCGCACTCGAGCGCATGGCCGAGATCGACCGCGCACTGATCGACAAGACCGGCACGCTGACGCTCGGGCGCCCCGTCGCGAGCAATCTGGGCGAGATCGCGCCGCAGCATTACCCGTTGCTGCTGGCGCTGGCGCAGATGAGCCGCCATCCCTTGAGCGCCGCGCTCAACCGCGACCTGACCGCGCAGGGCGTGCACGCCGCGCAGATCGACGAAGTTCAGGAAACGCCCGGTTTCGGCGTCGCCGCGCTGTGGCAGGGCCAGCCGGTCACGCTGGGCAGGCCGCAAGGTCCGGAAGCGGGCAGCGAACTGGCGAGCGAGCTTAGCATCGATGGGCATCCCGTTGCGCTGGTACGCTTTGCCGACGCGCTGCGCCCCGATGCTGTAGAGGCCATCGCCGCCTTGAAGGCTGAGAGTGTCGATGCGATGATTCTCTCGGGCGACCGTACCGAGGCCGTAGCGCCGGTTGCGCGTACTTTGGGCCTTACCGCGATGACCGGGCTCAGCCCGCAGGACAAGCTCGCCGCCATCGCACGGAGCAGCGGCGCGGGCCACAAGGTGCTGATGATCGGCGACGGCCTGAACGATGGTCCTGCGCTCGCCGCCGGCCACGCCTCGATGGCGCCCGGATCGGCCAGCGATGTCGGCAAGAACGCCTCGGACTGCATCTTCATGGGCGACAGGCTAATGCCCGTGGTCGATACGATCCGCATGGCACGCCGCACCCAGGCCATCGTTCGCCAGAATTTCGCGCTGGCGATCGGATACAATGTCATCGCGGTGCCGCTGGCCTTTGCCGGACTGGTCAC
>FWWM01009105.1_pt1 | contig 18537 bp, 8 predicted proteins | sample 2228351 | NCBI WGS metagenome assembly FWWM01 (sample SAMEA103939774, study PRJEB20133) | metagenome
AAAAGGTCCCCAGGCTGGCCGGCTCGGTCGTGGTGGCCATGTGCAACGGGAATCTCTGGGGCGTCTACGGCCGGCTCCGCAAACTGGGCTGCCGTGTGGTGTGGGTCAACTGCATGACGTTCATGTTTCCCGACGAGCGGCGGGCCGCCCAGGAGCACGGCCCGGCCGATGCCTACGTGTTCCAAAGCCAGTTCCAGCGCTCGATGCTCGAACCAGAGCTTGCAAGAATCGGCTACCGGCCTGAGCAAGGCCATCTGATTCGCGGGGCGTTCGACCTGGGCGAGTTTCCGTTCTGCCCGCGGCAGCATCGACCGAACACGGAGTTCGTCATCGGCCGGCTGGCCCGGCCGGACCTCGACAAGTGGTCCAGTAATACGTGGCCCATCTACGCGGCGATTCCCTATGCCCATCGCAAGGCCCTGGTGATGGGCTGGACCGAGCGGCTGGCCGGGAAGCTCGGCAAGCCGCCGTCCTGGGCGACATGCCTCAAACCCCAGGAAATTCCCACGCAAGAGTTCCTGGGCCGCTGCCACGCCATGCTGTGCATCAACGGCGGTGCCCGGGAGAATTGGCCCCGCGTGGGCCTCGAGGCGATGGCCGCCGGCGTGCCCATCGTCACTCAGAACCAGTGGGGCTGGCGGGAGATGGTCCGTCACGGCGTGACCGGCTTCTTGTGCAATGGCGACCAGGAGTTGGCCTACTACACGGCCCACCTGGCCTACGACGAGCGGCGGCGGCTCACTATGGCCGAGGCCGCCCGGGCACACGTCGAGCGCCTGGCTGACCCGGAAACCATCCTGGCCGGCTGGCAGCGGCTTTTCGATTCCCTGGGCACTGCATGGAGCAAGGCTGCATGATCGGCATCGCCATTGCTGCGGTTGGAATCAAGCCCGAGATCGTACGTCGCTGCTACCAGTCGCTGGCCGACGCCCGGATCACTGTGCCGTATCGCGTCCATGTGCAAACGGCCTGCGAAGGCCAATTCAGCCGCTCGGCCGCCCGCAATCAGGCCATCCTGGCCCTGCTGCCCTACTGTGACAAGATCATCTGCCTTGACGTGGACTGCCTGGTTCCGCCGGGCCTTGTCGAACACGCGGCCGAGAACATCCGCGATGGGCAAGCCGTGTGGACTCTGGTGCGCAGGATACCCGCCTTCGACGGCCGATACCGCTGGGACGAGTGGAAAGCCACCAACCCTTGGCCTTGGGGCACCGGGGCCTTCGTGGGCATGACCACCGCCGATTGGCTTCTAGTGGGCGGCTGGGATGAGCGGATCACCACCTGGGGCAGCGAAGACGATGTGCTGGCCCTTCGCCGCAAGGAACACCGCATCGAGACGCTCAAAGTGACCGATTGGCCGCTGGTGCACGTGGACCACGAGTATCGCGGACGGAACCTCCAGCACGCGAAAGAGAATCGGCAGATCGGCGCCGCCCCGCCGCCGCGAAACTACCTGGCCGGCCGGCTGCCGCTAGCCAAGGCCCAACACACCCTTTTCCTTTGGCCCACGGCACGCTGTCAGGGCGCCTGCCCACGGTGCAGCCAGCGTTCACTCATGCAGTTCGCACCAGACTACGAGATGACGCTGGAAGAGATCGACGCGCTCATCGACGCCGTGCGCCAGTCGAGTTACCCGGCTTTCCAGAAGGTCATCCTGGCTGGCGGCGAGACCCTCCTCTGGTCGCATCTGGCCGAAGGCCTGCGGCGGCTGGCCGAGGCCAAGTTGGGTCCGATTCAGCTTTTCACCAACGGCCTGGCGCTTGATCGGGCGGACTTGGCTGCTCCGTATGTCCGCGAGTTCCGCGTCTCGGCTTATACCTGGAACGGCCAGGCGGTCCAGGCGTTCCGAGCCCGTTATGGATCAAAGGTCCGCGTGGTGGATTCCCGCAAGCATTGGGCCTTGCCTATGGGGCCGCGCGGCGAAGAAACCCTGCCGGCTGACTGCGTGGGGCCCGGATACTCGGTGTATGACTGGCACGTCTATACCTGCTGCAACTCGCCGGCCATTCCGATGGCCCTGGGGACGCCGATCCACGAGACGCCGCGATGCCGGCTCCAGCCGGGGTTCATCGAAGCGCTGCTGCCCCTGCGACAAAAGATGGACCGGTACTGCCGGGCCTGCATCGGCAACCGGAAGGTGCAACCGTGGCTTGGTTAGTATCCGCCCCCAGGCCCCAAGTCCCATGCCCCAAGCCCCGATGAAGATCGCCTGCTTGTGCGCGACGTTCAACCGGCCGGCCCAGCTGGCCGAGGCGGTCGAGTCGTTCTTGCGTCAGACCTACCCGGCCGAGCTGCGAGAGCTCGTCATCCTCGACGACGCCGGGCAGTACGACCCGGCGGCCTGCGACCATTTGCCCGGGGTGAAGCTCGTCACCACCCGGCACCGCTTCCGCACACTGGGTGAGAAGCGGAACGCCTCAGCGGCTCTGGTGTCACCCGATGTGGACGCCTACGCCGTGTGGGACGATGACGACATTTATCTGCCCTGGCACCTGGAGACGATGGCGCAGGTCTTCGCGGCCGGTATCTCCTGGTCGCGGCCCGCGGAGGTCTGGATCGACCGCCGCACGCACTTGCAGCGTAAGACGACCGGCGGGCTGTTCCACGGTTCGTGGGGCTTCACCCGCGAAGCATTTCTGGCCGTAGGGGGCTATCCCGCCATGCAATCCGGTCAGGACCAGGCCCTTGCCGGGCGACTGAAGAAGGCCGGCTTCAAACCAGTATCACCGAGTGAGCTGGTTACCCCATCCGGACTGACCGAGCTTGCCACCACTCCCAGTGCAAAGCCAGTACAACCACGCTCCCAAGCTTCCTCTTCCCATCAAGCCCCAGTTTCCCCCGTGGCCAGCGATACAGCGCCTTCCCCTGACGGCGGTGACGTTTCTTGCCTTTCCCTTCCTTCCTACATCTACCGCTGGCACACCTACCCCGGCGCCCGGCACATCTCGGCCCTCGGCAAGGACGGCTACGAGCGGCGAGGCGAGGAGACCATCGCCCCCATCTCCTGCGTCACGCCGCGGTGGTCGGCCTGCTGGGACGGACTGGCGCTGAGGGCAACGCCGCCCCAGGCAACGGCGTCGTAAGTACAGCCCTCGAGGCGGCCGCTCGCAGGATTCCCCAGGCGTTCTGCTCGCGTCGGCCGAAGCATCTGGGCCACTGTCGTCCGTCCATCTCCCGCTACCCCGCCGACTCGATCGACTCCAAAGCGTAGGGGGCAATCCGCACAACCCCGTGACAGATGCCCGTCAAAATGTCAGCTCTGGTTGGGTATCATCCCCCACTGCCGACCGGCCGGCACGAGGGATGTGAGCCGGTAGGCGAAAAAATCTTGGAGGGGGTACTTGACAACACACACACACACACAGACTTAGACTAGACGGCGCAATCCCGGAATACGGGAATATTCGCTGGCGGTGTTGGCGCCCGCGCTGAACCGTACTGCGGCCACTCGGGTGCCCAGGGCGGAGGAATTTCCGCGCCAGCCATATGGCCAAAAAGTGTGGGGAAGGGGACGATGGGCAGCAGCGTACCCGACCTGACGGCACAACGCAGCCGCCACGGCCCGCACCGGGCCGGGGAAGCGGCCCAGGAGGGAGCGTCTCGCGGTGGAGGGGCACATCAGGAGGGCATATCGAGGGTCCCGACATTGCGGGCAGGGGTAGAGGCCTTCCAGCGGCGCTGGCCCGGGGCGAGAAGTCCGAGCCACCAGTCGCCCATTTTTCTGATGGCTGCGGGGTGGCGTACCGGATCAACTCTTCTGCAGAGGATGCTCTCCGGCGATTGTCTGATCTGGGGTGAGCCCTTCGGTCAAGGAGGTCTTCTGGATTCGGTGCCCGACCTGTTTCGAAGGATCACCGGTTTCTGGCCGGAGGAATCCTTTTTCTTTCGCGGACAAGGGCGAGTCGAGCGGACGTGCGGGCCGATCGAGAACCTATATCCGTCGCCGGAAGACCTGGTGCGGGCTTATGTGGGTTTCTTCGAGAGGCTGTTTGCCCAACCGGCCGCGGAGGCGGGATTTGCCCGCTGGGGGATGAAGACGGTGCGGCTGTCGGCCGATCACGCCTTTTTCTTCCGCTGGCTCTTTCCCCCGGCGAAGTTGGTCTTCCTCACGCGCAACCCCTATCACGCCTTTCGCTCGTATTGGACGATCAGCCAGAGGCGCGGCGTGCGTTGGTTTCACCGCTGGCCGGATCGTCCTGTGACGCCCGAACATTTTGCCCGGAACTGGGCGGAACTCACCGCGGGTTTCCTGGAGCACGCGGAGGAACTTGGGGCGCACTTTGTGCGTTACGAGGATTTGATTGGCGGCGCAGTTGCGCTCGGGGAATTAGAGGAGTACCTGGGGGTCCAACTGTCACGGGATGCCCTGGCCAGCAACCCCGGCGGGTGGCCGATTCCCGATGAAGAACTGGCCGCCCCGTATTACGAGGCGATCGCCCAATGGGTGGAACCATTGGCGGAAAGGTTGGGATACGCCAAGCCAACGGCGGGCAGTCCTCAAGGCTTTCGCCAAGAGGTGCCGAAGGAGGCATCAGCCGACCAAACTGAGCGAGCTTTCCAAGAGGCGCTTGGCGCCCATCAGCGGGGCGATCTGGAGACTGCTGAACGGACCTATCGGCGGATATTGGATCATGAGCCGAATCACGCCGGGGCCTGGCATTTTCTGGGGGTCATCAGTCTTGTGCGGCGAGACTATCCGGCTGCGCGGCAGCAACTGGAACGGTCGCTGACCCTTTGCGACAGCAAGGCGGTTTACTGGAACAACTACGGGGCCTTGCTCAAGGAAGTGGGAGAGTATCGGCAGGCGGAAGCGGCGTTTCATCGGGCCCTGCAAAGGAATCAAGACTATGCCGACGCCTGGGCCAATCTGGGCCATGTGCAGTACCTTCTGCATCTCGCGCCCCAGCTTGTCGAACGCTCCTTGCGAAGCGCCCTGGCTTTGAACCCGCACCATGCGGACGCGACTTTCTGGCTCGGCGACTTCTATCAGGCCTGTGGGCGTGCCGCCGAGGCGGTGGCGCAGTATCGTCGCGGATTGGAGCTTGCCCCGGAGTACCCCGGCGGCCACAAGCGGCTGGCGGAGACGCTGGCGGCAGCCAACCAGTTCGAGGCGGCAAAGGATGCGTTCCAGGAGGCGATTGCCCGCCGGCCCGAGGATGTACAGCTTCATCTGGCCCTAGGCGCGGTCCATGCCAAGCTGGAAGAGGTCGAGGCAGCCAAGGAGACCTACCGCAGGGCCGCCTTGCTGTGTCCGGAGCGGGCGATCTGGAGGTGGAAGTACCTGGGGGTGTGCCCGACGGTCTTTGATTGCGAAGAGGATATCGAGCAGTACTGGCAGGGGCTTCAGGAAGGCTTGCTCGAAGCCCTCGAAGAGAAGGTTTCTTTGGATTGGCGGGTGCTCCCTTTCGATGGTTACACCCCTTCGTTCAACCTGCCGCATCTGGGGCGCTGTTGCCGGGAGATCAAGGAGCTGTTCTCGGCGCGGTTCGAGTCGGCATTCCCTCAGCGGGCTTTGCAGCCGGGCGGGGGTCGTAAGATCCGCGTCGGTTTCCTGGTCACCGCCGGGCACGAAGGGGGTTTCTTGCGCGGCATGTCGAAGATCGTCGCCGGGCTGGACCACCGCTTTGAAGTGGCGATCTTCTGCGCGGAGGGGGCAGTGGGCCGGTTTCGAGCCGCAATCGCCCGCGACGATGTCCGCTACGTGAGTTTTCCCCGGCGGTTCGATCAGGCGGTGGAGGCCGTCCGGGAGACACGGTGTCACATCATTTACCACTGGAAGGTCGGCCCCGATCCCTGGAGCTATTTCCTGCCCATGGCCCGGCTGGCCCCGGTTCAATGCGTCTCCTGCGGTTCTCACGGCACCAGCGGCGTGCGGGCCGTGGATTACTACATCTCTTCCCCTTGGATGGAATGCCCGGAAGAAGCGGTGGATTCGGCCCAGCATTATACCGAGAGGCTGATTCTGCTGGAGACGTTCCCCATGTTCCAGTCGCGGCAACCGATGCCGCAAGACGTCGGCCGGGGCCACTTCGGGTTGCCGGGAGAGGGGGCCTTTTACTTCTGCCCCCACCGGCTGCCGAAATATTGCCCGCAGTTCGATTTCTTTCTCCGCGACATCCTGGAGGCAGACCCGCGGGGGTTTGTCGTGCTGCTGGCAGGCCCCGACGGGCGGCTGGCGGAGAAGCTCCGCCGCCGCATGGAGGGGAACTTGGGGGTCGTGTTTCGGCGGGTTTATTTCCGGTCGGCGATGCCCGTGGCGGAATACTATCGTTTGCTGCGGTTGGCCACTGTGGTGCTCGATACGCCTGTATACGCCAGCTGCCTGACGGCCTACGACGCCTTTTCGATGGGTGTCCCGGTGCTCACGCAGCCGGGGCCGTTGGCCGTGCAGTGCTATGCCGCGGGCCTGTACCGGCGGATGGGAATGGAGGATGAATTGGTGGTATGGGACGGAGACGAGTACGTGGCCAAGGCGGTCAGGATCGGCACCGAGCCGGAGTACCGCGAGCACCTGGTACGGTGGATCGGCCAGCGGGCCGAGGCGGTGTTCGACGACCAGCGGGTGATCGGCCAGTACGAGCGTTTCTTCGAAAGTGCGATGGAGAGAACTCCGGCGGCAGGTGCCGCGATGGCCGCCGCAACGTGACGGCCCGGCGGTGGCCCGTCGGAACGTTAGCTGGGAGCGGATGATCGAGTTGCTTTTTAGGAAGGGCAGAGACTATGCGGACACTTGGAAGCATCCGCACGGTAGCCGGAAGGCGCCGCTGCGTCTCGGGGAGTGCGAAGGGTCGCACGAAGCGGCTCAGTCTGGAGTTGCTGGAAAAGCGAATTCCCGTCAGCTCGTCGGTGTTGGGCGTGGTCGGGCTGGCTCTCTTGGGAGATTTGTTCGACGACACGGGCCGGGCGGCCCTTTACAGCGAAGACACGGATGGGGCGACGAGCGGCCCTCGCAAACGAGCCTCACCGGCTGAGGCGTTCTCCTGGGATTCGCACGAGCGGCGAAGCTTGCTCTCCGTCTTTCGTTCCAAATCGCTGGACACGAGTGCCGACGGGCGGTCCTATTTCGAGGGCCGGCAAGGGAGCGGTCCGGCCAGGGCGGTTGACGATGCGCAAAGTCTCTTTGTCTCGGCTGGCTCTGCCGAAGTGGGCCGTCCCTTGCAATTCGGATTGGGTGAAGGGTTTTCGGTCCAGATGGCGGGCCTGGGCCTTGGTGGCTCTGCGGGGCTAGGCGGGGGTTTTCGTGTCCCGGCGGCCGCCGCCTGGGGCAGCTCTTGGTTTGTGCCATCTCTTCGGGCAGATGGGGTGGGTGGTGGAGAAACCGGGAGCGCATCCAGCACTTCGAGCGGCAGTCCGCTTGCCCGGCATGCCGCGAAGCCGATAGCGCCCTCCGCACGCCCGCTTGTGACCTTGTCCGACGACGGGCCTACCCCGGCAGCTTCCCTGTCGTCGGCAGCGACTCCCGAGCGAGCTTCTTCCCCTGCGGCCGGAGCGTCACCGGCAACCGGCGGCGTACCCGCTGGTCCCCCAGCGATTGCCGCCCCGGGTGCAATAGGGCCGACGATTGGTGATCGAACCGGCGCCGACGTTGCACTACACCGCAGTAACGGTCGACCTCTTGGGGGTATGTCCTCGATTACGCTCTCGGACGAACCCTCCGTTGGCGATGGCCTGCTTCTCCAGCCAGGAGGCATCGAGTTGTCTCCTGACGCTTCGGCCGATTTCCTTCAAACGTCACCTGACCCGGTTCGCACCATTGGCAGTGAGACGGCCGGCGGTATTTCGCCTGCGGGCGGCTGGTTCCCCATGTACCCACACCGGCAATCGGAGCTTCTCGGAAACGCACTCAACGGTGCCCATCACACCGAAGGGAAGCGGCTGGTCGTCTCCTTGGATACCGGCCCGCGGCACGGTTCGTTGACCCTCGAGGAGGACGGGAGTTTCGCTTATCGTCCCGAGAAGGGGTTCCTGGGGTTCGACGAGTTCACGTGCGCGGTGAGCACTCTGGACGGGCGGGCGTCGCAGATCGCCACGGTTGTCATTCCCGTCTTGCCCGAGTTCGATCCCGGGGCAAGTCCGGCAGTAGGCGCACTTGCCCCCACGGGCTCGCGGGCGGCTGTTTTCGATGCGTATTCGGCCGCAAAGACGGTGGACGGGGGAGAAATCCTGCGGGCGTGTCAATGGGAGGTTGATCCAACGTCGATGTTTGTGCCTTCGCTGCAAGGGGACTTCGTGGGATCGTTTTCCTGGGATTTCCCCATCGGCTGCTTGCCTGCGGTGACAGGGGATGCCGGCGAGGGAACCGGTGTGATCACCGTCAGTTGCGAGGTGGCCTCGGCGGAGGACGCGCAAGGCAACTGCTACTACAGCGAATTGGTCTACTGCTCTTATTCGTTCCACTCGCTCGGCAGCCGGTATTTCGGAGAACGAATCACGCGGATCGACGCCTTTGCGGTGGACGGTGTCGTGTCGTACTGTTACACGTCACGCGCACTGGACACAAGCAGCGTGCCGTCCGCGGTTGCCGGCACTGTGGACATCGCCGAAGCCCGCTTCAGTGGTCGCGTGGATACGGTGAGCATCGACTCCACGATCGTCGCTTATCAGGCCGCCGGCTCGGCCGATGCGGCCCGCGCGCTCGAGATTCACAACCAGGTCTTGGAGACGGATTCGGTAGGCAGTAGCCCTCGCAGCGAGACTCAGGACGGTCAGATGCTCCAGGGGGGCGAGGAGACATCCGAACGCTTGGCCACGTTCGTGATCACGCGCTTCGATTATTCCTTCCTGCCGGAGCAGGACGAGTGGATCTGCGAAGGCACGCGGCAGGAGAGCGGCAGTGAGATCCTTACGGCGGACTACCAATTGACGAGTACGCCCTCGCTGCCAGTCGAAGGACCGGTTGTCGAGGCGTCGTCACCCGCCACCGGCCTGACGACGGCGGAGGATGCGACATGGGCTTCATGGCCTGAGGCTGACAAAGTCGTCCGTGAAACCGGTCAGACCACGCAGGTCCACCAGTACACGGCATTTTCGGTACTCCGCGGCGGCGTATGGGATTCCGTCAGGACTGGGACGCGGAGCACGCAGGCCACCACCGAGGAGGCCATCCGTACCGCAGCCGACGGGACCGACTCTTGGGGGACCGACACGGTCTCCCAAACGCAAACCACCGAAACGGAAGCGTATCAAATGGTTTTCTTGTCGGGGGTGTTGGCCGGCGGCACGATGACGCTGTCGGGCGAAACGACCAGTACCAAGAACAGTAGCCACAGCGGTACCTATACGATCAGCACATTCGAGAGTTCCGGCGGCATTCAGCTGGAGCGGAGCGGCCAGGGAGCATGGAGTGAATCGTCTCAGTACAGCTACCAGGACTCGTACGAATATACGAAGACCTTTGACATCGGCGACCCCGAGGACCCCGAGGACGACGTGTGGGTGCTCAGCAGCGGCTATTCCCAGACGCAGGTCTTGGAGTCCACTGAGTTCGGGGACATTGCCTCCGGCACTTACGTCAAGACGATTCTCAACGGCCCCGGGCCTGAGGACGACGAGGTCATCGAGGGTTGCTGGGATGAGGGGGTGGTGGAGCTGTATTGGTCCCACCGGACCGTGGAGTCCACGGTGGATGCTTCCGGCCAGTGGGTCAATGGCGGCACGGAAGAATTTAGCGAGTCGGGCTACCGCTACGTCAATACGACGACGGATGACATGGAATACTCACGCTCGATCACCGGAGGGACGGTGAGCGGCATCATCGGAATGTACGAGGGCAAGTTCAAACTGTACGACTTTGCCGGTACTCGCACGCTGACCGAAATCGAGGGCCAATCGGTTTGGGTTCTGACGGCGGGCACGGGCAAGGAAATCGAAGCCGAATCGAGCGGGCGGTCCTATGACGGCGCGGGGACCTACACGATCAGCGGCAGTAGCGGCAGCGGGGCCGACTATCAGAGCTGGAGCATCGACGGCTCGATCGTGGAATTCGGGCGGATCGGGGGCGGCCATGCGGTGATCACCGACTACGAACCCGCAGACCGCATGTGGCAGGTAACCGATGTAACTCCGGTGCTATACAATACGGAATGGATTTACTACAGCGACACGTCTAGCGGCCAGTACACGCAGGGGCCCATGTCGGGCCAGATTACCCAGCGCGACGGCCTCTACTGGTACCGGTGGGACGCTTTTGTCTGGGAGGATCCCAACCAGCCGGGCATCCTGGCAGGCACGGCCATCGAGCGGGCTCTTCTGAGGCTGGATAACGCCAGCAGCGCTTCCGGCCAGATCGAGGATTTCTATGCCGGATTCGGAGATAGTGGCTGCGGTTATGGTCAAGTGACCTTCCAGCGGGAAGACAGCGATCAAAGCAGCTTCCGCCAAGAGACCGGAATATCGTTCACCTTGGTACAGGAGACCACGGGCTGCGGATGTGGCTGCGGGTGCGGCTCCGGTGCCGCCCATTTCTGGCGACACGAATCGGGATGGCTGGACGAGTCCGCCTCAAGGGAGATGACCACGCGCCGCTGGACCGACACTCCCCAACAGGCGTCCTCGGGCTGCGAGCCGGGCGTCACCGAGCGGACCATTGAATTCGACGAGACCGACGGGTGGTCCACTTCGCGCAGGGAGCGATGGGCCGTCGTACCAGAGGAGTCGACCCTGGACCATGAGGATTATTACCTGGATCGGGTGGAGGTCTGGCAACTCGCCGACGGCAGCGGCATCGAGCGGTTCTGGAATGACTACTCTGCCCGCGAAACGACCTCCGGAACCGAAAACATCACTTACGACGGTCAGCAGATGGAAGGATCCTCCAATCGGACGCTGGATCGCTCCTTCGCGCGAACACTCACGATCGAGGAAGAATTCGATCCGGTCAACAGCCGCTGGGACTACACCTACAGCGGGACGGGCTGTGAATCGATCGATGACAGCTCCACGGGATGTGGCACCTACACCCCTGAAGCGTCCTGCGGCTGTGGTTGTGGCTGCGGTTGTGGAGGAGGCTCTCCGGCGTACGATGGAACGATCAACTATTCTCGTGCCGAGGAATTTGAAACGAGTCGCAATCTCGTTTACTTCAAACCTGCAAGCCACGAGAGTGTTGCCCCGAGAACGATCTACGACGGCCCCACCAGTTTGTCGAGCGGCTGCGGGTGCGGCGGCGGCATTCCCTCTCCGGGCATTTGGGACAGCGCCGGGTGGGCCGTCTCGGGCAGCGGTGCAGGGACGATCCAGGAAACATGGCACGTGGACCACCAGCGCCAGCGCGATTGGACCGGCGCGCCTATAGGAGGCACCACGCTTTCCGGAACAGAGACCGAAAGCAGTGATGACACGTGGCTCTACAGCTTGACCCTCAGCGAAGCCAAACCGCAGGGTACGTCTTCGACCGCCTGGCAATTCACTAGCGTCTCCGGGGAAGGTGGTGGTTTGTTCTATGCCGATCACACCATCGAAGGATCGGGTAACTACCAGTTCGATGTCAGGCAAGGGTTGGCCACGCTTCAGGGCGTGAAGAACTACAGCGAGTCTCTTGTTGAAACAAATAACCATTCGATCGGCTTCATCATCACCGCAAACGGCCAAATCGCCTTCGACATGGCCGGCCACGGAAACCAGACTCTCACCAAGGACTTCGACTACGACGGTCAGACGGGCGCCACTTCGTATGCCGGCGGCTACGGCACGATCACCCTCGATGAGTCGGGCGACGTTCATCTGGAGCAAACGCGCAGCGTTGATTGGCATTACGATGGGGTCGATTACGATGCCGATGCCGAGACAACGAAAACTACCAGCGGCTCTCATGTACATAACTACCAGGACGATTACAGCTACAGCGGGTGCGGCTACTCGTATAGCGAGCATGCCTCCTGGTCGGAGAACAGTTCTTGGGAAAACCAGTTGACGAAACGTCACGCATTCTCCGACTCGGCCTGGTCCACCCTCTGGACGGACCGCTTTACCTCCTACGAACAGTCGGGGTGCGGGGGTGGCGGCGGTTCGAAGGCCACCAGTTACTCAAGCTCCGGTTGCGGCTGCGGGTGTGGAGAAGGCAGTTCGGAAAGCGACAACTATTCCTGGACCGGAAGCTGGTCGGAGTCCTACGATTCGGCTACCGATGATTATTCCCTCAGCGGTGGAATCGACAACCATGTAACCGGCGCTGCCAGTGGTTGCGGTTGCGGAAGTTCTTATGACGAGTGGGTTGACTACATCGGCTTCCGCTGGCCGACCTATACCTCACCCTATGCCTTCGATTATGTCTATCCCACGCAGACAGGCAAGCTCAACGGCGGCCTGGGAGAAGGTTGCGGGTGCGGCTGCGGCGGCGGCCTGTATGGTTTCGAGACCTACGTTCCCATCGGTCGTACCAGTGATACTTCGGCCAATAGCACCATCGGTCGGCTACCCACCGGCGGGCTCACCGCACCCTCGCCGCTGGCTGCCGCCGCCGATCTCAGCCCGCAGTTGGGCCCGTTCCGCACGCTCCCGGAGGCTCCCGCTGCGGCGCGAGCGGTGGGGCTGACCAGCTACCGGGAGCCCAACGCCATCCACGGCAACGGGTCCCCCGAGTTGCCCCAGAACGCGGTGTTCGCCGAGTGGGGAGCCTGGCGCGACCGCGGTCGGCTGAATCAAGATCTGGAGGACGCCATCGAGGAACTGGCCAATTTGACGACGCCGCCACCCGGCGGCCCGCGGCCCGACAAGACGGAGATGCCCGGGGTGGTGGTCCTGGATCTGTACGACACGGATCAAAGCGGCGATCAGTCGGTGACGGTGAGTGTGCCGAGCGGGGCCGGCTCGGGCCACGCCCTGCGGGCACCGGAGGGGCCCGACGCCCTGGTGGCGGCCTCGCTGGAGGGCGGCAGCCTGACGATCTCGGTCCCACAAGACTCTACCGCCGCCGGCCTGACGGCCGTCACGGTCGTGGGCAAGGATGCCGAGGGGCTGCCGGTCGCCTGGACGGTGTTGGTCCATGTAGTGGCCGTGGAGGGTTACACGGTCGAGGAGCAGGCCTGGGGCGAAACGACCTGGGACGCCCCGGAGGATTCCGGCGAGGATTGGGCCTTGCTCTGGCAGTGCAACGACTACCGCTGGCTGCCGCAAACGACGTTCGACGGCCTCGTGACCGCCGCCGATTGGTCCTTCGCCTCGGTAACAGTTGATTCGAGCCGCGAGCGTTGGGCCTACGGCACTCCCAGCGCCACGGGCGAAATAGTGGTAAACCCCGTTGTCACCTTCGGCGGCCAGAACATCTACTTCGAAACGCTCAACACGGCCGCTGTCGGCCTCCACCGCCAGACAACGCTCGACGAGGCGGGCAATCCCCAGGTGGTGTACAACGCCGACCAACCTCGAGTGGCGGTCACGTATGTAAGCCTCGTGGAGTGGGATCCGGTTTCCTGGTCCCGGGAAATCGAGGTGGCTGACTACAATGCCACTACGGGCGTGGCCAAGCTCACCACCGGCGAGGACGGTTATCTGGTCTATCCCGACTACGCCCAGCATCCGGTCGTTCCGCAGCCGATCGACCACCACACGGTGCGAGTGAAAGTCGAGCTGGGCGCTCCGGTGCCTGAAGGCATGGTCGGCACGGTCCACCTGGTCTGGTTCGATCCGGATAACACCGTAGCGAACGTTCCGTCTGCTCCACCGGCCAATACCGGTCACGGGATCCGCGACAACGCCGCCTCGCTCGTAGCGGCCGGCGGCGGGCTTCCGGGTTTCAGCCTCGATTTCACCACCGAAGGCCCCTCACCCAACAGCCACTGGATGAAGAAGGCGTACCTGGCCATTGAAGATGCCCGGTATGGCGACAACTTCATCGTGGCCGTGCATCCCCACTCGGGGATTGCCGAGACGTTCGAGTTCCGCGACGACGGGTCGGGCAACCTGGTGCTCATGCACCCGAACAACACGGGCCTGTGGACGCCGCTACCGGACGACAATGATCCCAGCGACGACCCGGCCGATGGCGTCCAGGATCACCGTACCTCGGTGCTGACCATCATCCCCTCGGTGGACATCGACACCGACAGCGACAACACCGGCACGATCGACCGCAGCGACTGGGAAGAACAGATCGAGAATGTACCGGACTATCCGGGGGAGCTGCTCGTTGTGAACAGTGATGATGACAACGAAAACGGCATTCAAGACTATCTAGAGAACGACGATTACAGCTACCCGGAGGGTGGCGAGTGGGCCCCCTTTGCGGACGACGATCTATTCCAGGTGGTCCTTGATCGCGGCTTCGAGGATCTGTCTGGGATGGATGGTTTTGCGTTCGAGCTCAAAGTTACTGCAGGTATTGGTCTGAGCTATTGGCTCGACCAGACAAAGACACCAATCGTCGACGATCCTGTGTTTGGCCCAGACGAGGTGGTCACGATCGTAGAAGCGGGCCAGGAAAAAGTCGTTTACCGCTGGTTCGTGTCCAGCGGCTTGCTGATGTGCCCGGCGAGTATCTATGTTGAGGGGGTTACTGGAAGTGCCTTGACCGACACATTGATGTGGAGTGTGGCGAAGCCGAATCCTCCGGAAATCCCCGGCGGCAACCCAATATACACTGTAATCGACGTCGACAGTGTGCGGTGTTCCACCTTCGGTGTGGTGCTGACACCGTACACACCCCAAACACACCACATTGCGCCCATGCCTATCCCAATGAACAAGTGGAAACAAAACGGTGTAGGCATCAGACGAAACGGGGACCATGACAACGGTGGACCTTCCCGGGATTGGTTTATTACCGAGGCGGTTTCTGAGGAAAACGACCTGGTTCGGATTGATGTAGATGTTTATCCTGCTTCGGGGGTCACCTACTTTCTCAAGTGCAATTCACCCGATGTCAGGTTTTGGAGTACGCGCACCAAAGGTGGTTCTCCCTTGGACGCTACGGGGGACGGCTTGGTGCTTACGACTGATGAGACCCTCTGGGTGGAATGGACCAGCTACAGTGACAGCACTGCTACCGTGATTGCCGAGGTTTGGCTCGACGATGCCACCGGCGAGGAGTATCGCGCTTGGACGCAGTATATGACACTCAGGCCGTTCGAGAGCCTGACCGCCGCCTTCGTTGGGGAGCATCAGACGGCCGGCGACCCAGCAGCGTCGCCCGGCCTGAACAACCTGGTAATCGAGCTCCTTCTGGACGGTTACGACGTGCAGGTATGGGACGATGGCCACGATTGGTGGGGGGCAGATGAGGCAGACGAATGGGGACGTGGCCCAGCACACGACGAGATTGTGCGCGCTGTCAACCACCGCGGGGTAACTCAGGTCACTTTGTTGGGGTACAGTCACGGTGGAGGAACTGTCTACCACGTTGCATGGCGCCTAGCCAACAACTACGAGGCAAGCGATGGAAGTACGCTTCGTGGGGATTATGAACTCCTGTTTGCGTCCTACCTGGATGCTGTCACGAACAACCGTTACAGCGACGTACATCCGGAAACTCGCCGCCCTCCAGGAGCGACGTTTTTCCTGAATCAGTATCAGACCAATTCTTGGCTGCGGGGCGCACCAATACAGGACCCACAGCCGTCGGATCTAGAGTATGATCGCAGTCCATTGGGAGTCGATCACGGCACGATCGACGAGCACCCGCTGGTGATTCAGACGATTCTTGACCAATTCAAGGCGCGAGTGAGCCGGTAGATCCGTGGCGTAACATGCCTGGAGGGCGGCCGATACGTACACACGTATAGTTTCCCGTCCGGTCAGACCGTACAGAGCCGCTGATCTAGGCATCGAGAAACAAATGTTTCCGTAAAGGATAGATTCATGAAACGCGAGAGCAAACGGGTAGTCCCTACTTGGCTTGTGGCATGGGGCGCGTGTTTGTCGCCTTTCGTACTTATCGCAACGACGAATTGGATGGGGCTGGAGGCATTTGGCGGCGTAGAGTGGTATCCTTACGACCCATCAGGTGTTAGGTTCTTCCTGGCATTTTGCGTAACCATGTTCGTCGGCTTTGGAGGTGCGACGGCTGCTGGCATCACAGCAATTCGCACCCGGTTTCCCTATTATTTGTTGTATTGTCTCATTGCACTCGCGAATCTAATTCCAGCCATCGTCATCCTCTACTCTGTTGTTGAAGTAATAATAAGTCGCATGTGGTAACGACGACTTCGATCTTGAGACGTACGAAGGCCTTGACGGCTGCACGCTTCGGTTGACTGCCAGCGACGGTCTGCGCATTTGGGGCGACCAATTGCGGAACCTTCCGGACGGCGCGACCGTCCAAGGTACAGGATACAACCAGTACGAGTGGATGATTCCGGCTGGGACCACCAGCGACCCGTTCCCGGGCAGTGTGTACGTGGAGGGAATCGCCACTGGCCGCCAGTGGGTCACTTGGGAACTGTCAGGGTCAAGCGGCCAGGTTCTCGCCAGCGACACGGTGGTCTTTACCGTCATTGATTTCGGTCTGGCCAGCGTGGACCTGGAAGCAACCGATGCTGCTCGCAAGCACGACATTACCCGTGACACCGGTGGTGTGTACGACGACGTCGAATGGGTCGATCCGAGCCCGGATGGCACTTTGCAAGGAGCCCCGGACGACCATCGCCTGCCGGTCTGCTACACGCGGAGCGGCCCGCATGGCGCTGTGCACGTGAGGGTAGAACAGGTCGACATAAGACTACTGGGCAACCTGGGAGTTACCAGCGTGATGGTTCGGCCCAACGGTACGATAGGCGGTCAGACAATCACGCTGCCGGAAACTGCGGCCACCATCAGTGGGGATCAGATCGTGGCGATGAACCTCGACTCGCCTGAGGCGATTCCCGACGTGATCCGCAACACGGAGATTGTGCTCAACTGGCAGGTATCGCTGGACGGCGGCCCGTGGCTCGACGTCGGCAGCTCGGTCAACACGGCCTACATCACCTAGGACGATCCCACGACGGCCGCCCCGTTTGAGACCTGCCTGTACGTAGGATGCCAAGCAGCAGATGGTGCAGGAGGAACAGTTGGTGTAGATGAGTCCATGGTTCTTGCCGAGATTTGGTCGGACTCGTTTAGTACGCTAGATGTCAAACGTGCTGACGGGCAGTTGTTGACCTACTACGGTTTTCGAGATAACAACGGCAACAGCATGTATGATCCTGGGATTGATGACGACTTCAATGATCCCAGCCGGTGCCCATGGACCGGAACCGCCGATCTACTTGCAAACCGAAATGGCCAATGCCATGCGTGGGCTGAATTCATGCGCGACGTGCTGGACGCTCAGGGGATAGGGGCGATTAACGGGCACTCTACGCAGATCATAGCTGTCAGGATAAAGCAGCAGTTCCATGGCTTCGCCATCAAGAATTGGGCGACGAGTGGCACTAGCTATCCGAAACTTATCATCGATCTGGACGCAGGGGTTGATGGTTCGTCAGCCACAACTCCTGATCCTAATTCCAACCAAGCGGCTGATGCGCCCGGCGTACCTGGTCAAGGCACATCACCTAATCCACCGGCGGGCTTCTCCAACCATTACATTGTCTGGGCAAACGCTAGGTACTACGATCCGAGCTACGGCCTGGGGCCATTCATAGATCTGAAAGACTACGAGGATGCAGCGCTTGCTGGCACTATCATTGTTGTGGGGAATGAGATGCGGCTTACACCACTACCGGTGAGTGACGGCGATCCCAGCACCACGTCCGACTTGGTCTGCACCTACCAATAACCGCGGACACATATTGGCAATATCGGATTCCACACAGACAGGAGCAAGCCCTGCAATGAGCATGCAAGTAGTTGTACTGACTGTGATCTTCACATGTGCTGCCGACGAACACATGCCTCTTGTGAGATTCGCGCAAACAAGAGGAGGATCTCCTACACAAGCAATAACCCCAGAAATGCGAGAGGCTTTGGCGCGTTTCCGGAAGGTACATCCTGGCATGGAAAAGGACACGCTTGATAACGCCGTTGATGACCTCTTTGCCGAGTTTGCCAAACATGACCCAACAGTATTCGTGCCCCTGGTCGTAAATGACATGATCCGCCTGGCGCCGCGTGACCGGCGTACGGTTTTCGTGCTCCGGCGAAGCCTGCAAGCAGGTTGGATCCCCCCTGCTCTTGGCCATGGGTTGCTGGTACAGGTTGGCGACTCTCCTGAGGAACATGTCAAATGGCTGATTCGCGAGTTGCAGAGTCCCAATACCGCGCGGCGGATCGAAGCCATCAGGGCACTCAGTATTTGCGGTGCTGCGGCAAGAGATGCAGTCCCGTATCTAGAGAAGATCATGCGCGCCAGCCGGGCGCCGCCTGAAGACTATAAGCGTGCGTACAACTGGAGCTTCCCGATGCCAGAACACGTGCACGCCTATTATGCCATTAAGGCAATCACCAACGCGTTAGAATCACAAAAACGGGAGCGCTAGAAGACGACACGCGTTGTAGTCTGTCAGACATAAGAACGCATTTCGGAAATCGGATCTGCGACCCATCGTATGGCACGGAGTTTACAAGTCTCGCTCGTGGGGAAGATCACAGTGTCGACATCCGAACGGACAACTTCAAGCCGGA
>FWWM01009114.1_pt1 | contig 18522 bp, 15 predicted proteins | sample 2228351 | NCBI WGS metagenome assembly FWWM01 (sample SAMEA103939774, study PRJEB20133) | metagenome
TGGCATCTAATAATATCCCATTTTTTCTATCTTTGATAATCTCTGGCACAGCTCCATCATTCACAGCAAACACAGGCACACCCATTGCCATAGCTTCTATAAGCGTTTAGATTTAAATGCTCTTCCATTATCTGTAAAAGACTCCAATAATTTTCTGCATAAAACCTATTTGATTTGTAGCTCATAAACCATCATTAAACATTAAATGGCTTTTCTGTATATCTCTTCTACTTCGATAGCAAGCTTGTCCCATGAGTAATTTTTCTTAACCATGTTGATATACTCTTCAGGATTTAAGAAAGAATCCATATTTTTCAGGAAATAAACTATCTTATCAGCAATAGATTCAGGTGTCGTATCTCTTGTCAGTAATGCCCCTTTGTTTACTTGATTCAAAAGTTCAATTGTCCCACCAACCGGAGTTCCGATTACCGGTAGCCCACTTGCTAAAGCTTCTACAGTAAAAATACCAAATCCTTCCAAACCTTCTGTGGGAATTATGGCACAATTAGAAACTTGCAAATATTTCTTTTTTTCTTCTTCTGACAAAAAACCAAGTAGCCTAACATTTTCTGATAAATTATACTTTTCTATCAGACTTTGCAATCTCCTCTTCAGTATTCCTTCACCGCCGATAACAAAAACAATATTATCCAAACTATGCAGTTTATTCTGCACTATAACTATTGCCTTAATTAAATTTTCAAGTCCCATCCTCGGAGACAATCTCCGAAGTGTAAAAAATATTATTGCCTCCTGAGGTAATTTCAACAAACGTCTCATTTGCTTAATCTGTTCTTTATCGCTTACATGCTGGAAGACGCTTGAATCCACACCAGGTGGTATAATTGTTATTTTATGTGAATATTTTCTGCCATGCTCCTGTTCCAATATTTTTTTTACAAAATTAGTCGTCACAATAATAATTTTACTTACCCGAAGAACACCTTTCTCGTTTCTGCTATATATAAAATAATTAAAAAGAAACCTTATAGTAACTCCAGGCTTCTTATACCACGGTAATGTGTTAATTAATTTTTGGAATTCATATCGCATCTCAGTTCTACTTGACATATGCAATGTGTATCCAAGAGGAATTTCCTTAAGAATCTTATTATATTTTAAAGTGCCGTACATTATCGGTGTATGAAGACAAATCAAATCAAAATTTATTTTGTTGTGAAGCTTGATAATATAGATATTCAACCAAATATACCTATAAATATACCCAATAAATCCTCTTTTAAAGGGAATATACAAACGATGAAAGTGTATTCCATCTAAGGTCTCATAACTCTTCATTTCTTTATTATGTACAATACTAATAATATCAACTCTGTTGCCATTCAGAGACAGTCTTTTCGATAATCCATGTATATAAGCTGCAATACCTCCTCCTTCGCTGATGTCTTTATTGTGAAGCATTAAAATTTTCATAGCAAATTTTACACTTTCATTTCCTTTTCAATTTTGCCAAGCTTAAGGTACAGTCATTTAAATGTTTTATGAAATTCAGGAGTTACCTTGTCTAATAATGATATTTTGAAGTCCGTATTAATGTTTATCCCGTATACTCTAGATTAAGCAATGCAACCCCATTTGGTGGCATTTCAGACGAAGACACATCCTTTAGCTCTTCAGCATTACAAGGCAGCCATGCGTCCCTGGATCTTTTAAAATACGCTTGTTCTTTCCATCTGAAATTTGAGAAGATATATCTCAGTCTTTCCATATTGTAAATCCTGTGTATCTTTGTAACTTCTGGCTTACCAAAAGGAACAGTAACTATTAGTTGGGCATCTTGCGATAACCATTCGGAAATTCTTTCAACTGCTTTTTTGTCTGCTTCTGGTGACACCAACCTGCCATCGCCTCCTATTCCAAAATGTTCAAGAACCGAAATTAATAAGACAATATCAAACCGTTCTTTAGGAAACCACTCGAAAATATCAGTTCTGTAAAATTCAAAATTCGGATGCTTGAAAGGATATGGCCGAATATCAAGGCCATAGACCTTATACCCTATGCTGGCAAGCTGTATTGGCAAACGTGATGACATACAACCTATATCTAATACAATACCTTTACGTTTAATCCATCGGTGAACATATGGGTCTTCAACAATTCGTTCATTGACAAAAAGTCTACCTCCTAATAATTTAGCTCGAAATCTAAAACCGAGTGAAAGGGACTTGCTCAATACTTTGTAAATAAACTTCTGCAATAAACCAAGCCTCGGAAAATATGTTTCAAAGGCATCGTTAAGACATTCATTCATTTGATTTAACATGTATTTATCTCCGTTCCAACTATTATAAACCTAAATAGAGAGATTCCTGATGGAACCTGTCGCTTTATTCATTTTTGAAGGCTTTCCGTTGTGTCATAAAAAAATCGCTCAATTTAGGATAAATAAAATATGCGAGTCGTTTAATCTTCTGCCCACAATAATCTCTCACCCTGATATTCCTTCTCTTTCTCAACTATTCTGTGTTCCACATCTCCTTGCCTTGCCATCAGTCCTCCAATCATACCAGGTAAAAACCATAGCTCAGAAACATCATAACCCGCCATTCCAACAATTAGATGTACAGAGGCCATACTTAAATTAAGAAACGCAAATACAGCTAATCTTGAATAATCTCCACCCTTTTTTATAAGCCTATACGCATAAAAAATACCACCATAAAGCATTGTAACAAACCAGAAAGCACCTCCTATTCCCAAAAGTGCCAGAATCGAGGCATATGAACCATGACTTCCTGACATTGTCATTTCCTCTATGCTCTTGCGCACCTCCTCAGCCTCTGGATATTTTTTAAAAAATTCTTCATCCATAACAGGTTGATAGCCGATCCCTTTCCCAAGTATAGGCGACTCTTTAAAGACTTCCCACATGTATAAATAAGTATAATATCTTTCAGGGTATTGTTTTTTTAGCCCGCCTTTGAAATACAACACACGCCCAAACTTAGACTGTGGGACCTGCGAAATTTCTATGTTAAGATAAGTCGTGCCAATTATTAAAGGAATGATAAATATAAAGATAAAAGGGATGATAAGCCTGCGATTTATAAAAAGGATATACATAAAAACTGCAAAGGCTATCCCAAGAAAAGGAGCCCTTCCACCTGAAAAAACAGTCAACACAAGGAGATTTATAAAGACTATAATATAAAAAAGATTCCATCTTCTTTTATACAGGATTGCGCCCAGGGCTGAAAACCCTACTACAGCGACCTGTTTTAGACCACCTATTGCATAATAAGCCTTTCTTTCAAGGTGATCAGTCGACACCCTTTCAAACCACAACCCTCCCCCCTCAAAACTACCACCAAGGAAGGGAATTGAAAAACCAGTAAAATATCCAATCATACGCAAATTACCTGCTATTATTGCAATTAAAAGAAGGACAAAGAGTAATCGATCAATATTCAAACTTTTATATTTAAAAAACCAAAAACCACATAAGAATGTTGTTATACCAGCAAATATAATGTAATAAGCTTGAAGCCCCCCTTGAGTCTCTGATACCCCAAAGGTTATCTGCCCAAGGACAGGCCTCTTTATATAGTTTATCATTGCCCATAAGGCAAGGATGCCAACTGCAGAAAAGAATAATGAAGCCCTCCTTGAGAATAAAGGCTCTCCCTTTGTTAAGAGCTGAAGCAGAATGGAAAAGGCTAATAGGGGTGCTATCAGGTCTCTCACATATGTAAGAGGAATTTTCCCTGTAGGGATAACAAAAGAGATAAAGACTGTAAGTATGAAGATAAAGAATCTTTTTTCTAATGATAGAAAAAAGAAATAAAAAAAACCGATACAGAGAAAGATTATGAATATATAACCCTCTCTTAAAAGTGTCTGTCCTGCGACAAACTTACCAATATAATATGCTAATATTAACTGAATGGCTATATTCAGATATCTCATCTCTAATCAGCCTTTTTCCAGATGGGTGGAATATTCTTTTCTATCTCTATCTCTTTGAAAGGCTTGCTCTTCCTTGGACCAACCTTCTTTGCCCAATCAGCCATCCTTTTTAAGCCTTCTTCAAGTGGCACATGACTATCTATACCAAAAACCCTCTTGACCTTTGTATGGTCTGAGAATGCATGTTTTACCTCGTTTCGAGGCTCTACATATATCATCTTCGCATCACATCCCATGGCTCCTGCAACAGCCTCAGCGAGCTCTTTAACCGTATAGACCTTATCGCCACCGACATTGAAGATCTGGTTGTAAGCTTGAGGCACATTTATTGAGCGGGCTATCACATTTGATACATCAGATATATATGTGAATGCCCTTGTCTGCACACCATCTCCAAAGATGGTCATTGGTTGTCCCTGCATCAACTGATTCATAAAGATCCCCACAACATTTCGGTATCTGTCTCCGATATTCTGATATTCACCATATACATTATGTGGCCTGAAGATTATATACTGAAGACCGAACATCCTCCTTGATGCCTCAAGCTCCATCTCAACCGCATATTTTGCTATTCCGTAGGGATCCTCTGGTCGTGGAATCATATCCTCTCTCATCGGAGTCTGATTGGTGCCATAAACAGCTATGGAAGATGTAAAGACAAAGCATTTAATATTATGCTTTACAGATTCATTTATTAAATTTACCGAGCCTATTAGATTGTTTGTATAATTAAAACGTTTGATAAAGTGGCTGAGCCCTTCTGCTGCATATGCGGCAAGATGGAATACATATTCAAAATTATGCTTATCAAAAATGTCTCTCATCTTCTCATGGTCACACACATCAGTCTGAACAAATTCTGCCCTCTTATCTACATTATCCTCAAAACCTCCAGTGAGGTCATCAACAACAACAACCTCATGGCCTTCATCAAGGAGATCCCTTGTGACATGTGCACCTATAAACCCTGCACCACCTGTAACCAGTATCTTACTCAAGGTTTATCCTCTCTATGCTGATAAAATGGTCAGACAAAATTTCAGCTTGTTTTTGAGTTTCACATTATCCTTTATTATATTTAAAAAGAAGAAAAAGGGTAAATAAAAGAGATTCACCGTTTTTACGGAGATAACAAAGATAAACTTTTGAAATATCCCGTTGTACTTTCCAAGATAATAGACAGCGCTATTGTAATTATGTCTCAGCCCGGTATAATGGTTGCTCCCCCATGAAATCTGTCCATAATGCTTTATTACGAGCTGGGGGTAGAGATAGACATTTCCCCCTTTACTGCGTGCACGCTTATGAAGGTCAACCTCATCAAGATATATAAAGATATTTTCATCAAAACCACCAAGTTCCAAGAAGCTATCCCTCCTCATAGCAAAGAAACAACCTGATGCCCAATCGACCTTCTTTACCGCCTCATCCTTCCAATCAGAAAAGTAAAAGCGCCTCAAAAATGGAAAGTCAATCTTTTTATAACATAACACAGTGAATTGTAAGAATAGAAACAATGGATAAGGCTCATAACCACCTGATGGTTGTATCCTTCCGTCCATACCTATAAGCCTTCCTCCAACAACATCATATCTGCCGAGTGAGTCAAGAATGGAAGGGAGTTGATTTATGCCCTCATCTTCAAGAATCGTATCATTATTAAGAATGACTATATATTTACCTTTTGCTATCCTTACACCATCGTTGTTTCCACCTGTAAATCCTCTGTTCGTTTTATTCTTTACTATAGTGATTCCTTGAATCCTTGAAAGCCTCTCAAGGCTATTGTCCGTTGAGCCGTTGTCAACAACTATAATCTCATAAGAGACATCTACAATCCTCTTTATAGATTCTATGCAGGGTATGGTGTAATCAGAGTTGTTATAGTTTAAGAGTATGAATGAGATGGCAAGCTTATCCTCATTTCCAATAGATTGCATCAATCTTAATTATATATTATTTGTAAGATCTAAGTCTTGATTAAACAACAGTCCCCCACACCTAAGAATAGATTCATGGAAGTAATTATTCCCTATTTATCGGACAAATTATAAACTATTTAATGAATTCTTTAAAAATTCAATAGATTTCTCTCTTTCACGTCTAAGAACTGGTTCCACCATGGTATAATCAATCTTCATATCTTCTTTAGCGGGCAACTCACTGCCTTCTTTTTGGAGTCTATCCCTTAATCTGTATGAATCCAAAATGTCCAGAACCCTGTCAGCACTGTGCTCAGGAATTACAACAAAGAAATCCTTATTAAAGTTAATGGAAAAGATAACACCGTGGTATGAATTGGTTACAACGATTGAGGCGTTCTTAAAATACGATAAGAACTCTAATGGTCCTGAATCATTGACATATACAGTAGATGTATCAAGATATTCCTTAATCTTCTGGAGAGTTGCTGGGTATAATGTCAGCCTCACTATCTTAAAACCTGTAATCTTTGACAGGTGTATGCACAGCCGCCTAACCAAAGGACTATCAAAGAAGGCATAGCAAAAGATATATGGCTCACTAAACCTCTTGTCTTCTATTATCTCCTCCCACTGTGCACTGGTTAATAAGAGTGTTGGATCAACAACAACCTTGACATCCCTCCCACAAAGGGTACGGACTAAATCCGCTCCGGAAATCTCTCTCACTGAAAGATGTCTTATTCTCTTAAGTAGAGGCACTATCCCATGTTGAAATTCAACAGGTATGTCCTTAGAGCCAAAACTCGCTGCATAGCTTATCTTTTTATTGTCATCCTTGATAAAACTCAAGAAATAGGCCGTGTCACCTTGTGTTATAAACGGGTTCCAGACCTGATCGCTTCCTACTATAATCCTGTCATATATACGCTCGGCCTCTTTCAAATCATCAATAGTATGGCATGACTTATTCAATATCTTAAGGTATCTTTCCTTGAAGTACGCAAATGACTGAATCTGTCTTTGAGACTGTTTCTTGAATAGTTGATCCTCTAATCTCCTTATAACCTTCAGTTCTAATCTTCTCTTAATATGACCATAGTGTTTTATTGGATTGGAGGCATATCTCAATATTTTTTTTACGATAGAATCTTTAGGATCACGGGCATATAGATTTATATCACCAACGGATCTATAGTCTATAATTTCTGCATCAAACCCCATATCATTAATCTTCCTCTGCAATGCATATGCCTGCAAGACTGCACCATAATTAATAACATTATGAAATGTCAATATGCCTATCCTCTTCATAGCCTTTCTGGATTTAACCTGTCGCCAAAGATTTGAACCTCTATTATAGGTTCTGTCTTTGATCTGCTCTTTATAAAATCAACATATTCATAAAAAAGTTTGTCATTGTAGCCCTTTTTTTTATTCCATATAAAGCAATTCATCCTTTTTTCAGAGATGTATGGATAAAGCCTTAACTTATTAAAATATGCAAGTATAAGGAATTTCCTCGTCTTATTTTGAATAGATAATGGCAGAGGATATGTGAAATACTTATGCATCTTCAGTAGTATCTTTAATATTGGACGCCCAGAATATAAATCAACATTGAAAAAGACCGTTCCAAGATTCTGACTATAACCCTCATAGTATCTTCTCCTTATGGCTGTGTATTTATCAGCCTGTGCCTGTAGGACTTCTGGCTTCTCTTTATGAGATGCAAGTAGTTCTACCCTTAGAATACAGCATCTTATCTTCCCTCTCTTTATCGCAGAACTTCTATAGGATAATTCAAGAACACTTTTTGTCAACCATCTCTTTTCACCATTTGCCATTAATACCTCAACCCGTTCTACAATGTTGGACATCTCTGATCCATAGGCACCGCTATTGTTGCAAACTGCAGACCCAACCGTTCCAGGGATACCAACCAATCCTTCATACCCTGATATACCTCTCCTTACGCATTCCCTTGCCACCTTCATCAATGGTGCGCCGCATTCGCAGACAATCTTATCATCTTTAAAGGAAAAACCTTTGAGCTTTCTCGTAGTAATTACTATATCGGGATTATATGAATTAGAGAAGAAGATGTTTGAGGTATGACCAACAACAATATATCCTAATTCGAGCTCCGATAATCTTAACAATAACCTTTCAAGTTTGTGTATATCATCAGGAATGATATAAAATCCTGCAATCCCGCCGTTTCTTATCCATGTCTTCTTTGACAGGTCAGCGTTCGATTCGTATTTAATGCCTTCTTCATCAAGCCATCTTGAAAGGATACTGTGTGTCATTTTCATACATGTGACTCTACCGATGGTATCTTCAATATGCCCTTTATATAATTCCGCTCACTCTCCCTTAGTCCAACCAGATACACTGCAATGATACTGGTTATAGCACTAACAAATAATATACTTAGAAATCTGCCTCCCCCCTTCTCTAAACTCACGAGAAGAGGCAATGTGCTCATCAGGGTTATTATCACAACCATTAATAACTGAAGCATCACCTCTCTTAAGAATCTGAAGACAGGGAAATCCACCATCCTATGTAAGAAGCTGAATCTTAACATGGTTGCAATAAATGAAATCACAATAGACAACATCAAAACAATATAAGGTGGGCCACCCAGCCTCAATGCTATATAACTCAAGGGAAGATTTAACATAACGATCGAGCCTATCACCATCTGATAATTTCTGATCCTTCCTGTTGCAAGAGCAGCATCTATTAAAGCAAATGATATGGAATCCAAGAGGGAATTAATTATTATCAGTCTGCAAAAGATTACAGCATATTCAGGGACATCCTTTAACCAGATATCAAGGACAAAACCTGCTTCCAATAATACTGGTAAAGAGATGATATATAACATATAAAAGGTAAATTTTGAGGATTGAGATATCAGCTTTATAAACTCTTCTCTATTGCCTAAACCGTAATTCTTAATAATCTGAGGAGAGATAGCTTTGGTTACACTTATAGAAAAATAAGAGAGTTGGGAATTTACTTTATTTGCTATTGCATACGCTGCATTTATAGCCGGGCCCAAGAATATATTCAGTAGGATTGCAATACCCTGTGCCTTCATCATAACTGCAAGTGTCCCAAACAGATTCCATCCTGCAAAACCTGTCAGTTCTTTATATAAAAAACCTTCTTTAACAATCATTGGCTTACACTCCCTGTATCTTGCATAACATATTATGCTATAGGCAATTAGCGATATAAAGAAAACACAGGTTAACAAGGGGGCATAGAGAACTAACCTATCTGCATTGCTATTTGCTATTACAATAGCAACGGTAAGCTGTAATATTGATTCAATAATCCCGACTATTGAAATAACTACCATCTGCTCTTTGGCGTTCAAAAAGGATTGAAAAGGAATACTTATTATGTTAAACACAAAGGAGAGTATCACAAATCGCAATGCCCAGATAGCTACATCCATTCGCTCAAGTGGTATGGTTAGATATCTCTTGATAAACCACACCCCTAAAGAATTGCCTATAACAACCACTACTATCGCCAGACCTATATGAATAACCAAACCTGCATTAAATATCTTTCTTACAGCAACAAAATCCTTTCTGCCAAATTCATATGCCAAATGCCGCTGGAGGGATGCAATCATTGATGAATTTAAGAAACCAAACATAGCAACAACACTTGCAATTACACTGTATAATCCAAAATCAATAATACCCAATGCATCAAGGACAACCCGTGATGTATACAGGGAGAGCCCAATGGTGATAAGCATCCTTATGTGCATTGAGGCGGTGTTGAATATGATCCTGCGAGTGTTTTTCATTGGAGAGTATGGTAAAGTTTTATCTCTATCTCTTCTTTACAAACACCATCGTAGGAAAGATTAATAAGCTCTCAAATTTAGATTGTCTCCCCGGTTTCCTTGTTGAATAAACCCTTGTGAGGTCATGCGCACCTTGCTCATCTATAAGTTCTTTGATGAAGCCAACCATTCCATAATCATGAGACCTTATCGGAACCTTAAAAGGAAACTTATAAATTAATCGCCTACCTCGCTTAAGTTGCAACATCCTTCTCCATATTCTCGATAAAACAGGTTGTCTCAACTTATATCTTCTGCCATCAACGAAGTCATCCCAAAATCCTGTTCCCCAGTCTTCTATCACATAAATACCACCAGGCTTTAAATGATTATCAAAAAGATGCCAGAAAGTTATCTTGGTTAACTCTCCTATATGAGAAGCGTCGTCTATTATGATATCAACCCCTCCTGGTGCAACTTCTTCAACTACATTGGTCAAAAATTTTTTATCAGCCTGGCTACCTTTAAAAAAATAGATTCGTTCGTGAAAGTCTTTATTAGAAGGCGCCTTGATGTCTATCCCGATAATCTTGCCTTTAGGGAAATAATCACGCCATAGTAAAAGCGAGCCTCCCTCGTATACTCCGATTTCAAGTAATATAACTTCCTTATCAACAAGATCTGTAAACACTTGATCATAATATTCAAGATAATTATTTGCCACCTTATCTGTATTATATCTGGAAATGTCTAACTGCTTACTCCTCATCAATGCTCTTTGAACTCCTATATGCCTTCATCATCTTGGTATCCTTACCCTCATACCCATCCTTCCAGAAAAACCATCATATGTTGCACGGATGATGTAAAACAATGTCGAGAACTTCTTTTCCACAATACATAGTTTATAAATAGAATCAACTCCTGTTATAAAGAGCGACCTTAATATAGACCTTCTCTTATACAACCTATCCATATAAATCCTGTTTCTGAACTCATAGTATGTATGCCATGGAGGGACCTTAGAGACAAAGCGTGTCTTACCGCGAAATCTATATTCATAAAACTCATGTCGTTTGTGGTGAATTATACTTGAGAAACAGTAGTATTTCTTAAAACCTGCCTGGGTGAAACGGTAATTCAAATCCATCTGGCCGATAAAACATAATTCAGACCGTGGTAATCCCACGGTCTCTATTGCCTTCCTGGGTATGTATATCCCTATAGTCGCCCCACTTCCAATAGTTTCATACACCTTCCCGCGTAATTCAGGTTGAAACTCCTGATATATCCTCCATTCTCCATTAACCTTCACACAGACAGGCTCAGTAAAGAACCTCTCATCAGGCGTTACATGAGCACACCACATAATGGAATCCTTCATGTTAGGGTCTGTATCAACTACATTCACAAGTGACTCTAAGGTATCACTCCTTAGATGTGCATCATCATCAATGATGATAAAGGAATCATAATCACCGCGGAGTGCGTTCTCCATTGCAATTGATAAAGCCCCATCAAGACCGATATTATGGGGGTTAGTTATAAGATTAATCCTGGGAAAATTTCTTCTTAAGTGTTCTGCTGTCCCATCCTCACTGCCATTATCCACTACGATAACGCCATCAGGTTTACGGCTTTGGTTATCTAAATCCGCAAGGAGCCTTGAAACCATTTCCTTTCTGCTATATGTGACAACAAGGGCTGCGATCTTCATCTTCTACCCTCAAAAAATCTGACCGTGTCTTTTAACCCTCCTAATAACCTCGCCTCTGGTCTCCATCCAATCACCCTTTCTGCCTTTGTAGGGTCTATTACACTTCTTCTCTGTTCGCCTATCTTTGGAGGGCCATGCACTTCATCTATGCTTGGTTTTATTATATCTCTGAGAGTATAAAAAATCTCATTTACTGATGTCTCAACTCCTGTGCCAATATTAAAGACATGTTCATCAGAATTATTTTTTAATGCCAAGATATTTGCCCTTGCAACATCCTCAACATACACAAAGTCCCGTGTCTGTTCACCATCACCATTTATAACAGGCTGATCTCCATTGAGCATTTTCTGTATAAATATCGCCACAACACCAGCCTCACCAAAGGGGTCCTGCCTTGGTCCATAGACATTCGCATATCTTAAAGAGACATAATCAAGTCCGTACGTAATCTTATAAAAATGGAGATAATGCTCCGCAACGAGTTTTGTTATACCATAGGGGCTTAGTGGCTTTAATGGGTGGTCTTCTGGTGCTGGGAAGATCTCCTGCTCACCATAAATAGCACCCCCAGAGGATGCGAATATCACCTTTTTGACTTTATACTTAACACAATTCTGAAGGAGGTTTACGGTGCCTAAGACATTTATTCCTGCATCAAAGATAGGGTCTGAGACAGAACGCCTCACATCAATCTGTGCGGCATGATGGTTGACATAATCAGGTCTTTCTTTTCTGAAGATTTCCTCAAGCTCGGGGTTTCGGATATCTAATTGATAGAATCTTACGCCATGGTTTATGTTCTCTCTTTTGCCGGTTGAGAGGTCATCAATAATAGCAACATCATACCCCTCATCTACAAGCATATCCACAACATGAGAGCCTATAAAACCTGCACCACCTGTAACAAGAACCTTCATCTATTAAGAATCTTCAGTATCTACCTAAGCTATCTTCTGAAGTATTCGGGGTAAGTCTTTTTTGCGATTATTGAGTATAGAAAATATCTTGATACCATTCTTCTGTCTCAGGATATTAATTACAAGTGCAACCTGATAATACCTATCCTCTCCCTCAGACAGCACCATCATCACCGCATCAACATACGAGGATAATACAACAGGGCCTACATCATTAAGCATATTGGATTGACAATCGATAAGAATGAGGTCATATTGGTCTTTTAATTTCCTTATTAGATCTACTACAAATGGCGAATCTATGAGTTTGATGGGTCTGAAATCAACCTTCCTTGATGGTAAAAGATACAGATTATTACCCAGAGCCTTGACAGCCTCTTTTAAATCGCACCTGCCCTCAAAGACATCAACAATATCAGGATTTGCCTTTATGCCCAGTATGTCTGACATTGATGGGAAACCTAAGTTGCCATCAATTATCAGAACCTTCTTCCCTGTATCACGTGCCAGGTAAATCCCAAGATTTGCAGTAACGGTTGATGCATCAAAAGGTCTTGTAACAGAATTAACAAGCACAGATTTTATACCCCTTTCCTTTGTATAAAGCAACATCTTATCACCAACCCTCTGAAACGCCCTCACACACTCTAATTTATCAGATGCGGAGGGGGTATTCATAATGAGGACGTCCTTTTTCTTCCTCTTTGGTATGGAACCAATAAAAGGAATCTTAAAGTATCTATCCACATCTTTTGGACCCTTGACAGTCTGGTCTATATATTCAAGTCCAAAAGAAAGGATAATCCCTGAAAGCAAGCTAAGGATAATCCCTATGATATATAAATTAATCCTCCCCCCTCTTTTAACTAATTGGGCTGATTCAGCCTGTGAGATTATTTTGACGCTTGCAGGTCCAAGTGCTTCAATGTCTGAGAGGATTCTTCCATCAAGGGACTCCTCGAATCCCCTTATGAAATCTTTTAGTCTCTGGATTGTCACATTATTCTCTCCATAAATAAGATTAAGTTCCGCAATCTGTGTTTCAAGATCAAATATAACATAAGAACGACTTATCACATTTGCCATTTTTACTGCCATTGCAGGGCTAAAGTCACGTGCATATATTGCAAATAGCGAAGATTGCTCAGATCCCCTTTGAATGATCTTTGATGCATCGACGCTACTACTCAGAATAGAGACTGCCCTGTTGAAAAGATATGTTTCTCTCTCCTGAGGGCTCATCCCTTCGAGTTCCTTCTCTATCCTCTCAATCCGCTTCTTGAGAAAGAGCCTTTTCAGTCCTGTAGCAAACCTCATTTCATAATCAAGGGGTCTTTCATATAGTTTAAGTGCCCTAACTGCACGCTCAATTACCTTTTTTGAGGCAACTAACTGCACATGGGTATCCACTATAGAGCCTGGTCCTAATGACCTTTGATAATCAAGATCCTTTGGCATATTTCCTGTAACAAGCATCTTTACGTGAGTTGTATAAAGAGGAGTCTGCATTTGTTGAGCCACATAGACTGTCGCCATTACGGTTATAAATATCGTGAGGATTATGAGTTTACGTTTATAAAGAACTCGGAAGAAATCCCTCAGGCTCTCAATATAAAGTCTATATTCCATTTTTCCTCTCTACTTATAAAAAACTTGATGATACTATTACAATATCTCCAGGTTGTAAAGGGATATCTGCAGATGCATCACCATCTATAACCTTTTTTACATTTACTTTTATTATATCAAATTCTTTTTTATTATCTTTGGGTCTTAAAATCTTTATATTACTTGGTGAGCCCCATTTGCTAAATCCACCAGCCATGGCTATCGCCTTAAAAACTGTCATATCATCTGTCAAATCGAACTCGCCTATCTTCTCAACCTCTCCATAAATCATGAATTTCTTATTCTTCTCTACCATCACTATGTCATCTGGCATAATCGGGGTATTCCCTTTGTCTCCGTTAATGACATCCCTAAGGTCAAACTCTATATCATCATATCCTGAATTATCATCCCTCATTCGCCTTATCCTCACATTCCCATATAAACCCTCCTCACTCACTCCTCCTGCCTTTGCTATAGCCCTTCCAAGTGTCATATTATCCTCAAGCACATACTCGCCAGGGGTCAAGACCTCACCCTGGACTATGAATTTACTATTCTTCTCAACAATAACGATATCATCAGGTTCAAGAAGTACATCTTCCTTCACACTGCCCTTTATAACGCCATGAAGGCTAATCTCTATATCCTCATATCCAGAGCCATCTTCTCGCATTCGCCTGACCTTCACTTTACCATAAAGACCGTCCTCTGTTATTCCACCTGCTCTCGCTATTCCCCTGCCGATAGTCATTCCATCCTCAAGCACATATTCACCAGGGTTTAAGACCTCACCAAAGATTATAAATTTATTATTTGGACTTACAATAATAATATCATCAGGCTTGAGGAGTATATCCTCCTTTAATCCCTTCATTATTCCCTTTATATCAACCTCTATGTCATCATAACCTGAACCATTAATCCTCTTCCTTCTTATAAGGACATTACCGTATTGTCCATCCTCTGTTATACCTTCTGCCTCTGTTATAGCCTCAAGCACCGTCATATTATCCTTGAGCGGGTATTTCCCAGGCTTTCCAACCTCACCTTGAATAGTAAAGCCGTCTCTATTGACAACAATCAATACATCATCAGGGTTCAGAGGTATGTCATCCTTCTTGCCCCCCATTATCTCCCTTATATCAACACCTATATTTTCATATCCTGAACCCTTTTTCCTCTTGCGCCTTATCTTTAAGTCATATTTCTCCTTATCCACTCCCTTGAGTATTACTACCTTCCCAATGGTTATATCCTTTTCATAGGGGACAGAACCTGTTACCTCTCCATAAAAATATATCTTTTTGCTTGCTGAGGTCTTCAGCAAGACTGTCACAACAGGAGCTCTTACATAACCCTCAGAGAGTTTTTTTTCTATCAGATCCTTTATCTCAGAGAGTGTCATACCATTTACATATAGAGAGCCAATAGAAGGATAGGAGATTGTTCCATCACTTAAGACAGTAGCAGTTGTACTGAAATTCTTATGGCCTGTCACATCAATAATGATTACATCATCTATACCAACCCTATATGAGCTTTCTTGAGCATAGACAATAGCAGATAATGCACAGAATAAAATCCCTATTAAGAAAAGCCTTGCAAACCTCATATCACACCCTTCTCCTTATCGAGTCTTTTTACACTGTTGAAAAAACCGTAGTCACCCCCTCAACAATGTCATTCTGACACTGAGTGAACCAAAGGGGAAGAATCTCGTTCTTTCAACCACTTGAGACCCTTTCCTTCGTTCAGGATGACAAAAGAAACCAGTTTTTCAACAGCTTGTTTTATTTTGCACCTGTGCCCAATAATACTACTGGAATAGTTTTTAATAGTATCTTAAAATCAAGCCCCAGTGACCAGTTATCTATATACTCAAGGTCAAGCCTCAGCCATTCATTGAAATCCTTTATCTCACTCCTTCCGCCTGTCTGCCACAGACAGGTTATACCAGGACGCATACTGAGTCTTCTCCTCTGCCAGTTATCATAATTCTCAACCTCTTTTGGGATTGGTGGCCTTGGCCCAACAAGGCTCATATCTCCTTTAAGGACATTCCATAACTGTGGCAATTCATCAAGACTGAACCTCCTCAGCCATTTTCCAAGCTTTGTAACCCTTGGGTCATTGGTCATCTTAAAGACAGGACCATTCATCTCGTTATACTTTAAGACCTCCTTGAGTCTCTCCTCTGCATCCACAACCATGGTCCTGAATTTATAAAGTGTAAACTTCCTTCCATAAAGACCATATCTTTCCTGCTTGAAGAAGACAGGACCTTCTGAAGTCAATTTTGTAATAATAGCTATTATAACAAATAGAGGAGACAAAATTATAAGGGCGACTCCTGCCACAACAAAATCTATAATCCTTTTTATGAACAGGTGCTCTAATCTGTGGGGTGTGCTCTCAAAGGTCAAAAGTGGAAACCCGTGCATTTCTGTCTGCCTTGCCTTTGAGAATTTGAGTTTAAAGAGGTCCATCGCCACATTCACAGTTAAACCTTCACTCTCACAGAAATGCATTATTTCCTCTATCCTGTCAAGCCATGAACGTGGCACAATAAAAACAACCTCGTCAACCACGTTTTTATGGATTATCTCAGGTATGTCATCAAAAGAGCCGATTATCTTATAACCATCTACAGCCTCTCCTTTTTTTGAAGGGTCTAAGTCAACGAGACCGACAATCCTTATACCCCATTCTGGGTTCCTTCGCACCATATCTATAAAACGTTTTACCCTTTTACCAGTGCCAATAATCAGAACATTTCTAAAAATTATCAGGCTTCCCTTAAAAGAACTATCCCGCTTGCTCATGAGTTTAAATATGTGTCCCAGCGTTACCTTCTCGATGGTAATCAAAACACCAGCTATAACAAAAGCAAAACCTATAAACAGCCTGCTAATGTCCTCCTGCATCCTGAGTATGAAAATATAGCTTCCAAAGAGGAGAAACCCAACAAATGTAGTTTTTAATATGATGAATAATATCTCTGTTAACCGTCTGATATAAAATGACTTATACATTCCAAAGTATGAAAGCAGAACACCCCAGATTATCAGAAAAACAGGCAGAAAATTGAGATAAACGGATAAAGGTCTTAAAAAAGGTATTAATCCATTCTCAACAAGGATATTTGGATTTATATGGTGGATACGGTCCCTTATAACATATCCGAGGAAAAAGGATAGGGCTACAAGGACGAGGTCAATAAAGATAATGACCCTCTTGTAAAACCTGAATTGTTCATTTACCATCTTAGAAGGTCAGGGTTAGCCCTGCAGAGATAGAATTCACTGTATATCCCCTATTATCCGTGGAGTCAAGATTGGAGTAACGATATCCAATGTTTCCTGTCAGATGCTTTCCAAATATATAGTTAATTCTACCGCTTGCCCCTATAAAGGTGTCTCTAACACCTGCCAATTCGTATTCGCCCACGCCATAAAAGCCTGATAAAGAACCCTTCAGATTCTCCATCAAATCCCTTTCAAGACTTGCACTCGTCTGCCAGTTAACAAAGACATCTCCTTCAATAGTTGTATTAACACTTCTCCTAAATGATACCCTTCCCATCGTCCTTTCGTCAATCTCATCTGTAAGGGTAAGGCTATAAGTGGCTGTTGTAGAAGTGCCTCCCTCTACAGGTGATACTAAAGCAAACCCTGCATTTCCATCAAGATAGAGGCGCTGTGTTATGTACTTCTTCAAGCCAATTGATATTGAATTAACAGTTGCTGTTCCATCGTCTTCATATCTTCTTGTTAAATAATTATAGGATAAAGAGCCCGATGTAGCCACACTATAAATATAATTTAGCCTAAGACCCACACTATTCCCAACAGAATCTCCTTCAAAACCTTCTGCCCAGTAAATACTATTGCTATAATTGGCAACAACTTGTATATGTTCACTCATATCCCTTGAATATCCTACATTAAATATATTGTTATAAGTCTCCCAATCACCCCTGAACCTGCCAAATTCCTCCTCAAAATCCACAGGAAAGGTGGAATGATGAAATGAATCAGATAGGCTTATAAAACTATACTCTGAAAACTGGTGACTGAAACCCACAGAGGCATTTTCCGCACCTCTTAAAGAGTCAAAGTCATCGTTATCAAACCACCTCGATATATTCCCTGTGAAGTCGTAAGTTCGCCTCTTGCCTGAATAATTTACATCAAACATTAGGGAAAGACTTGTCATAAACTTCTCAACCCTTTCATCCTCTCCCGCGAAAGTAAGGTTATCAGTGTACTCTTGTGAAATCCTTCCCTCAACAGTCATCTCCCAGCCCTCATATTTGAGCTCTATTACTGCCCAGGCTGAAGACGTAAGAGCAAGTAAAGAAACACACACTATTATGAATATAAAATAGTTTCTCATTTTATCCTCTTATAACCTCATTGCTGTCCAAGATATTCTAAAAATATAGGGGCTAAGTGCTGAATAAAAGCAATCAGCGACACAAAACTACTTATGTTATGCATAAAAACCTTGTAGTCAAATACTGTTTGATAATTATATGCATTATGAATCTCAGGTTAACATCTTCAACAATCATGTCGCTTTATTGATTTTATTCAGCAT
>FWWM01009115.1_pt1 | contig 18521 bp, 20 predicted proteins | sample 2228351 | NCBI WGS metagenome assembly FWWM01 (sample SAMEA103939774, study PRJEB20133) | metagenome
GGCTCTAGCACCTCCTCGGGTATCCCCAGCCCCTCGGCTACCTCCTTGATGCGCTTCATCTTGGCGCGTTGCGCGATTTCAATGTCGCTCAGCATAGGCATCTTCTACCGTGTTCGTTCCCTTGCGACCAAATTCGCTTTGCCGAAATCGACCCCATTGGCAATCGAGAAACGTTAAACCCAAGCATCCGCATCTTCCCTTTGTTCACCTCGAGAACGGCCTCTGAGCGACGAGGGCATTTTCCGCTTCACACTTCTCGAGAGACCGCGGCCAAGCCGTAAACGCGCCAAGTCGCTGAATCGCCATTAGGGTAGGCTGGAAAGCGCTTGCGTTAAGTCCTCGATTAGATTTTCCGGATCTTCAAGACCAACGGACAGACGGATCATCGAATCTGTGATTCCTCGACGCTCTCGCTCCTCGGGCGTCAGGTCGCGATGCGACGTTGTAACAGGCTGAGTTGCAAGGCTCTCGGCCCCGCCCAGGCTAGGCGCCAGGGCGAATATTTTGAGGCTGTCAACCACCCTAATTGCGTCTTCTCCCGAGCCATTGATCTCAAACGTCACCATCCCTCCAAAACCAGCCATCTGTCTAGCTGCTAGATTGTGATGCTCGAACTCCGGAAGGCCCGGATACCTAACTTCCCTTACGGATGCTTCGCGAGCGCCTCTGCGACCGCCTGCGCATTAGCGTTATGGCGCTGCATTCTGACCACGAGGGTCTTTATGCTGCGCGCAAGAAGGTGGGCGGTAGCGGGCGCGGGAACTTGTCCGAAGTTTTTTCTCCAGGCCCTCACCGGCCCAAGCAAGCGCTTGGGCCCTGCAAGAACGCCGGCAGTGATATCGCTGTGCCCGCTGAGGTACTTGGTGGCGCTGTACACGACAACGTCCGCACCCAAGGCGAGCGGCTGCTGGTTGACCTGCGTGGCGAAGGTGTTGTCCACCGCCACCAGAGCGTCGCGGGCATGGGCTATGTCCGCAACCTTTCGGATGTCGATGATGTAGAGTCTAGGATTGGTGGGTGTCTCGAAAAACACCAGCCTTGGCCCTTCGCTCAGAACCGAGTCGAGGAGATCTTTCTCCTGCAGGAGGAGAAGTCTGGTCTTGAATCCAAGCATGGGCAATTGATGCGACAAGAGCTCCAGCGTGCCGCCGTACGCATCTCCCAGGCACACGATACCGCCACGACCATGAGCCAGGAACAGGGCTGAAATCGCCGCCATGCCCGAGGAAAAGACCAGCGCGTCCTCCGCCTGATCCAACGCCGCCAGCTTCGCTTCGAGGCTGCGGATCGTTGGATTCATCCCGTAGCGCGTGTAGAGATTCCCAGGACGCTTGCCATCGATGACTTCCAGCAGGTCTGCCGTAGAGTCGAACTCAAACGTCGTCGCATCATAAAGGGGAGTGAAGGGAGACCCTTGCGGGTCCGGGATTTTTTCCGCATGCACACAACGAGTCGCTATGTGCTCATTTTGTGCACTCATCCTTGCCTCTCGACCATTTTGAGGTTTACGGATCATGGCAATGCTCGCAACGCGACTGGCGGCCCATGCTCCGTGCAAAACCTTTCGGCTGCGCGGACGGTGTTGACCACGAGCATGGTGACCGTCATCGGCCCCACACCCCCCGGCACCGGGGTGATGTAGGAGGCCTTCTCGGCCACCGCCTCAAAGTCCACATCCCCCACCAGCCGCCCATCGGGCAGCCGGTTGATGCCCACATCGATTACTACCGCCCCCGTCTTCACCATCTCCTTGGTGATCAAACGCGGCTTGCCCGCCGCCACCACCAGGATGTCCGCCAAAAGGGTGTACTGGGCAAGATCCCGTGTCTTGATGTGGCAGATGGAAACCGTGGCTTCCCGCGCAAGCAACATGAGCGCTGTCGGCTTGCCCACGATGTTGGAGGCCCCTACCACTACCACGTTCTGCCCCTCGATGGGAATATCCTCCGACTCCAGCAGCATCTGCACCCCGTAAGGCGTGCAGGGAGGAAAGACCGTGTCCCCCACTACCAATCCGCCAACGTTGTACAGGTGAAACCCATCCACGTCCTTGTCCCGGGAGATGGCCTCCAGCACCCTCCGCACATGGAAATGAGGTGGCAGGGGCAGCTGCACAAGGATGCCGTGGATCGAGGGGTCGGCGTTGAGCGCGCCGATCTGCGTCAACACCTCCTCCTCGTGGGCGCTTGCCGCGAAACGGCATACCTCCGAGCGCAGCCCCACCTCCGTGCACGCCTTCACCTTGTTCTGAACGTACACTTTGGAGGCAGGATCCTCGCCAACAAGCACGACAGCCAATCCAGGAACGCAGCCACGCTCCTTCAGCCGTTCGACCCGCTGCCTGTACTCGGCTCGAACCTTCCTCGCCAGCGCGTTTCCATCGATAATTTTCGCAACCATGGATGCCTAGAACCTTTCCGCACAGTATCGCCGCCGACTAGCGCCCCCAGAAAAAAGCAGCGCCTCACAGTGCAGTGCGAGGGGTACCCCTCGGGCTGCACTGGGCGCCTAAAGGGAGGAGGACTGGTTAGCTCCTTTCAGCTCGTGTGTCCTGGAATCCAGTTGGTGCCCGCCAGAGGGACCCGCGCCATTGCAGCCGCTTCGATGGTGAGCGCAACGAGATCCTCGCGCTCGAGGTGATGCACGTTGGCCTTGCCGCAAGCGCGGGCGATGGTCGTGAGCTCCATATTCAGTGTCTTAATGTAATTGCGCACCCGGCGCGCTCCAATCTCCGGCTCCAGGCGCTTCTCCAAAATCCCGTCCTGGGTGGTGATACCCACGGGGCATCTTCCGGTATGGCAGTGATGGCAAAAGCCCGGAGCCGTGCCCAGCGCTTCATACTCGGCCACGGCGGAATGGCGTTCCCCGTTCTGGTAGTAGAAGTCGCTGTTGCAGCCGAGAGCGATCAAGACACCCTGCCCGATGGCAACCGCATCCGCTCCGAGAGCCAGCGCCTTAGCCACGTCGGCCCCTGTCCGGATGCCCCCTGAGATGACCAACTGAACTTTGCCCCGCATGTTGAGCTCGTCAAGCGCGTCCACGGCCTGCCGAAGCGCAACCAACGTCGGAACACCCACGTGCTCGATGAAAACGGTCTGGGTGGCCGCGGTGCCTCCTTGCATGCCGTCCACCACAACGACGTCAGCGCCAGCGTGCACCGCGAGCTTCACGTCATTGAAGACGCGAGTAGCACCGATCTTCACGTAAATCGGGACCTGCCAATCCGTGATTTCCCGAAGCTCCAGTATCTTGATCGCCAAGTCGTCAGGCCCCGTCCAGTCCGGATGACGGCAAGCGGAGCGCTGGTCGATGCCCGCTGGAAGCGTTCTCATCTGCGCGACACGGGGACTGATCTTCTGTCCAAGCAGCATGCCCCCGCCGCCGGGCTTGGCCCCCTGGCCAACCACGACTTCGATGGCGTCCGCTTTCCTCACGTCGTCCGGATTGAACCCATAGCGCGACGGCAGACACTGATAGATGAGGGTCTTCGAAGACCGCCGCTCCTCCGGTGTCATGCCGCCATCCCCGGTGGTGGTGGAGATGCCCAGCTCCGAGGCCGCCCGGCCCAGGGCTTCCTTCACGTTGGCCGACAGCGAGCCGAAGCTCATCCCCGCGATGGTGATTGGCATCTCTAGCTCGATGGGCTTCTTGGCGTAGCGCGTGCCGAGCACGGTTTTCGTCACGCACTTTTCTCGGTAGCCTTCGAGGGGATAGCGGGAAAGAGACCCTGCCAGGAACACCAGGTCGTCAAAGTGAGGAACCTGCCGCTTGGTCCCGAGACCGCGAATCTCGTACAGGCCGTGCGCCGCCGCATTGTGAATATAACTGATGACGTTACGGTTAAAAGTGTAGCTTTCTTCCTTGGCGATCTTGGCGGTCATCCTAATACTCCTGGTTGGCGTCGGCATTCCAGTGATACAGCTGCTTCGCGGACGCGATGCGCCTGAACGCCCTGGGGTCGTAGTCGAATCCCGCTTTTGTTAGCAGCTCTTTCACCTTTGCATAGTCTAAGTCTGTCATCTCTTCCTCCTGGGCGTCCGCTCCTAAAGACTTGATCTTTCCGCGGACATAGATTACCGCTTCGTACAACGAATCCCCGAGAGCATCCCCCGCATCGCCGCACACCACAAGCGTCCCTGCTTGCGCCATGAAGCCAGAGAAGCTGCCGACGTTGCCCCCGACCACAATCTCAATTCCCTTCATCGAGATCCCGCAGCGCATCGAGGCATCGCCCTCGATGACTAGCAAGCCCCCGTGCCCGCTAGCGCCCGCCGACTCGGAGGCGAAGCCCTTCACCCGTACGAGGCCAGACATCATGTTCTCCGCTACTCCCCAGCCCACGTTCCCGTGGACGGTAACATGGGCCTGCTTGTTCATGCCAGCCACGTAGTAGCCCGCATGTCCCCAGATGTCGATCTCCACCGGTGCATCCACGCCGACCGCGATGTTGTGGGCACCGTCTGGATTTAGGATGTTGATATGCTTGATCCCGCTCCCGTTTAGATCGTGGTGCAAAAACTGGTTGAGCTCTCGTACTGAAGTCTGGCCTAGATCGATCGTCAGCTCCCCCGGCCGCGCCTTCGTGCTCGCGGCGCCAGCTTTCTCCCTTAGACTCTCCATGCGTAAATCTCCTCCGGTGCGGGTTCGAAAATATGCGCGTTCTTTACTCCCGGCAGTTTGGCCAGCGAGCGGAACTCGGACGCGATCGCCACGTAATCGTCGGTTTCGGCGACGACCGCGGGTTTACACGCAAAGGAGTCCCTCACCAGCGCCAGCTTGTCCGACGTCCCGATGAGAAATGTGTAGAACCCATCTAGCTCCTTGAACCCTTTTTGCAGGGCGGTCTCCAGATCGTCACCCTCGCGTATGCGCCACTCGAGAAAACGGCAGGCTGCCTCGGTGTCGTTGTCGGTCTCAAAGGCGATTCCGAGCGGCTCCAGCTTGGCCCGGATGCTGTGAGGGTTGGAAAGAGATCCATTATGGACGAGGCAAAAATCCCTCCCCGCAGTGAACGGGTGCGCGTGGGCCGGTGTGACCGCAGACTCCGTTGCCATCCGGGTGTGCCCCACCACATGGCTGCCTTCCAGGGATTGAAATCCGTAGCGCTCTGCCACCTCAGCGGGCGTACCCGTATCCTTGTAAACTTCGATTGCCTGACCGACAGACAGGACGTGGACATCAGGAAAATGCTCCTTGACCCACGCTTTCACGACTTCTGGCTCCAGGCGGCAGACGAGGACGGCGTGGTTCGCCTTGACGCTCAGCCTGACGGGTGATTTGAGGTGCTTATTGAGCTCCGCTTCAAGGGTCGACCAGCAAAAATCCGGCGATGGTGCGTACAAGCTGTACTTCAGCTCGCCCCCGTTAACTTCGCGGCCGAAAACGGCGAGACCCGCCGAATCCGGCCCCCGCAAAGTCATACCAATCAACATCGGCGTTGCCAGCTCGCCCAGTTGCCCACGCATCGCGGTGTTTTTAACCAGCAATCCCACGATTCCACACATACTCTTATGTCCTCACTTTTCGCTTAATAGAATTCCAGATAGCGCTTGATCTCCCAGTCGGAGACATGGCGGTGATACTCGACCCATTCCATGCGCTTGAGGTTGATGAACTCGTCAGCGGCTGCACCGAGTGCGCCACGAACCACAGGGTCTGCCTCTAACTGGTCTAAAGCTTCCTTGAGGCTCTGCGGCAATACGCGGATTCCCCTGCGTTTCAGCTCCTCCGCGGAAAGCTCGTAAAGATTGATGTTGTCCGGCTCCCCAGGCTCCAGCTCGCGGTCGATGCCGTCCATCCCGGCGGCGATGAATGCCGCCGTCGTCAGGTAGGGATTGCAACTGCTGTCGGGCAGCCGGATCTCGAGACGGCCGTAAGGAATGCGCACCATGCTGGTCCTATTGTTGTCCCCGTAGGTGACGTAGGCCGGCGCCCAGGTAGCGCCGCTCAGGGAGCGGCCCACCACGAGCCGTTTGTACGAGTTCACCGAAGGCGCAGCGATGGCAGTCAGAGCCGGGGCATGGGCTAAAATGCCAGCCAGGAAGTGATACCCGAGCTTCGATAAGCCCATGCCGCGCTTGTCCGCGTCATCGAAGAACAAGTTTTTGGTCTTTTCGTCGCCGATTGAAAGGTGGACATGCATGCCGTTGCCAGTCCGATTGGCAAAAGGCTTGGGCATGAACGAGCAGATCAAGCCAAGCTCATGGGCAATCTCGCACGCCGCCATCTTGAAGAAGATGAAATGATCGGCCGAGGCCATCCCTTCGGTATACGTATAGTTGACCTCGAATTGCCCGTTCGCATCCTCGTGGTCAATTTGGTACACATCGATACCGACCGCCTGCAGGCAGTCGACCAGGCGCTCGAGAAACATCCGACTCCTGGAAAGCCCCTTATAGTCGTAGCAGGGCTTGTCCAGGTTGTCCGTGGGCTGGCAGGGGTGGATTGACCCATCTGCATCCTTGCGCAACAGCCAGAACTCTGGCTCGAGGCCGGTATACAATGTCCAGCCGCGTTCCTTCAGGCGCTCGAGCTGCGCCTTCAGAATCACCCGCGAGTCATAGGGATAAGGCTTGCCATTCACATGGCCGTAACACACGATCCTCGCGTAACCAGGCTGCCAAGGCACCAGCGACAGCGTGGAGAGATCGCCTACGGCGGTGTAGTCCGCCTCGTGGGGGCCGAGTCCCAGGCCCCATACCGCGAAGCCAGCAAAGCCCGCGCCTGTCGTCAGAATGTCTTCAAAATGGGACACCGGCACTGATTTGGTTTTTGCCACTCCATGGATGTCCACGAACTGTGCCAGCACGAATCGTACGTCATTGTCCCTCAAGAATTTCTTCGCCGCCTCAGGCGACTTCCTGGCCTCCTCAAGTGCTTTCCCGGGAGTCGACGACAGGTTTTCCATCCTCATAGCGATTCCTCCATCCCGTCATGGTTGGTTCCAAGCTGCTTCCCCGAACAGGCAGCCAAGTCCGATTGCTGCACCGCCAAGCTCCACAGCCACTTGCAGCAGCGTATTCCAAAGGTACGGGCCGTACGTCCCGTCGCACCAGACGCGATAACACGGCACACCACCCGTGCTGTTGCAAATCATCGACACATCCACTCCGACCATCGATGTCATGACCACGAGGCGTTCGCTGACTTCGAAGCCGCTGGGGTCGAAGCTGCAGGTTTGCGTCAGCAATACGCCGACTTCCCGCCCGGTAATGACAATGGCGGCATCCTGACGGAGCACCGGATACACCCCTGAGGTGCCGCGTACGAGAGCGTCTCCGAGCGTTGCCGCAAGATTCCCGTGAATTCCGTCCTCGATGAAAAACTCGTTTGCGCCAATTCGCGCGATGATCCCTCCGCTGTGCAGTGGCTCCCATCGGTTGATCTCAGCCGGCGGGCGCACGCCGCGCGAAGTCAACCACTCCTCCGCAGCTGGCCCTTTCAGGCCAAAGCGCTCGAGGCACGAAACATCGCACAAGCCCAGCCTGCGGCGAGCCCTGTCCTCGTCCTCCATAGCCGCAAACGAATAAGGCGCTAGCATCCGGCAGATCGTGGTCCAGGTGGGGCGTAAGGTGGAGATGCAGCCGTGTAGTGGACTTACCCTCATTGCCGTAGCCATGGTTCGGTCACTTTCTCCACATCTTTTCGGGACGTCAGAGCTTCTGCCTCTGCCCCTCTGGATCGTAGAAAGGCGTGCGGACTACCTGCGCCGTCACCAATGTTCCGCCGTCTGCGCGGATGGTAAAGCTCGCTCCCAGTTGCGACAGGGCGGGATCGATGAACGCAAGTCCAACCACGCGGCCCAGTACCTCGCTGTATCCGATGCTTGTCACTCTGCCCGCGATTCGGTCACCGGAGATGATGAGGTGGCATTCCTTCGGCGTCTTGCTTGCTTCGCTCAGAACGAACCCGACCAGAACCTGCTTCGGAGGTTTTTTCTGGAGGATGCGCAGGCTGCGTTGGCCGATAAAGAACGGCTTGTCCATCTTAACCGCCCAGCCCAGGTTAGCCTCATACGGCGTCGTGAGCCCGTCAGTGTCCTGGCCAATGATGATGTGTCCCTTCTCCAGACGCAGCAGGCGCTGGGCCTCCACGCCGAAAGGCCGGATGCCGAAACGCTTTCCTGCCTCCATGATGGAATCCCAAACGTGGAGCGTGCAGTCAGCGGGAACGTGGATCTCGTAGCCGATTTCTCCTACGAATCCCACCCGCATGAGCCGCGCCGGGGTCCCTGCCACCTGTCCCTCCCGCACAGCGAGGAATGGGAACGCCCGGTCGGAAAGATCCAGGTCGGTGAGCGCCGCCAGAACCTCCCGCGCCCTAGGTCCAGCCAGGTTTATCGCACCATAGGCGCCTGTCGCATTCACGATGCCCACGTTCAGGCGCCACATCGTATTTAGCCGCGTCAGTTCGCGATACACGGTGACGGAGCCTGAGGTTGTGGTGGTGAAATAGAACACTTCCTCGGAAAGCCGTCCGACAACCCCGTCGTCGATGATGACGCCAGACTCGTCCAGCATCACTGCATAGCGGGTCGTGCCGACCTTCATGTTCGCGAAGCGGCCCGTGTAGACCCGCTCAAGGAACTCCCCGGCGTCTGGACCGTGTACCTCCATCTTGCCCAGGGTGCCGACGTCGATGAGCCCAACGGCGGTGCGTACCGCCCTCACCTCGTCCCGGATCGCCTCTGCCCGCGTCTTGCCTGGTACCGTGTAGTACTCGGGACGCAGCCAGGCGCCCGCCTGCATGAAGGCCGCGCCGGCCGCTTTGTGGCGGTCGTGGAGCGGAGTCACCCGCTCAGGATGGAAGCCTCGTCCGGCGAGATGGCTCATCGGCACCGGATGGAAGAAAGGGCGCGCCGTGGTCGTGCCGATCTCCATGATGTCCCGGCCGGTAATTCGCGCCAGGATGCGGACTGCATGCATGTTTGAATGCTTGCCCTGACTGGGTCCCATCCCGACAGTGGTATAGCGTTTCAGCAGCTCGATGTTGTCAAAGCCCTCCTGGACGGCGTTCAGGAAGTCCTTGAGTTGAAGGTCCTCATCGAAATCGACGAAGTTTTTGCCCTTAGGATGGTCGAAGATCGGATAAGGATGAGTCGGCGAGACGCTTTCTGCCGGCGGCGCCGCAGGTACCTCCGCCCGGCCGATGCCGAGATAAGACGCGGCGGCCATGCCGGCGCGCTCGCCGTCTTTCAACTTGCTGGAGAAGTTGTAGACGCCGTTCACCCGCCCGGCGGCGAACATCCCTGGGGGCAGGGCCTCCGGTACAAATTGGTGCACCTCTGCGGCGTAACGCATCCGGGCGCTCGCCTGGTAAAGGAGTGAAGCCGCTGGCGCCCAGCCCACGCTCATCGCGATCCCGTCGCAAGGCACCGTAACGGCCGTGCGGAGCTCGGGCTCGCCAGCCCGACTCAGCCGGCAGATCACCGCCCCGGCCACGCCGGTCTTCCCCCGATCGGGAACGGCTTCATAAACGCAATGCCCGCGAAACACAGGGATACCCAGCCGCTCCACACGGTTGCCATACGCGGATGCTTCCCCCTCGTGCCTCAGATCCACGACCGCAGCGACCTTGACACCGTGGCGGTGGAGGTCCAGGCACGCCCTGTATCCATCGGTGTTGGCTACCACCACCACCGCCTCATTCATCGGCTTGACAGCATAGCGATAGATCAGCCGCTGGGCAGCCGAAGCGAGCATCACGCCGGGCAGGTCATTGTTGTGGAACACCGCAGGCTGCTCGTAGGCGCCGCTTGCCACGATCACCGCACGGGCGCGCATCTTGGTCATACGGTCCTCATCCACGAGAGGCACCCAATGGTCCGCGTAATAACCAGCGGCCACGGTCCCAAGCCGGAGATCAATGTTGGACTCGGCTTTAACCGCCTCCATCAGATTTGCGAGGACCGACAGAGGCTCGTCTTCAGCGCCCCGGTTGTAGCCCAAGCTCCCGCCGACGCCCGCGTTCTCGTCTACGATCACCACCCTCGCCCCCGCCCTGGCTGCGGCGAGCGCAGCCGATAGGCCGGAGGGTCCCGCTCCCACGACTAGGACATCGGTGAAGTCGTAGCGCTTGGGAGTCCTGATGCGGGGCGTTTCGAATTTCACGGTCCCGAGGCCGGCCAGGCTGCGAATCATCCTCTCCCAGCGGGGGAACATCCACTTGGGCGAGTGGAACGTTTTGTAATAGAAGCCCACCGGCAGCACGGGCGAGAGGTAGTCGAGCAATCTCGCCCGGTCCTTTTTGAGTCCCCCGAAGGTGTTGACCGCCACGAGATTCATGCCGTCCCGAAGGGGGGTGACATCTCCCCTCAGGTTTAACCTCGTTCCATCTTGCATCATGGCGTTCACGTCATGGTTGGCCATGCTGAGCACGCCCCGCGGCCTATGGTATTTGAAGCTGCGCCCCAGCACCCGCACGCCCGACGCCCACAGAGCGCTGGTGACGGTATCGCCCGCAAAGCCAACATAACGCTCGCCCTCGAAGCTAAACCTGATGAGCCGTCGCCGGTCGATCCATTCACCCGGTACCTCGGGCAAGCGAGCCACGGCCCCATTTTGCTGAAGTACGCTCAGGTCGCGAGAAATAGTGGGTAGGCGTCCAGTCATTGCGCTCAGCCCTCTCCAAAGAGATACGTGCGCTTGATCTCGTCTGCCTCCGTATCGCGCTCCGCGATGAACCAGACGCCGCTGGGCACATGGCACCACCACTCCTTCTTGACTCCTGGTGCGCCATTACGGTTGAACACGTAGTCGACCCACTCGGCATCCGTCGCCTTGTCAGGATCCGGCATCTGCCGGTACTCCCCGCCGTATGCGAACTCTTGGATCGCCCGGACACCGTTGATCGGACATCTCATCAATTTCATCTTAGTGCCCCACAGCTGCGGCGCCCTTTTCCCCGGTCAGGTCGAAGCGCGCAAATCGCGACAAGCTGAACGAGCGAATGAGCTCATGATCCTCATCGTTAGCCACCGTGTAGGACATGGTTTTGCCGCAAACAGGCGTAGCCTTGAATCCCCAGGTGCCCCAGCCCGCGTCCAAGTAAAAACCCTCGATGGGGGTCTTTCCCATGATGGGAGCAAAGTCTGGGGTCATGTCTGCCATGCCTGCCCACTGGCGGTTCACCTTGACGTTTGAGAGAAAGGGAAACAAATCGAGCATGTGCGCTGCGAGGCCCTCTACGAAGTCCAGAGTCGAGCGCGTCGACTGGACCTCGTAAGGGTCCAAGGATGCTCCCATCACGAGCTCTCCGCGGTCCGACTGGCTCACGTACACGTGCAGGCTGCCCGAGACCAGGATGGTGTCAAGCCAGGGCTTGAGGGGCTCGGTCACCATGGCCTGGAGAGGGTGGACATAGATGGGCGTGCGCAAGCCCACCATTTTGGTTATTCGGGGCGTGGACCCGGCCACGGCACACAGCACTTTTCGCGTGCTGATATAGCCACGGCTAGTCAGCACGCCCTTGACGCGACCACGTTCGACGTCGATACCCAGCACCTCCGTGCGCTGGTGGATCTCGACACCCCGCTTGTCTGCTCCCCGGCCATACCCCCACGCCACGGCGTCATGCCTAGCCACCGCGCCCGGCGCGTGGTATAGCGCGCCCAGAATGGGCGCGTGGCCGCCGCAAGTGATATCGATCGGAGGACAGGCCTTCTTGACTTCCTCCGGCCCAACCACTTCGCTATCCACGCCCAGGTGTTTGTTCACCTCGGCACGCCAGCGCATGGTGCGAAGCGCCGAGTCCGTGTGGGCCAGGGTAAAGTGTCCCCGCGTCGAGTAGAAAATGTTGAGATCGAAATCCTGTGAGAGGTCTTGGAACAGCTTCACGCTCTGGTCATAGAAAGCAACCCCTTCTGGGGTAAGGTAGTTGGAGCGGATGATGGTAGTGTTCCGGCCGGTGTTTCCACCGCCAATATAGCCCTTCTCCAGCACCGCTACGCTTGTGATCCCGTGGTCCCGCGCGAGATAGTAGGCGCTCGCGAGCCCGTGCCCCCCACCGCCGATGATCACGACGTCGTAGGTCTTAAGGAGCCGGTCGTGCATCCTGAACATCCTGGGCTCGGGATACTTCTTGCTCAATGCAAAGCGCAACAAGCGAAGCGGCATGACGCGAAGTCCCTATGAGTGACAGCCATCTAAAGCGAATGTTTCTTATCACGCACTATTGTTTCGTGCTGCTAAACTAAGGATACGCAAGCGCCGAGCGCCTGTCAACCCGTTTGGAACCGCTTTGATACGAAACGTCCCGGTTGCAGGGCGGGGGCGAGCCCTCAGCCCTTGGCCTGGCCGGACTCGAGCCGCGCCTTCCAAAACAGCGCCCAGCGGTAGCGCGCCCATTTGTAGGCATCGATGATCGATATGGAGTAGACGAACATTGCGCCGGCGTGACGGCCCACAAATGAATGCTCTGCAGTGGTGAGGTGATATGTGACGACTCCCAACATCACCATGAAGGACACCATGATCGCGCCCCGCGTCGGCTGATTGTTCACGACCTGGCCGACGCCGGGAAGGAAAATGGATAAAGCGAGAACGACGTAGGGGTGAAGAGGTGGTCGTGGCTCGCCGCGATTCGTTGGGCGCCCCAATTGCGTCATAGACAGCCTTCTTGAGCGACCTCTACATCTTGGTCTAGTCCTGTATGGACGGCAATCGTCCAGTCCAAAAGCCTGCGAAGCAGCTCCGGCTCCAAAACGACCTGTCCGAATTCCGCTGAACGCAAAACGAGATATTGGCCACGATCCGCCTGGCCGGCCTGGTAGACGATGCGCACACCTCGCGGGGTCACGAGCAGTTCCTTAGCCCGGAGATCGGCAAACATTGCCCGCACGTGTGGGTCCAGCAGCGCCATCCAGGGGATCGAGGCAGCTCCGCTGGTCCTGATCAGGGCATCGGCCGGCCATCCCTCAGGCACGGGCAGGCTAGCAGACATGTCCCAAAGCGGTGAAAAGAACTCGACATTTCGAGGCCTGACCAGCAAGTCGAACGCTCCCCTCACCGGCAGCTCCCCGCATAACGTCACTATGAGCCACAGGGAGGGGATTCTTCGGTAGGCGGCGTGATCGACCAAGGGCTCGACTTTGAACCGATATCCACGATAGATGCCGGTGAGAACCGGAAAGTTGACGTCGTCTTGCTCAAGCCGGCACTGAGTCATCAGCGGAAGGCATGCGTCGAATATCGCCCCCCGCATCGCTCTGACCCTGGACCTTTGCTGCCTGTGCATGATCCAAAGCAGAAATAAAAGAAATACAGCCAGGGCGGTCACATCCAAACGCATGGATTCATTTGAAAGCGAAACGGGTCGGTGCGCTCACTGCCGCACCGACCCAAGGATCCCTCAAAACCCTCAGCGCACCACTGTTACTGGGCAATGGGCCTTGGCCACGACCTCCGCAGCGACGGATCCCAGTAAGAGCCGAGCAACCCCTGTGCGGCCGAAAGAGCCCATCACGATGTGGTCATAGCCGTGTTTTTCTGCATAATCGATGATTGCCGCGGCGACGTTATGACCGTAGGTTTTGATGCATTCAGTGCTTTTAAGCCCCGCCTCGCTAGCCTTCCTCGCAGCCGTTTCCAGCTCCCGATGTGTCTGCAGCTCTGCCGCCTCTATCAAGGTGGAGTCCCAAAACGGTGATGCAGCTGTGGCCTCCGGCGATGCTCGCTCGACGGTAAGAAATGTGATATGCGCTCCAAGCGCCTTGGCTAGCGCAATGGCGACGTCGATCGCCTTTTCCGATGCATGGGATCCATCGATGGCGCAAAGAAGTCTCTTAAACATCGCCTTCCCTCCCTAGTAGCCCCGAGGGCGCGGCCAGCTCATGGTGAACTGATCGCCTCGCCTCACATACTTATACCTGTGAAACGCGAACCAGATAGAGGCGACGACGTAGAATGCCATGATGGACAAAAGCGAGGCTCCGTACCCAAGGAAGGTCGCGAAATACGTCGCGATGCAAAGCACTGCCAGCAGGATGGCAGGAATAGGATGAAACGGGTGGACATAGCCCCGATTAATGCTGCCCAGAGGCCACTGTCGGCGGAACTTTATGATGTTGATGGACATAAATGTGTAGCCAAGCAGCCCGGAAAGTATGGAGAACGTGATCACCTGGTCCAACAGGCCGGTAAAGGCAAACGATACCGCGATTGGCACCAGGAAGATGATCGCTCGATATGGCGTCCTGTAACGCGGATGGACGGCACCGAACCACTCCGGCATGTAGCGATCTCGCCCCATGGAAAACCATGCGCGCGACGCGTCGTTGATGCATCCATTAGCCGACGCGACTGCAGAAAACAGTGTCCCCACGAACAGGATAACTTGAAGGACCGGACTGCCTACGAGGCGTGCAGCATCGTATAGAGGAGTCACCGCCTGCCCGAGATACTCCCAAGGCATGAGACCTGCCGCCACATACCAGGTGATGGCGGCCGCGATTAGCAACGTCAGCATGCCACTCATTGTCCCTAACGGTATCGATCGCCCGGCAGATCGCACTTCCTCTGCAGCTTGACACGTACCCTCGATTCCAAGGTAGTACCACATGCCGAACTGAAGCGCGGCCACCACTCCGATCCAGCCGTAAGGGAGATCGGTGAGTAGTTCGTTATGCAGCAGAATCTTGCCTGGATTCCAGGGCTCGGTTCCCACGAAGAGAATAAGGATGGAAAGAAATGCGGCTGCGGTGATCACGAAGTTGACCGTGAGCGTCATATACACGCCGCGGTAATTGAGCCAAGCAAGCACCGCGATGGTCAGTAGCACGAACGGTCTCGGATCGAGGTCCGGGTGGCCGAATTCCGAAGCAATTGCTTTCAGCAGATCGCCCACCACCAAGGCATCGGCTGCCTCAAGCATGGTGTAGGCCATGACGAGGTAAAGGCCTACGTTGAAGGCCATAAGCGGACCGATAATGTGCTTCGCCTGAGTATATTGTCCGCCGGCCGCGGCCACCGTCGATGTGACTTCCGAGTCGATCATCGCCACGCAGGTATAAAGCAGACCGATCACCCAACAGGCGATCAGCGCGCCGAACGCCCCACCCTTGGCGACCGAGAAGTTCCACCCCATGAACTCCCCGACAAGCACAATACCGACACCCAAGGCCCAGACATGCACCGGCCCTAGGACCTTGAGTAGGTTGATGCGCGCCGGTGCCTGCGGCGCAGTCGCAGTATGGTTCGTCATCGTTGCTCCCCCTCCCCGCCCCTTATTCTTCGCCTTCACGCGAGCTCAGCAAAAAGTCTTCGTCATATTCCTGGCTGACCCGGATCGCGTCGAATATCAGCCAGAGTAGCAAGACCCCAGAAATCCCCCAGGCGGCGTAGCTCAAAACAGTCCACAGGCTCATTTTTTGGTCCTCTCCTATCCCCTCTGCGAATACCCGAAGCGACCGGGAGACAAATCCCGACGCAGTTACTCCTGGTCGAACCTCTCAGCGATGACCTGTCGATACTCCCTCTCCGAGACCTTCAGCACGAAAACGAAATATCCGACGATCACCGCGACCGTAAGGAGCAGCCACAAGGGATCAATCGAGTAGTCGAACTTGTTGGTGATGATCGCCTTCGCTTTATCCGGGTCATATCCGAGCTTTTCCCACTGTGCCTGCATGGTGGGGTTCTGACCCAGCGCTTGCCACGTTACGGTAGCCCCCGCTTCAGGCGTCGCGGTCTCGGAGGACTCGGCTGGCGCCCTCAGGAGCAGCGGGAGAAGAAGACTGATATAGACCAAAACAAGCAAGAAAAGGCTATCAATCACCTGCCCCCAGAATTTCTGTTTCGGGGGCTGATACTTTCTCACCATGATAGTTCCCCTGATGTGCGTTAGGTTCGCGCCGTGACGGCGTCTCCCTTCTTCGCCTCTCTCTGCGCTTGTGTCGCGCGCTCCCTGTGCCTGTCGAGGTGTTGGATGTCAAGGCTATAAATGTGGAACTTGTCGTGCATGTAGTGCCTGATCATAGCGACGATGGATGCGGTGTTAAAGAACACCACGACTACCGCCCCACCCACCAGCGCCGCTCGCACATACGAGTCTGTCACAAACCGGTCCGTCGCGAAGTAAACAAATGCGATCGTGAACCACAAGAGAACGAGCAAACACAGCGCCATGAATCGATCGCGACGAAACATGGTGTCTATGCGCGAGTGCAGATCGGATGCCATTGGTCACCTCCTAAAGGGAATGGTTTTGTCGGCCGCAGGCCTAGAAACAATGTCGCCTTTTCGTAAATCGGCTTATTCTTGTGTCTCGCAAATCTTGATATTATTAGTCAACATTGTTTCTTGGTATTATCAGAGCGTAGGTCTCGCAAAAAGTCAAGCCCCATCGCACAACACACCAAGGTGCAGACCCGTGGCGGCCCTGGCCGAAAGGTTGAAATCGGTCGCGGGTTCTCTGTTCTCGGAGACGCAGGGAGTCCTTGCCCGACTCGAGCGGAAGACGACGCACAAAATACCTCGTAGGAACGCCGTAGCGCGCCGAGGCGCGCGCCGATCAGGCAAGTCAGGGTCGGCCCGTGCACCGCAGCAGACAGTGGGACGTCGGCTCCGCCAGTTGCGCCGCGCAGTTGCCGGAACGGGAGCATGCAAGCTACGCTCCATTGAGGACCAGCGAAGTCGGCCTCTCTCGCGGGGGACGCTCTTTCCGCGCGGACCCAAAAAGCCTGCTTGCTTAATCATGGACCTCGACATCCTCGAAACGGAGCGGCGGCGTGCTCCGTCGTCGATGCGGGTAAGGCTGCTCCGAATCAACGCGGCGTGGGCCCGTCCGTCACTTTCAGCCGCGTGAGGGATGCTTTGATGCGCCCCGGCGGCCACCAAGCCCGTACTCAGCGGTGGCCGCTATTAGAGAACGGTCGCTTGCCTGCGGATGCTCATGCAGATTTGATCAGTGCACAGGAGCCAGACGGCCGCTAACGACTCACAGCGACTGCTAGTAGTAGGGCGGACGGCCGGTTTGAGCCGCACACGGCGCTAGTGTTGAGGCACGCCCGCGCATAGCGGCTGCGCCGGCACAAGCAGTGGCATAGGGCGAGCATGGAACCGAAGCGCCTTTGGCTCTTGATGCTCGTTGCACTGCACGACAGTTTGTTGGGGTTGACAGCTCCTCTCCATTGTCGGTCGATCGGGCTCATGCCTCGATGAAAGAAAAGCTGCCTGTAGCTCCACGTGGCTGTGATTCGCGGCTATGCTGGAGATCGCAGGCGGGTCGCTCTGACCAAGAAGCAAATTTAGCGTCGTTAGCGCGAAGCCGACGACAGCGTCGTTTAGTCACAGGACTTCCGGGGACTTCGGCGACGCTCATCCATAAGTCGGGCCAGGCACATTCGTGCTATTTTCGAGCCCGGCGAGGCTCCTGACGCACTTACACGATAGCTGCGGCTTTTTCATTATAATTAATTAAATGCCTTAGCATGCTGTCGGCCCCGCTTTATCGCCTGAGTTACTCCCGCACCGGATCACTCAACCGCGTGTGCAGTACCCGACACCATGGGACGGTAGCCTTGGCGACAGAGAAACCGAGTGAAGCGGGAATACACCCTCTTGCCGAAGGGACACGTAAACTCCAATGCTGTATGTTATCGTGATCACTATGCCGACGCCTACGCCGCTCTGCAGCCTAATTAGTGATTGCGAGTCTTCCGCTCGCACGACATGCTCTACTGTCGAGGCAAAAAATGGAGGCCGATAAGACCATGGCTGTCCAAAGGTCTGACGGACGCGCAAAAAGACTGCCCGCGGCGGGGCCGGTAGACACCAGCGGGAGAACTCTAGATCAGTATATCGGCACGACCGTGCGACAGCTCAGACTGAGGCATGGGTTGACGATTGCTGATATCGCCCAGATGGCAGGTATCAGCCGAGGGATGCTCAGTAAAATCGAGAATGGGCAAGTTTCCCCAAGCCTCGATACTCTGGCGCAAATTGCAAGCGCGCTTGGCGTGACGTTATCGAACTTGTTTCGGAATTACAATGTCCCCATCGGCGGCGCCCAGCTGGTCAAAAAAGGGGAAGGCATGGAGGTGGTGCGCCGAGGCACGAAAGTGGGTCATACCTATCATTTGCTCGCCTACGACCATGGACCAAAAAAGATATTCGAACCGTTCCTCGTGACCATTACTAACAAAGGCGAGGTCTTCCCCAGTTTTGAACATCCTGGAACGGAGTTCATCTACGTCCTTGAAGGCAAAATGAAATATCGCCATGGCCAGCAAACGTACATGCTTTCTCCAGGGGACTCGCTGACGTTTCGGGGCAAAGTGCCCCATGGGCCCGAAGAGCTAATCAAAGTTCCGATACGGATTCTCGCCGTTATCATCTACTGCGGGGAAGAAGAGAGTTCGCCATTGAGATAAAAATGGGGAGCGAGTAAGCTCCCCGAGCCGCGAACGTCGCGCCTGTTTAAAAGCTTCGCTGCACGTACACGACGAACTGGCTGTCGCCGATATTTTTGCCGTTGATGGTGTAGCCGGCGTCGTTGGCGTTGGTATCGGTGTAGTACGCGCCGAC